>Ga0136846_1226719_pt1 | contig 36980 bp, 19 predicted proteins | sample HopSoiMetagenom2_FD_96841 | JGI IMG/M metagenome (GOLD analysis project Ga0136846, IMG submission 96841) | Grasslands soil microbial communities from Hopland, California, USA - 2 Assembly 2016 (version 4) | ecosystem: Environmental > Terrestrial > Soil > Grasslands | place: USA: Hopland...
ACGGCGCGCGACGACGCGGAGGCGCCGCGCGCCGCCGCGCCCGATCCGCTGTTCGCGCTGTGGACCGCGGGCACGCTGCGCTCGGCGAACCAGGACGGCCGCAGCCCCGGCGGCGCGTTCGAGACCGACGGCGTCAGCCTCGGCGCGGACTATCGCGTCGACGGCCGCTTCGCCTTCGGCGCCGGCGTCGGCTATGCCCGCGACGGCGACATGATCGAGGACAGCGACCGCATCGCGCGCAGCCGCGGCGAGGCGCTGGCCTTCGCCACCTACGCGAGCTGGCGTCCGGGCGCGCACGGGTTCGTCGACATGCTGGCCGGATGGCAGCGGCTGGCGTTCGACCTGCGCCGCGGGGGCGCGGCCGAAGGCGCGATCGCCCGCGGCCGGCGCGACGGCCTCCAGCGGTTCGCGTCGGTGTCGGTGGGCGCCGATTACGCGCACGACCGCTGGCGGTTCGCGCCGTATGCGCGCTACGACCTCTCGCGGGCGACCCTCGCCGGCTACGCCGAAACCGGCGACGCCCTGCACGCGCTGACCTACGCGCCGCTGGCGGTCGACGCCTCCAGCGCGAACGCCGGCCTGCGCATCGACTACCGCCGCGAGACCCGCTACGGCCAGTTCGCGCCGCAGTTGCGCGTGGAGTACCAGCGCGATCTGGACGCCGGTGCGGCGCAGTGGCTGGACTATGCCGACCTCGCCATCGATCCGCGCTACCGCAGCGATCTCGCCGGCTACGACCGCAGCCGATGGCTGTTCGGCTTCGGGCTGCGCTTCGACGCCGCCAGGCGCTGGTCGTTCGGCGTGGACACGCGGCTGGTCGGCGGCAACGGCGGCTGGTCCGACCGCTCGCTGCTGCTGCGCGCCGAGAAGCGGTTCTGATCCCGGCGTCGCGGCATCCCGTCTCCGCGACGCAGTGATGCGTCGCCGCCGGCTGCCGGCGGCGGCGCAGCGGCCTAGACTGCGCATCCCCGTCGCTCCCGGATGCGCCCATGTCGCTCTCGTTCTCCCAGGATGCCGTTCCCGCCCTGTCCCGCGCCCTCGGCCAGTTGCGCCACGTGCTGCGCAAGGGCCACGCCCACGCCGAAGCGCAGGGCTGGGATCCGGCCGTGCTGCTCGCCATGCGCCTCGCGCCGGACATGTTCCCGCTGATCCGCCAGGTGCAGATCGCGACCGACATGGCCAAGAACGCGGTCGGCCGCCTCAGCGGCGGCGAAGCGCCGAAGTTCGAGGACGACGAGACCACGTTCGAGGCGCTCGACGCGCGCCTGCAGCGCGCCATCGACTATCTCGATTCGGTCCCCGCCGAGGCCTTCGACGGCGCCGAGGCGCGACCGATCGTCGTCTCCACCCGCAGCCGCGGCGATCTGCATTTCAGCGGTCGCGACTACCTGTTCGGCTGGGTGCTGCCCAACGTGCATTTCCACTGCACCACCGCCTACGCCCTGCTGCGCCACGCCGGCGTGCCGCTGGGCAAGGCCGACTACCTCGGTCCCGCCGGCCAGGGCTGAACCCCGCGTCGCTGAACCCCGCGTCGCGCGGTCCGAGACGCCTGCGCGACGTCTCCGGCATCATGGCGCGATGCCGACCGCGTCCACGCGCTTCCGACTGATCTCCGGCAACCGGCTCGACCGGTTGGCGGAGGCGCTGGGCGCGCGCCTGGCGACGCCCGCGGATCCGGCGTCGCTCGCGCCAGACGTGGTGCTGATCCCGCAGCCGACGCTGCGCCACTGGCTGCTGCAGACCCTGGCGACGCGTTACGGCATCGCCGCCAACCTCGACCTGTGCACGCCGTCGGAGTTCACCTGGCGGCTGCTGCGCGCCGCGCATCCGGCGCTGCCTGAGCACTTGCCGTGGGAGCGCGAACGCCTGCGCTGGCGGCTGTACGCGCTGCTCGACGGTGATCCCTCGACGCTGCCCGCGCCGGTCCGCCGGCACCTGCGCCGCGCGGCCGGCGAGGGCGCGGACGACGCGACCCGCGCGCTCGCGCGCGACGATCTCGCCGCCGCGCTCGCCGCCGCGTTCGATCGCTACCAGGCCTATCGCCGCGACTGGCTCGACGCCTGGCAGCGCGAGGCGCCGGGGACCCGCGACGATTGGCAGGCGCAGCTCTGGCGCACGCTGGTGCGCGGCGCACCGGACGTGCCGCATCGCGCGGCGCTGCTCGGCGACTGGCTGGCCCGCTTCGATCGCGACGCGCCGACCTTCGCCGGCGCCGCGCCGCCGGGACTGCCGCCGCGGCTGTCGGCGTTCGGCACGCTGCACGTCTCGCCCGACGTGCTCCACCTGCTGGCCGTCGCCGGGCAGTGGATCGACGTCGATTTCCACCTGCCCACGCCGTCGGCCGAATACTGGGGCGACGTCGAATCGCTGCGCGCGCGGCTGCGGCGCGACGGCGTCGGCGCGTTGCCCGCGGCGCTGGCCGAGGCCGATCGCGACAATCCGCTGCTGATGGCCTGGGGCGCCGGCGGCCGCGACATCCTCGCCCAGTTGTTCTCCTACGACATCCTGCTGCCAGAGCGCGAGATCGAGCTGTTCGTCCCGCCGGGCCGCGACAGCGTGCTGCACCGGCTGCAGCAGGACGTGTTCGATCGCGCGCCGCCGACGCCGGCCGCGCTCGATCCGGACGACGTGTCGCTGCAGGTCCATGCCTGCCACTCCAAATTGCGCGAAGTCGAGGTGCTGCACGACCGCCTGCGCGCGCTGCTCGACGAGGTCCCGCCCGACGGCGCGCCGCCCGGCGGCCGGCGCTTCGATCCGCCGCTGCAGCCGCACGAGATCGCGGTGCTGGCCCCGGACATCGCCGAGTACCTGCCGCTGGCGCGTGCGGTGTTCGGCGGCCTGTCGCCGGACGATCCGCGCTTCATCCCGTATTCGCTGGCCGATCGCCCGCAGGCGCAGTCGCATGCGCTGGCGACGCTGCTGCCGGACCTGGTCGCGCTGGCCGACGCGCCGCTCACCGCCGGCGCGTTCCGCGACCTGCTGGCGACGCCGTCGATCGCGCACGCGCTGTCGCTGGACGCGCAGCAGCGGCAGCGGCTCGACGACTGGATCGACGCCGTCGGCATCCGCTGGGGCGAGGACGCCGCCGCGCGCGAACGCGCCGGCGTCGGCCGCTGGCGCGAATACAGCTTCGCATTCGGCTTCGATCGCCTGCTCGCCGGCTACGCGACGGGCGCCGCCGCGGACATCGCGGACATCGCTCCGTACCCGGAGCTGGAAGGCGCCGACGCCGACACCCTGGATCGCGCGCTGCGGGCCTACGCCGAACTGCGCGCGCTCGCCGCGTGGATGCGCGCGCCGCATCCGGCCGACGCGTGGCGACGGCGGCTCGCGCAGACGCTGGAGACGCTGCTCGCACCGGCGCCGCTGGACGACGCCGAGGCGCAGGCGCGGCGACTGCTGCTGGAAACGCTGGACGACTTCGCGCGCGACGCCGCCGACGCCGGCGCGCTGCCCGCGGCGCTGGTGCGGCGCGCGCTGCGCGACGCGCTCGCCGCGCCGTCGGCGCATCGTCCGTGGCTGTCCGGCGGAGTGACGTTCGCCGGCATGGTGCCGCTGCGCACGGTGCCGTTCCGGGTCCTGTGCCTGCTCGGGCTGGACGCCGACGCCTACCCCCGGCGCGAACCCGCGGACGACGTCAACCGGCTGGTCGATGCGATCCAGGGCCGCGCGCCGCGCCATCTCGGCGACCGCTCCGTGCGCGACGACGACCGCTTCCTGTTCCTGCAACTGGTGTGCGCCGCGGGCGAGGTGCTGCACCTGAGCTACGGCGGCCGCGACGCCCGCGACGGCAGCCTGCGCGAACCGTCGCCGGTCATCGCCGAGCTGCTGGAAGCGGTCGAACGCATGCACGGCGAGGCCGCGCGCGAAGCGCTGTGCATCGAGCATCCGCTGCAGCCGTTCTCGCCGCGCGCGTTCGGCGCCGGCGATCCGCGCCGGTTTTCCTATCGCGGCGAGTGGCGGCTGCCGGCGGACATCGGCAGCCTCGCCCCGGAGCCGGCGTTCGTCGGCACGCGTCTGACGGCCACCGACAGCGACGACGACGACCTGCCCGATCGCGATGCGCTGCAGCGCTTCTTCGAGAATCCCGCGCGCCACTGGCTGCGCGAACGACTCGGCCTGCGCCTGCCCGGCGAGGACGACGGCGAGGTCGATCGCGAGCCGCAGGGCGAGAACGCGCTGCTGCGCTATGCCGCGGTGCGTGCGTTGATCGACGATGCGGATGCGGCCTTCGACGACGATCCCGAGCGCAGCGCGGCGCGGCTGCGCGCACGCGGCGCACTGCCGCCCGGGCGCGACGGCGTCGCGCTCGCGCACGACGCGCACGATGCGGCGGCGCGCCTGCACGCGGCGCGCGCGCGGGCCCGGGGCGATGCGCCCGCGACGGTGGTGGAAAGCGACGGCGCGTCGTCCTCGGGGATTGTGTTCCGCTTCGACGACGTGCACGACGGCGTCCGCGTCGTCCTCGAGGCCGGCAAGCCGGACGGCAAGCGCCGGCTGCGCGCGCGTATCGACCACCTGCTGCTGGCCGCCGTGCGCGGCGTGGACGCGCGCACGGTGCTGATCGGCCTGGATGCCGGCAAGGGCACGACGCTCGAAGTGGTCTACACGGGCTTCGACCGCGATGCCGCGCGCGCCGCGCTCGACGCCTTGCTGGCGCTGTGGCGCGAAGGCCGCGATGCGCCGCTGCCGTTCGCGCCGAAGTCGGCGTATGCCTACGCCGCGGCCTGGCACGCCGAACGTGATGTCGGCCGCGCGTGGAAGGCGGCCTGGACGGCGTACGCGCCATTCCAGTTCGACGGCGAACGCGAGGACCGCTGGCTGCGGATCGCGTTCCGCCCCGAAGGCCTGCTCGGCGATTTCGACGGTGAAGCGGCGCGCCGCTTCCGCGAGATCGCGCCGCGCGTGTTCGACGCACGGGAGCCGGGACCGTGACCGCGCGCGACCCGGCGCCGGTCGATGTCGGCCTGGCCCTGCCGCTGCACGGCGCGCGGCTGATCGAGGCCGGCGCCGGCACCGGCAAGACCTTCACCCTCGCCACGCTCGTGCTGCGGCTGGTGCTGGAGCGCGGCGCGTCGATGTCGCGCCTGCTGGTCGTGACCTTCACCCGCGCGGCCACCCAGGAGCTGCGGCTGCGCCTGCGTCGCCGGCTGCGCATCGCCAAGCGGCTGCTGGCCGCGGGCGACGCGCCCGCCGACGGCGAGGCGGCGATCGCCGCCGAAGTGGTGCGGTCCGCGGTCGCCCGCGACGGCGAAGCGCTGGTCCGGCAGCGGATCGAGGCCGCGCTGCTGCAGCTCGACGACGCGGTGGTCGCGACCATCCACGGCTTCTGCCATCGCGCCCTGCGCGAGTTCGGCTTCCGCGCCGGCCTGCTCGGCGAGCAGGCGGTGGTCGACGACGCCGGCGACGTCTGGGACGAGGTCGCGACCGAGCTGTGGCGGATCGCCGCCAACGCCGACGCGGCCGCCTTCGGCGGCGCCGACGTGCACGGCCTGCTCGCCGCGCTGTGGGGCGCGCCGGAGGCGCTGGCCGCCGATCTGCCCAGGCTCTGCGACCCGCTGCGCGACACGCATCCCGCGCGCGGGGAGTCGGCCGCGGCCGCTGCGCTGCACGCGCTGCGCGACGCCGCGATCGCGCGCTTCGAGGCGCGGATGGGGCGACGCGGCGAATGCACCCAGGACCAGCTCATCGAGCGGCTGTGGCGCGCGACCCGGCAGCCGGACTTCGCGGCCGCGCTGGCCGAACGCTGGCCGCTGATGCTGATCGACGAATTCCAGGACACCGATCCGCAGCAATGGGACATCTTCCGCGCGCTGTACGAGGCCGGCGCACCGGCGCAGCGCTGGCTGTGCCTGATCGGCGATCCCAAGCAGGCGATCTACCGGTTCCGCGGCGGCGATCTCGACACCTACCTGTGCGCGCGCCGCTTCGTCGAAGCGCAGGCGCAGGACGGCCCCGCGGTGGCGACGCTGGAGGCGAACTACCGATCGGCGCCCGGCGTGCTGCGCGCGATCGACGCCGTGTTCGGCGCGCACCCGCTGCCGTTCGTGGTCGAGGGTATCGCCTATCGGCCGCTGCGCGCGCAGGCCGCGGTCGCCGACGGCGATCTGACGCTCGGCGAGGCGCCGGCGCCGGCGCTGACCGTCCACTGGCTGCCGCCGGCGCCGCACGATCCCGCGGCGAAGCCGAACACCGCGCTGCGCAAGGGCGTGCGCAACAAGGACGAGGAGTTCGCGCTGATGGCCGAGGCCGCGGTGCGCGCGGTCGCGACGCTGCTGCGCGACGGCCGGCTGCGCGAGGGCGACGCCGTGCGTGCGCTGCGGCCGGCGGACATCGCCGTGCTGGTGCAGACCAACGACCAGGTCGCGCGGATGCGCGCTGCACTGGCCAGCGCCGGCATCGGCGCCGCCGCGGTGGCGACCGCCAGCGTGTTCGCGGGCGACGCGGCCGCGGACCTGCATGCGCTGCTCGCCGCGCTGGCCGAACCAGCCGACGACGGCCGCTTCCGTGCCGCACTGGCGACCCGGCTGCTCGGCTGGGTCGCCGACCGCATCGCGGCGCTCGATGCGGACGACGCCGCGGCCGAAGCGGCCGCTTCGGTGTTTTCCGCGGCGGCGGAGCGCTGGCGCACGCGCGGGCCGCTGCCGGCGCTGCTGCCGTTCGTCGTCGAGGCCGCGCCGCGCTGGCTCGGCGAAATCGGCGGTACGCGCAGGTTGACCGATGCGCTGCATCTGGCCGAACTGCTGCAGGCCGAGTCGGCGCATCGCCACGGCCCGGTGGAGCAATTGCGCTGGTTCGCGCGCCAATGCACGCTCGCCGCCGCCGACGAAGCGCGCCAGCTCCGACTCGAGTCGGACGGCGGCCTGGTGCAGATCGCGACGATCCACAAGAGCAAGGGGCTCGAATACCCGATCGTGGTGCTGCCGTTCGCGGCCTGGCAGGGCAGCCGCCGGCGCACGGGACTGGGCCACGACGATTTCCACGGCGCCGACGGGCGACCGGCGCGCGCATGGCGCGCCAAGGGCGTGCTCGAACCGGCGCAGGCCGATGCGATCGACGCCGAGGTCGAGCGCGAAGTCCGCGCCGAGGCGCAGCGCCAGCTCTACGTCGCGCTGACCCGCGCGCAGCATGCGCTGCACGTGGTCTGGAGCCGCAACGACCAGACCGAGGCCACCGCGCTGCATCATCTGCTGCACGACGGCGCGCCGGCGACCGGGAAACACGGTCTGGATCACGCGGCGATGCGGGCGCGGCTCGATGCGCTGGCCGCGGCGTCGGCCGGCAGCATCGCGGTTGCTGCATTCGATCCGGATGCAGCGCCGGCGCCGGCGCAGGCGTCGGCGCGTTCCGAAGACACCGACACGCCGCCGGCGAGGATCGCGCACCGGCGGTTCGTCGAGGTCCCGCGTCTGCACAGCTTCTCGTCGCTGCATGCGCGCAGCGGCGAGGACATCGCGCCGCGCGGCGCCGTCGACGAGGCCGGTGCGCTGGCCGAGGAAGACGCCGACGCCGCGTCGCTGGGCGGGACCGCGTTCGGCAATGCCGTGCACGACGCGCTCGAAGTCGCCGATGCCGGCGCATGGCGGTGCGCACCCGAGCGCCAGGGCGGACTGTTCGCCGGCGACGAGGTCCCGGCGTCGCAGCGCGCGCTGCTCGAGGGCGCGCTGCTGCGCCACGGACTGGCGCCGACCGCGTCGCATCTGGCGCAGACCGCGCGGCTGGTGTCGCGCGCGCTCAACGTCGTGCTGCCCGGCGGCGTGCGGCTGTGCGACCTGCCGGCAGCGCGACAGGTGCGCGAGATGCCGTTCCACTTCCGCCTGCGGCCGACCCGGGTCGACGCCGTGTTCGCCCTGCTCGACGCGCACGGCTATCCACGGCATCGGCGCGCGACGTCGGACACGCTGGACGGCCTCATGCACGGCTACATCGACCTGGTGTATCGCGACGCCGCCGGCCGGCACCACGTGCTCGACTACAAGACCAACCGGCTGGCCGCCTACGACCCCGCCTCGCTGCGCCACGCGGTCGGCGTGCGCGACTACGACCTGCAGTACCTGATCTATCTCGTCGCCCTGCGGCGCTGGCTGAAACTGCGCCACGGCGACGCCCATGACGACGCGCGATTGCTCGGCGGCGCGGTCTACCTGTTTCTGCGCGGAATCGACCCGCAGGAGACGGGAAGCGGCGACGCCTCGCGTCGCGGCGTGCATGTCGATCCGGTGTCGCCGGCGCTGCTGTCGGCGCTGGATGCGCTGCTCGACGGCGGGGAGGGCGCGCGATGACCGCGACCGACGCGCTCGATGCGGTCGCCGCCCGCGCGCTGCGGCATCTCGAGGCCGACGGCGCGCTGCGCACGGTCGATGCGGCGTTCGCGGCGCTGCTCCGCGACCGCCTCGACGCGACTCCCGCGGTGGCGCTGGCCGGTGCGCTGGCGATGCGCGCGGTGGCGATGGGCCACAGCAGCGTCGCGCTCGCCGACATGCCGGCGCTGCTGGCGGCGCTCGACGCGGACGCGGCGCTGCCCGATCCGTCGGCGTGGGCCGAAGCGATCGCCGCCTCGGCGCAGGTCGCAGCGAACGCGGCGACGGCGCCGCTGGACTTCGCCCACGGCCGCCTCGCGCTGTCGCGCTACGCACGCTACGAACAGCAGTTGTCGGAACGCCTGGCGCGGCGTGCGCGGCCGGTCGCCGACGCCGATCCGTCGCCGGCGCTGGTGTCGGCACTGGCCGACGCGGTCAAGACGCTGTTCGCGACCGTCGCGCAGCAGGACGATGTCGACCGGCAGGCGCTCGCGGCGATCGTCGCGCTGCGCCGCCGCCTGCTGCTGATCACCGGCGGTCCCGGCACCGGCAAGACCACCACCGTCGCCCGCCTGCTCGCGCTGCAGCTCGCGCATGCGCGCCTGCGCGCCGCGCCCGCGCCGCGCATCGCGCTCGCCGCGCCCACCGGGCGCGCGGCCGCGCGGCTGGGCGAAGCGATCGACGCGGTGCTGCGCGCCGACGTCGCCGCCGGCCGCATCGAACCTTCGCTCGCCGACAGCGTGCCGCACCGCGCGCGCACGCTGCATCGCCTGCTGGGCGCGCGTCCCGGCCGCGTCGGCTTCCGCCACGATGCGCGTCGTCCGCTGCCGTTCGATCTCGTCGTCGTCGACGAGGCGTCGATGGTCGATCTGCCGCTGATGGCGAAACTGGTCGAAGCGGTCCGCGACGAAGCGACGCTGGTGCTGCTCGGCGACCCGGACCAGTTGCCGGCGGTCGAGGCCGGCGACGTGCTCGGCGGGCTGTGCGAGGCCGCCGGCGATGGCCGCGGGTTGCCGCCGCGCGATGCGCAGGTCGCCGCCATGCTGCTCGATGGCGCGGTGCCGTCGACGCCCACCGCGGCGCCGCTCGCCGGTGCGCGGGTCCACCTGGTGCGCGGCTGGCGCCAGGCCGGCGCCGCGGGGCTGCGCGTGCTCGCCGATGCGGTGCAGCGCGGCGACGAGCACGCCGCGCTGGCCGTGCTCGACGGCGAGGATGCGTCGCTGGACTGGCACCAGGGCGACACCCTGGCGCTCGCGGACACGCTGCGTCGCGAGGCCCTGCCGGTCTTCGCGACGGTGCGCGATGCCGACGATCCCGCGCAGGCGCTGCAGCGCGCGACCGCGCTGCGCATCCTCACCGCACTGCGTCGCGGCCCGTTCGGCGCCGAACACTGGAACGCGTGGTGCGCCGCGGAGCTCGGCGGACGCACGCCGTATTTCCACGGTCGGCTGCTCGCGATGTTGGCGAACAGCGAGCGTCACGGCCTCTACAACGGCGATCTCGGTGTGGTCTGGCGCGACGCGCGCGGCGAGGCCGCGGTGTGGTTCGACACCGCGAACGGTCTGCGCGCGTGGCGTCCGGCGCAGCTCCCCGCGCATGCGTCGGCGTGGGCGACGACCGTGCACAAGGCGCAGGGTTCGGAATTCGAGCGCATCGCACTGATCCTGCCCGACACCGACGCCCGCGTACTCTCGCGCGAACTGCTCTACACCGCACTCACCCGCGCCCGTCATCGGGCGCTGGTGTGGGCGACGCCCGATCTCCTGCGGCGCACGATCGGGCGCCGCACCTGGCGCGATTCCGGCCTCGCCGCGCGACTGCATGCCCTGGCGTCGCCGCCCGCGGAATGAGCCGTTTCGGCGGTGCGCGCACCGGGGTCCCGGGATCGCGCTACCATGCCCGTCCCCCGCAGGAGAACCCGAGCCATGTGCGCGAACGATGCCCACGACGAGCACCCGCAGGCGACCGATGCCACCGCCGACGAACGCCACGGCGTGAGCCGAGCGCAGGCCGAGGATGCGGTCCGGGTCCTGCTGCGTTGGGCCGGCGACGATCCCGCGCGCGAAGGCCTGCTCGATACGCCCAAGCGCGTCGTGAAGGCCTACGGCGACTGGTTCAGCGGTTACGCCACCGATCCGGAGGCCTACCTGCAGCGCACCTTCGAGGAAGTCGCCGGCTACGACGAGATGGTCGTGCTGCGCGACATCGAGTTCGAGAGCCACTGCGAACACCACATGGCGCCGATCATCGGCAAGGCGCACGTCGGCTACCTGCCGAGCGGCCGCGTCGTCGGCATCAGCAAGCTCGCCCGCGTGGTCGAGGCCTATGCCCGCCGCTTCCAGGTGCAGGAGAAGATGACCGCGCAGATCGCGCGCTGCATCCAGACCGCACTGCAGCCGCGCGGCGTCGGTGTCGTCATCGAAGCCGCGCACGAATGCATGACCACCCGCGGCATCCACAAGCGCGGCGTCAGCATGGTCACCTCGAAGATGCTCGGCGACTTCCGCGACGACGCGCGCACGCGCAGCGAATTCCTGGAGCTGATCCGGGTGCGCGGCGGCAGGTGAGTCCGGCCGCGCGGGTTGACCCCGCGCGTTGCCATCGGATAGGGTGACCGGAGTCACGGAAAGTCGTCGTCCGCTTGCCGTGACCCACTGGCCTGCGCTGTGGCTCCAACATGCAACCCGGCAGGCCGTCAGGGCGGGTCGGGGGGTGGCATGTTTCCAGCGGTGAAGGCGCAGGCGCCGAGCGTGAACGATGCGCGTCGTGGACCACGACGCGGGATGTTGCAGGCGCTCCTGGCGCTGTCCATGGTCCTGCTCCCTGCGCTGCCCGCATCGGCGCAGGAAAGCGCCCGGAGCTGGACCTTCCAGTCGGTGCCCTACGACAGCCAGGCGGCCGCCGAGGCCAGGCTGCGCCTGGACTACCCGAGCTATTCCCACCTCAGGGGCATCGAGGTCCGCGAGGGCCAGACGCTGTACCACTACTGGCGCGGCGCAGCGCCGACGTCCGAGACGCCATGGGAATACACGACGCAGGGCAACAGTACGGTCTATGAGACCGAACAGGAGGCCTACGATGCGTTGAAGATTCATTACCAGATACTGAGTCATCAACGCGGATGTTCTTTCGTCACGGTCGTTGGTGAAGGTGAATGGACCTGGCTAGAGGGCATGCAAAACGGTCCCGCATCGCAAGAGAAAAAGGTCTATACCGCGACATTCAGCGGATGCTCCTACGAACCCAGCGGGACACTGATGTTCCGCAACAGACAAGTCACGTGCCCCGGCAATCTGGACTGGACGGCGGCCGAAAGCGTCTGTGGCGGCGGCACCACGACACAGACGATCGCCAGCAAGCCCCTGGCCTGCACGACAGGTTGCACAAAGATCGAGAATCCCGTCGATGTCGCCAACGGCGAGAAATACCAGCCGGAGCCTGCGGACATCGACCTCGGATGGTTCCGGTTCGCCCGGCTCTACCAGTCGGGTACAGCGACCGGCATCGGCGCGCTGGGTCGCGGTTGGAGCCATGACCATGCGGAACGTCTTTCTCTGGACGGCGCGACCCCGCGTGGCCATGTCCGTGCCGATGGCGGCGAAATCGGCCTCAAGGCCTTCACAGACCATTGGGAAGCGAACGACGGCAGTGGCGACCGCCTCGTTTCCGAAGGCGCGAACGGCTGGTGGCTGTACACCGCCAGCGACGTGTCCGCATTCGACGCGCGCGGCCGGCTCGTGGAGAAGCGTTTCGACGACGGCACGCACCTGAACTACGCCTACGACAATGCCGACCGGCTGCTGTCGATCACGCACAGCACCGGGCGCAAGGCGACCTTCCGGTACGTCGATCCGAACCTGTCGATCGAGCCGCGCATCAGCGCGATCCTGGTCGATGGGCAGACGCTCGTCAGCTACGCCTACACCGCGGGCGGAATGCTGGAGATGGTCACGTTCCCGGATGCGACCACGCGGCAGTACCACTATGAAGACGGCCGCTTTCCCTGGCATCTGACGGGCGTGAGCATCGCCGGGGCGCGCTACAGCACCTATGCCTACGATGCACGCGGTCGCGTGGTCTCCAGCAGCTATGCCGGCGGGGTGGGGGCGCGCAGCTTCGCGTGGCAGTCCAGCGGTGGCGCGGTGGTGACCGATCCGCATGGCCGCACCACGACCTACGACGTCACCGCGGACAGCGCCACGACGCCCTATCGGCAACTGTCGAGCACGGCCTACGACGGCAAGAGCGAAGCCCGGAGCTACTACGACACCAGCGTGGACTTCCGTCGCCGCCTGAAGGAATCGGTCGATCGCAACGGGACCGTCACCCGCTACGAATACGCTGAAGCGCTGGATGCGCCGAGCGACGAACAGGCCCTGGTCCGCACCGTCCGGGAAGCCTATGGCACCAGCCGGCAGCGCGACAGCGAAATCCGTTCTTCGCGGGGCACCAATCGCCTGCTGATGGCCAGGACCGGAAACCGGGAACTCCGCATCCAGCGCAATGCGCGGCTGCAGCCGATCGCCGTGCAGGTCAAGGACACGACGACCTCGGAAGCCCGGACGACGCAACTGGAATACTGCGAACAGGCGGATGTCGATGGCGGACTCTGCCCTGTGGTCGGCCTGTTGCGGAAGGTGCTCGGCCCCCGCGTCGGGGTGAGCGACGATACGACGCTGCTGTATCGCATGGCCGACGATCCCGCCTGTGCGGACGGGGTCGCGCCCTGCGGCTGGCGCAAGGGCGACCTGTGGAAGACCGTCGATGCGCACCTGCACGCGACCGAGATCCTGCGCTTCGACGCTGCCGGCCGCGTGCTGTCGGTGCGCGATGCGAACGGCGTCGTCACCGATACCGAATACGACGCCAACGGCCGCGCGATCGCGAGCAAGCGCCGGGGCGCGGACGACGGCGGCGAGGCGGACGACCGGATCTCGCGTCTGGAATACTGGCCCGACGGGTCGGTCAAGAAGATCGTGCAGCCGGACGGGGCCTATGTCCTGTTCGGCTACGATGCGGCGCGTCGGCTGACCGACATCGTCGATGGCGACGGCAACGCCATCCACTACACGCTGGACAATGCCGGGCAGCGGACGAAGGAGGAGACCTTCGACGCCGGCGGCGGCCTGCGGCGCACGCTCGAACGCAGTTTCGACACCCTGGGCCGCCTCCGCGAGGTCCGTGAGGCGGCCGCGCAGGCGCGCAATGCTTCGACCGGCGCGTATCTCCACCCGGCGACCCTCACCTACGCCTACGACGACGTCGGCAACCTGTCGCAGGTCGACGATGCGCTCGGGCGCAGGACGACCTACCAGTACGATGCGCTCGACCGCCTCCAGCAGACCCTGCGGAACGCGACCGCCGCCAGCACGGCGCAGGACCGGTCGAGCGTCGGCCTGCAATCGGACGCACTGGATCGCGTCACCCAGGTCGTCGATCCGAACGGATTGAACACGAACTACGGCTACAACGCCTTCGGCGAGCGGACCCAGTTGCAGAGTCCGGACACCGGCGCGACGAGCGCGGTCCATGACGCGGCCGGCAACGTCACCCAGTACACCGACGCCGCCGGCCGCGTGCGCACCGCAACCTACGACGCATTGAACCGCGTCACCAACATCCACTACCTGCAGGGCAACGCGCTCGACGAAACCTATACCTACGATGCGCCGCAGGCGGACTGCCAGGCGGGCGAGACGTTCCTGGTCGGCCGCCTGTCGAAGATGGAGGACGGCAGCGGCAACACGACCTTCTGCTACAACCGCTTCGGCGACCTGGTGCGCAAGGTCCAGCGTGTCGAGGGCCGGGCCTTCACCTTGGCCTGGCAGTACCTGCCGAACGGCCGCCTGGCGTCCATGAGCTATCCCGACGGCTCGCGCGTGGAGTACCAGTACGACGCACAGGGCCGGATCACGACACTCGAGCGCGTGCGTGCGAACAATCGCCAGACATTGCTGAGCAGCGCCTCCTACGGGCCGTTCGGTCCGGTGCAGTCGTGGGTGTACGGCAACGGGCTCGCCTACCGTCGCACGCTCAACGCGGACTATCGGCCGGGCGTGATCGAAGATGGCCCGGTCAACGGCGTCGGTCCCGGGATCAGCCTCGGCTACGAGTTCGACCCGGTCGGCAATCTGTGGAAGCTGCGGGACGGCAAGCAGGCCGAACCACCGCTGCGCGTCTATGTCTACGATGGACTGGATCGCCTGACCGCGGCGCGGAACGCCGCCGGCGCGGACCAGCAGACCTACGCCTACGACCGGACGGGCAACCGCACGGCGTCGGGCTACTGGCGCGTCACCGGCACCGCCGACTGCAGCGGGGTGCCGCCGGGAGACCCGTGTACCCCGGGCGAACCGCTGTCGATCTGGACGACGCGGACCTACGACTACGTTCCGCAGAAGCATCATCTGTGGACGATCGGGTACACCGAGCGGCACTACGACGCGACCGGCAACACGACCTGGATCGGACCGAAGTCGGTGGAACAGCCGCCTGGCGACGGCGATCCGGGCCCGGGCGACCCCGGCGGCGAGACCGAGAGCGCGGCGTATGCGGGCACCGAGCAGTCGATGATCGGCCTGGACGACGGCAGCGGGCCGCCGCCGGGGATCGTGGAGAAGACCTTCGCCTACAACGCGGCGAACCGGCTGGCGAGCGTGAGCGACGGCGGCGCGTTGACGATGAGCTATCGCTACAACGGCGCGGGGGAACGGGTCTATCGCACCGGCAGCGGCAAGACGGTGCATACGGTGTTCGACCCGCAGGGCCACTGGATCGGCGACTACGACGGCTACGGCCAGCCGCTGCAGCAGGCGATCTGGCTGGGCGATCTGCCGGTGGGCCTGGTGGCGCGGATCGACGGCGTGGACCGGCTGTTCTACATCGAGCCGGACGCGCTGGGCAGCCCGCGGGTGGTGATCGACCCGACCCGCGACGCCGCGAACGGCGGCACCGCCGTGTGGCGCTGGCCGCTGACGGGCGGCGCATTCGGCGAGGAAGCGCCCTACGAGGACCCCGACGGCGACGGCGCCGCGTTCGTGCTGGACCTGCGCTTCCCGGGCCAGCAGTACGACAGCGCGACGGGGTTCAACTACAACTATTTCAGGGATTACGACCCGAGCACAGGGCGGTATGTGGAGAGTGATCCGATTGGATTGGATGGGGGGCTAAGTACATACGCATATGCGGACACAAATGCATTGATAAATGCGGACTCTGATGGTCTTCAATTCTTTCCGTATTCGAGGAATCTGAACACAAGGTCGCCGCATCGGATACCGGATCAGGTTGCAAAGGAGATGAATACTGTTTGGAGCGTTGCCACAACTGGTGCTACGGTTGGAACGGTTGGCCCGATGGTGATCAGCGGAGCAGTAACTGGCGCGCCTGCTGCGACGTCGGCGGCATGGAATATGACAGCAAACGTCTGTAAGTCACCAGAGGTTAGAGATACGGTGTTTAATGTATGCGTTTTGCTTGGCGTGTGTGTCTTAGAGAGAGGGCCAAGCAGGTGGGTTGAACATATCAAAACCTCTCGTGAAATTTCGGAAACTTCGAGGCGTGGCGGTCTTCGCCGCACGATTAACATAACTCCTAAGCCAAAATGAAATACACAGAAATTCTTAATTTGGCGGAAAAGGCGATAGCCGAGGAAAGAATCGCGGAGTTGCTAAATCTGTGCGAAATCCTTATCGATTCTGAAGACGAATCAGTCCGTCCTTCAGGGTATATGCTGAAAGGAATAGCTTATGAGATCGGTGGCGACGGGGTTGATCAAGACCTTGAAAAGGCTGTTGGCTATTACAGGCAGGCCGTATATCTGCAGCCAAATGCGATGACATATGTATTCATGGCTAGGGCCTCGATGAAAAAGGGGGCGGATTCGTTCGCATCTGCTCTGCATTACCTCAAAGAGGCGGAGAAATTGAGCTACGTCCCTGAGTTGGATATTGCTTTTGGCATGTGCTATGAAAATCAGCCGGAGCAAGATTTGGGGCTTGCAAAAAAACATTATTTGAAAGCCGCGTTGCATGGCAGATTTCATGGTTTTTTTGGTTATTCATCAGTGTGCAAAAAAACGGGACAATATGGCAGGGCTCTTCTGGTAGACAGTGTTCGAATAATTATTGGCCCCATTTTGTTTTTACTGCTTGGAAAAAAGGCAAGCAGCGGGATATAAATTTAATGTAGTGAAAAACATCATCAGGAATTGTGCTTCGATGGAGAAGGGGCGGATTTCTGTCGCCCGCCTTCGGCTAAAAATGTGTAATCGCCTATACAAGTTGGAGTTGTACAAGTCTAGTAATTGCCCGACATTCGTGCTCCGGCAGAGACGGTTGCCGGCGCGCAGCCTTCCCCTGATCTGAGACATTTCGAGAGGAGAACATCTGGCAGGATAGACCTGACGGAGGTTCACATGCGCAAGAGTCGATTCACGGAGTCACAGGTCGTCGAGCTTCTCAAGGAAGCGGATGCCGGTATCCCAGTGAAGGGCGTGATCCGCAAGCACGGGATCAGCATTCCGACGTACTACAAGTGGAAGTCGCGACGCAACCTCCCCTGTCGGTGAAGGCCATAACCCGCACATAGGGCGCACCTTGGTGCGCCGCATGCGAGCGACGGAAGCATTCGCTGTTTCGTTTCTCTCCCGAAGCCCCGCACTGCGGGGTTTCGTTGTTACCGGTTCGCGTGCAGCATCGAGTGAAGCACTTGCGCTGTGGCGCGTTCTTGACGGCCGCGAATGGTGGCACGGCGCTGGTCGCTGACGGGGGATGCGTTCGGCTAAGGAAATGCCGCGAGAAGACTCGGGCGCCCGTAATCTTTCCCGTCAAACAGTGCGTCAGGAAGAAACGCTTTCCGCCTGGAAATACCGCACGATGCTGCCCGCCGCGTCGCGGCCTTCCTGCACGGCGGTGACGACGAGGTCGGCGCCGCGGACGCCGTCGCCGCCGGCGAAGAGTCTGGGGTTGGCGGTCTGGTACGGGTACACGGGATTGTCTGGATCGAAGCGCGCCGGGTGGTGCGGCGGCGGTGCGGGCGTGATCCTGATCCGGCCATCGTCGTGCAGGCTGACGCCGTGGGCGGTAAGCCACGCCGGCGGGTCGGGCTGGAAGCCGAAGGCGATCAGGACGATGTCGGCGTCGAGGTCGATCTCGCTGCCGGGCACCTGCTCGGGACGACGGCGGCCGCGGGCGTCGGGGTCGCCGAGGCGGGTCTCGGCGACGCGCACGGCGCGAACGTTGCCGGCGCCGTCGTCGAGCAGCGCCAGCGGCGCGCGCTGGAACAGGAAGCGCACGCCTTCCTCGCGCGCGTTCGCGACTTCGCGCGCGGAGCCGGGCATGCTGGCCTCGTCGCGGCGATAGACGCAGCTCACTTCGGCCGCGCCCAGGCGCACGGCGCTGCGCACGCAGTCCATGCCGGTGTCGCCGCCGCCGAGCACGACCACGCGCTTGCCGCGCAGGTCGGGCAGTTCGACGCGATCTTCCCAGCCGGCGATCGGCCGGCCGACGGCATCATTTTCGCCGACCACGATACGACCGTTCTGCACCAGGAACGGCAGCGCCGGCAGCACGTGGCGCAGGTCCTGGCCGGGCAGGTGGCCATCGGTGTAGCGATAGCTGCCGAGGCCGAGGAACACCGCGTCGAACTCGGCGAGCAGCGCGTCCAGCGACACGTCGCGGCCGATCTCGACGCCAAGCCGGAATTGGACGCCCATGCCTTCGAGCACGCGACGGCGTTCGGCGATCACGGTCTTCTCCAGCTTGAAGCTGGGGATGCCGAACTGGAGCAGGCCGCCGATCTGTTCGTAACGGTCGAACACCACGGCCTGCACGCCCGCGCGTGCGAGCCGGTCCGCGCAGGCGAGGCCCGCGGGGCCGGCGCCGACGACGGCGACGCGCTTGCCGGTGGCCGGCGCGTGGGAGAGATCGGGCGTCCAGCCTTCGGACAGCGCCTTGTCGACGATGTACTTCTCGACCGCGCCGATGGTGACCGCGCCGAAGCCGTCGTTGAGCGTGCAACTCCCCTCGCAGAGTCGATCCTGCGGGCAGACACGGCCGCAGATCTCCGGCAGCGGGTTGGTCTCGTGGCACAGCGCGGCGGCTTCGTGCACGCGGCCTTCGCGCGCGAGCTCCAGCCACTGCGGGATGAAGTTGTGCAGCGGGCAGCCCCAACTGCAGTACGGGTTGCCGCAGTCGAGGCAGCGCGACGCCTGGGTCTTCGCCTCGGTCTCGCCGAAGCGGCCGTACAGCTCGTGCCAGTCGCCGTCGCGGCGCGCCTCGACCGGCACACGGTCAGGCATCTGCCGCTGCGATTGCAGGAAGGCCTGCGGCGTCTTCTTGCTCATGCCGATGCTCCTGCGGCATTGCGGTGTGCCGTCTGGTGCCAAGCCCCCTTGGCAAGGGGGCGCGCCGAAGGCGCGGGGATCGGAAGTGCGAAGCGGGGCCCGAGATTCGCAAAGCGAATCTCGGGATGAACAGTTCGTGCGAAGCGCGAAATATTCATGCGGCCCTCCGCAGCGTCTCGCCCAGCGACTCGATGCTCACCGCCTTCGGCTTCACCAGCCAGAACTTGCCGAGATAGTCGCGGAAGTTGTCGATCAGCCGCTGCGCGAGCGCGCTGCCGGTGAACTGGCGATGCCGCTCCAGCAGGTCGAGCAGGTGCGAGCGATGGTTCTCGAAGCCTTCGTGGTTGATGCGCAGGATGTCGATCAGTTCGTGGTTGTAGCGATCGACGAAGTCGCGGTCGATGTCGAGGACGTAGGCCATGCCGCCGGTGAAGCCTGCGCCGAAGTTCAGGCCGGTGCGGCCGAGCACGGTCACGATGCCGCCAGTCATGTACTCGCAGCAGTGGTCGCCCGCGCCTTCGACGATCGCCAGCGCGCCGGAGTTGCGCACGCCGAAGCGCTCGCCGGCGCGGCCCGCGGCGTAGAGTTCGCCGCCGGTGGCGCCGTACAGGCAGGTGTTGCCGAGGATCGGCGATTCGCTGGCGACATAGCGTGCGCCCTGCGGCGGGCGGATGACGATGCGGCCGTCGGCCATGCCCTTGCCGACGTAGTCGTTGGCTTCGCCCTCGAGCGCCAGGTGCAGGCCGCCGGCGAGGAACGCGCCGAAGCTCTGGCCGGCGGTGCCGTCGAAATGCAGATCGATCGGCGCTTCGCGCATGCCGTGGTTGCCGTGCAGGCGGGCGATGCGGCCGGACAGGCGCGCGCCGATGCTGCGGTCGGTGTTGCGGATGGCGTAGCGATGCGCGCCGCCGCGGTTGTGCGCGATGGCGTCGGCAAGGTCGGCGTCCAGCGTCGCCGCGAGGCCGGTCGGCGCCGGCTGCGGCGCGCGCACGCCGCAGCGTGCGGGGCCGGCGAGGCCGTCGGTGGACAGCAGCGGCGAAAGATCGAGCAGGCGATGCACCGGCAGGGTGCCCGCGGTCTGGCGCAGCAGGTCGGTGCGGCCGACGATCTCGTCCAGCGTGCGCGCGCCGAGCTGTGCGAGGTAGCCGCGCACTTCCTCGGCGAGACCGCGGAAGAAATGCTCGACGCGCTCGGGCAGGCCGGTGAAGTGGTCCTCGCGCAGGCGATCGTCCTGCGTGGCCACGCCGGTGGCGCAGTTGTTGAGGTGGCAGATGCGCAGGTACTTGCAGCCCAGCGCGATCATCGGCGCGGTGCCGAAGCCGAACGACTCGGCGCCGAGCAGCGCGGCCTTGATCACGTCGAGGCCGGTCTTCATGCCGCCGTCGGCCTGCACGATCACGCGCTCGCGCAGGCCGTTGGCGATCAGCGACTGCCGCGCCTCGGACAGGCCGAGTTCCCACGGCGTGCCGGCATAGCGGATCGAAGAGATCGGGCTGGCGCCGGTGCCGCCGTCGTGGCCGGAGATGGTCACCAGGTCGGCGCCTGCCTTCGCGACGCCGGAGGCAATCGTGCCCACGCCGGCATGGGCGACCAGCTTCACCGAGATCAGCGCCTCGGGATTGACCTGGCGCAGGTCGTAGATGAGCTGTGCCAGGTCCTCGATCGAGTAGATGTCGTGGTGCGGCGGCGGCGAGATCAGGCCGATGCCCGGGCGCGCGTAGCGCAGCCGCGCGATCAGCGCGTTGACTTTGTGGCCGGGCAACTGGCCGCCTTCGCCGGGCTTGGCGCCCTGTGCGACCTTGATCTGCAGCACCTCGGCGTTGACCAGGTATTCGGGCGTGACGCCGAAGCGTCCCGAGGCGACCTGCTTGATCTTCGAGACCTTGTCGGTGCCGTAGCGCAGCGGATCCTCGCCGCCCTCGCCGGAATTGCTGCGGCCGCCGAGGCGGTTCATCGCGATCGCCAGCGCCTCGTGCGCTTCGGGCGACAGCGCGCCGAGGCTCATCGCCGCGGTGTCGAAGCGCTTGACGATGCGGTCGACCGGTTCGACCTCGTCGAGCGGGATGGGCGTCGTTTTCGCCGTGTCGAGTGCGAGCAGGTCGCGCAGCGCCGCCGGCGGTCGCGAATTCACCGCGTCGGCATAGGCGTTCCAGTCCTCGCGCCGGCCGCTGCGCACCGCCCGCTGCAGGGTCGTGACCACATCGGGGTTGTACTGGTGGTATTCGCCGGTCGGCGTGAACTGCAGCAGGCCGCCGATCTCCGGCAGCGCGTTGTTGTCCCAGGCGCGCGCGGCGACTTCCGCGGTCTCGGCCTGCAACTGCGCGAACGTGGCGCCGCCGATGCGCGAGGGCGCGCCGGTGAAGCACAGTTCGACGACTTCCGGGGCGAGGCCGACGATCTCGAACAACTGCGCGCCGCGATAGCTGCCGATGGTGCTGATGCCCATCTTCGAGATGATCTTCAGCAGGCCCTTCTTGATGCCGCGCCGGTAGCTGCGGCCGATCTGGGTGGCCTCGCCGTGCTTGGTCTTGAGGATGCCGCGCTCGCCGAGGTCGTGCAGCGTCTGGTAGGCGAGGTAGGGATAGACCGCGGTGGCGCCGAAGCCGATCAGGCAGGCGAAGTGGTGCGGATCGCGCGCGGTGCCGGTCTCGACGATGAGGTTGCTGTCGCAGCGCAGGCCGGTGCGCACCAGGTGCTGGTGGACCGCGCCGGTGGCCAGCAGCGCGTGGACCAGCAGGTGGTCGCGACGCGGGCGGCGATCGCTGAGGATCAGCAGCAGGATGCCGTCGCGGGCGGCGGCCTCGGCTTCGGCGCACAGGCGCTCGAGCGCGGCGCGCAGGCCTTCGGCGGGCGTGTAGTTGAGGTCGAGGTAGCGGTGCGATTCGGCGTAGGGCGCCATCGTCAGCAACTGCCGCTGCTTGCGCTGCGACAGCACCGGCGAGTTCAGCATGACGTGCGCGACCTGCTCCGGCCCGTCGGCGAACAGGTTGCCCTCGCGGCCGATCTGCGTGCCCAGCGACATCACGCAGTCCTCGCGCAGCGAGTCGATCGGCGGGTTGGTCACCTGCGCGAAAGCCTGGCGGAAGCGGTCGTACAGCGGTCGCACCTGCGCGGAGAGTGCGGCCATCGGCACGTCGTCGCCCATCGAGCCGACGGCTTCCTGCTCGGTTTCCGCCAGCGGGCGCAGGATCTGCTCGCGCTCCTCGCGGGTGAGCTGGAAGAGTTTTTGAAAACCGGACAATGTGCCTGCGTCGAACGGCACCGAGGTGAGGTTGGGATCGACCAGCTCGGTGTGGAGGTAGGTCATGCCCTGCTTGAGCCACTGCTTGTACGGGGCGCGGGCGCGGTTGATCGCGTCGATCGCATCGGAGTCGAGCAGGCGGCCGGTCTCCAGGTCCGCGGCGATCATCTGGCCGGGGCCGAGCTTGCCCTTGGCGCGGATGCGGGCGTCCTCGACGTCCCAGACGCCGGCTTCGGAGGCGACCATGAAGGTGCGGTCGTCGTCCAGTTGCCAGCGCGCCGGGCGCAGGCCGTTGCGGTCGACCGTGCAGGCGGCGTAGCGGCCGTCGAAGGCGACGATGCCGGCCGGGCCGTCCCACGGCTCGCTGTTGAGCGCGTAGTACTCGTAGAACGCGAGCAGGTCGGCGTCGCGGTATTCCAGCGACTGGGTCGCCGGCGGGATCAGGATGCGCAGCGCCTTGAGCAGGTCCATGCCGCCGGCCTGCAGCAGTTCGAGCATCGAGTCCAGGCTCTGCGAGTCCGAGCCGCGGGTCTCGATCGGCGGGTCGAACTCGGCGGGATCGAAGCCGTCCGCGTGCCACACGTGCGAACGCGCGCGCGCCCACAGCCGGTTGCCGGCGATGGTGTTGATTTCGCCGTTGTGCGCGAGCAGCCGGAACGGCTGCGCCAGCGGCCAGCGCGGGCTGGTGTTGGTCGAGAAACGCTGGTGGAAGACCACCGCGCTGCTCGCCAGGTCGGGACGCTGCAGGTCCAGGTAGAACTTCGGCAGCGACTCGGGCAGCACCATGCCCTTGTAGCCGATGCTGCTGGCCGAGAGGCTGATCACGTGCAGTTCGGGCAGGTCGCGCAGCGCCTGCTCGGCGCGGCGGCGGGCGAGGTACAGCGCGCGCTGGAATTCGGTCGCGGACATGCGCGCGCCCTCGACGTCCAGCACCGGCACCACGAAGAGCTGTTCGATCGCCGGCAGGTTGGCGCGGGCGAGCGCGCCGCAGACCGAGGCGTCGACCGGCACCTTGCGCCAGCCCGACACCGCCAGGCCCACGTTGCGGAAGGCGCGGGCGAAGGCGGCGCGGACGCGGGCGATGGCGTCCGCGTCGTGCGGCATGAATACGATTCCCGAGGCGTAGCGCTGGCCGAGGACGATGCCCGATTCGGCCGCGATCGCGCGGAGGAAGGCGTCGGGCGTCTTCAGCAGCAGGCCGCAGCCGTCGCCGGTGAGGCCGTCGGCGGCGACCCCGCCGCGGTGGGTCATGCGCGCCAGCGCTTCGAGCGCGCTGCGCACGAGCGCGGGGCCGGGCCGGTCGTCGAGCTGCGCGATCAGCCCGAAACCGCAGGCATCGCGCTCGTCGCGCGGGTCGTGGAGGGCGGCCGGGCCGCGTTGGTCGCTTTCCATCGGACAGACTCCGGGAAGGGGACGCAGGGGGATTCACGGGGAATCGGGAGGCGTGGACGCCCTCGCGGGCCGGTCGGGTCCACGGGGCGTCCATTGCGGGATGACCCGACTAAAGCACAATTGGTGCACTGCGGCAACGGGGCTGGCCGCGTCTTTCGTCGAAGGCCCGGTCCAGTCCGCGCGGTCCCCGCCGCCGGGTAGACTGCGCGTCCCGCTTCCGCCTCCCCGGTCCGTCGTGAACCTCACCCCCGCCCCCGGCCGGCGCCGCGCCGCGCTGGTCTTCATCTTCGTGACCGTGCTGATCGACGTGCTGGCGTTCGGCTCGATCATCCCGGTGCTGCCGCATCTGGTGGAACGGTTCGTCGGCGGCGACAAGTTGCATGCGGCGTACTGGGTCGGGGCGTTCAGCGTGACGTTCGCGGCGATCCAGTTCTTCAGTTCGCCGATCCAGGGGGCGCTGTCCGACCGCTTCGGCCGGCGGCCGGTGATCCTGCTGTCCTGCCTCGGCCTGGGCATCGACTTCGTGTTCATGGCGCTGGCGCCGTCGCTGGCCTGGCTGTTCGTCGGCCGGGTGATCTCGGCGATCACCTCGGCCAGCTTCAGCACCGCCAACGCCTACATCGCCGACGTCACCGCGCCCGAGGAGCGCGCCAAGGGCTACGGCATGATCGGCGCGGCGTTCGGGCTGGGCTTCATCGTCGGCCCGCTGGTTGGCGGCGAACTGCTGCACTTCGGCTTGCGCGCACCGTTCTGGTTCTCGGCGGCGCTGGCGCTGACGAATTTCCTGTACGGCCTGTTCGTACTGCCGGAGTCGCTGCCGTCGGAGAAGCGCACCGCGAGCTTCGACTGGTCTCACGCCAAGCCGATGGGAGGCATCAAGCTGCTTGGTGAATATCCGGCGATCTGGGGCCTGGTCGCGGTGGTGTTCATCGCCAACTTCGCGCATTACGTGTATCCGAGCACGTTCGTGCTGTTCGCCGACGTGCGCTACGGCTGGGACGGCCGGGCGGCCGCTCGCGTCCTCGCGGTGGTCGGCGTGATCAGCGTGATCGTCAACGTGATGCTGGTCGGCCGGCTGGTCAAGGCGCTGGGCGAACGCCGCGCGATCCTGCTCGGCCTGGCCTGCGGCGTGATCGGTTTCCTCGTCTACAGCTTCGCCGGCACCGGCGGGATGTTCCTCGCCGGCCTGCCGATCAGCGGGCTGTGGGCGATCGCGGGGCCGGCGACGATGGCGCTGATCTCGCGCGAGGTCGGGCCCGAAGTGCAGGGCCGGGTCAACGGCGCGCTGACCGGGCTGGTGTCGCTGGCCGGCATCTTCGCGCCGGGACTGTTCGCCGGCTCGTTCGGCTTCTTCATCGGCCCGAAGTCGCCGGCGCATTTCCCCGGGATCGCCTTCCTGCTCGCGGCGATCCTGCTGGCCTGCGCGTGGCTGGTGGCCTGGCGCTACGCGCGACCGAGCCCGGCGGCCGCCGCGCTCCCGGGCGTGCCCGCGGCGGCGTCCGAAACCGCGGGCGGGTGACGGCGCGCGCCGCAGCGCCGGGCAGAAGCGCCCGGCCTACGCCTCGAGCCCGTCGTGGAATTTCATCGAGGCATGGCTGCCGTCGCAGAACGGCTTGTTCGATGAGGCGCCGCAACGGCACAGGGCCTGGCGGTTGCGGATCTCGTAGCTCTCGCCGCTGGCGCTCTGCACCCGGATGCCGCCGCGCAGCACCAGCGGGCCGCTTGCGCCGATCCCGGGGTCCTCGATCAGCGACAGACTGACCGCGAGCGGTGTCTCCACCGGCTCGCCGGTCTCGCGATCCCAGACCAGCAATCGGCCCGCCGGACACTGGTGCGCCATGTAGGCGGCCAGTTCGCCGTGTTGTTCGCCCGGGATCTGGACCTCGTTCCAGATCCTTTCGCCGTTGTCGCAGAATCGCGCGAAGGCGCAGTAGCGCTCGTTGTCGGTCAAGCGGTAGCGCGGCCCGTCGATCGCCTCCGCCTCTTCCAGCATCGGCTCGAAGGTCGCGGTTTCGGCAAGATCGACGCGCACTTTGGCGTGGGTGCCGTCGCAGTAGGGCTTGTTGCGCGAATGACCGCATCGGCACAGCGCGGTCTTGTCCTGGACCGCGAACGCCTGCCCCTGGCGATAGGTCCAGGACTGTCCGTGTTCGTTGCGGACGATCGTCTGGACGTGCAGCGGCGGCGCACCGCGGACGAGATAGGGTCCATCCTCGACGACGACCACGCTGATCGACGGATCGCCTTCCACCGAGCCCTGCTGAACCTTGTGCGCATCGTCTGCTTTCATCTGTCTGCTCCGGATCCAAACCATTGGGAAACCGCGCCACGGAGCAACCGTGGCGCGGGCGCTGTATCGGAACGGTGGGGTCGAGAGGGCTCAGGCGCTGGACAGGCCGCGCAATTTGAACGCGAGCGCGGACAGCAGCACGCCCCGGAACAGGAACGCGAATCCGACCAGCGTCGCGAGGGCGACGAGCGCGGTATCGGCCGGCATGAAGAAGGCGGCCCAGGCGCCCAGCAGCACGTCGATCACGCCGAGCAGGATCAGCCAGCCCCTGTCGCTGCTCGCCCTGAAACCGGCGGCGAGTTCGAAGCCGCCCATGATCAGGAACATGATGCCGATGATCCAGACGATGGCGACCGCGCCACTGAACGGATTGACGATGCAGACGCCGGCGGCCAGCAGGCTCAGGAGGCCGAACAGGATGTCCACGGCCCGGCTTTGCCAGCCCGCATCCTTGAACGCGGCGATCAGCGAGCCGACCCCGCTGAACAGGAAGCTCACCCCGAGCAGGACGCCCATGGCCAGCCCGGTCGCCAGCGGGTGCAGCATGGCGAAGATGCCGACCACGATCAGGAAGATGCCGTACGCCAGCACCCAGCCCCAGTGACGACCAAGGCGGTGCTGTCCCATCGGACTCGTGGACATGTTGGAATTCCCCTTCAACGTGCGTGAACGTCGGAAGCGCTGGTTCCCCGACCGGCGACGCCGGTGTCTGCGGCCTGTCCGATGGCCCGGGTCGTGCGTTGCTTGTCGGGTCGGCGAGCGACCTTCAGTGGGGGGCCTTCCATCGAAGGCAGGAAGAACATCCTCTCAAACCCTCGCCCTTGTCAAGCCGGATGGTCTGCGGATCACGGACGACATCGAACGCGGCGCCGGAAGGGCCGCGCAGGATGTTGCGTCGCAAAAAAATCCGCTCGGGCGAGGGCCGTGTCGATGTCGCGGCGCAGCGTCGCGCGCGGCGCGATGTTCAAGCCTCGTCCGCGCCTTCCACCGCGGCGAGTTCGTGGCTCGGCAGCGGCAGCATCGCCCAGAACGGCACGTCGTCGTCGGCCCAGCGCGCGGCGGCGTCCTGCAGGATCTCGATCACCGCCTCGACGTCGTCCGCGGCCTGTTCGCGCCACGGGCCGATGTGTTCGAGCACCAGCAGATAGCCGGGCGCCGACAGCCACGACAGGTCGTTGAGGCAGTCGGCCAGCGCATCGAGATTGCCGCCGAACCAGTCGGGGAACGCCAGCGCTTCGGCGATCTCGCGCAGCACCGCATCGGTGTCGGTGCAGGTCCGCAGGTCCAGCGCATGCACCGAGAACCGCAGTGCGCGGCCGGCCTCGACCAGCGCCTCGCGATCGCGCGCATCGACGAAGTACGCGCCGGCGCGCTCGGGATCGCCGAGCAGCGCATGCAGCTCCATGGTGTTCATCGCGCGTCCTCCGTGCCGTCGAGGGTGAAGCGGCGGAAACTCCGGTAATGGTCGTCGGTGTAGAAGAATTCGCTTGGCGGCCGACCGCCGGCGATGATCCGGCGCGCGCCGCGATCGCGCGATCCCGGCGTCTCGACCGTGTATTCGCGGTAGTAGCCGCGCGGCTGCGGCGGCAGACGGCGTTCGCGATTGCCGAACACGCCGTCGTCCTGGCGATGCGGGTAGGGGCCGTCGTGCGCGATCAGGCGCAGCGTGTCGATCGCTTCCGGCGGGAGGAAATCGGGATAACGGGCGTCGCCATGCATGCCGCGTGCCGGCAGCGGCGGCGGCACAGCCAGCGGATTGTCCTCGGCGCGCGCCGGTGCGGTGGCGGGCGCCTGCGCGACGGGCGGCGGCGCCTGCGCCTGCGGGGGCGGGTCGCGCAGCGTGAACCACGCCACGATCGCCAGCGCGGCGAGTGCCGCCCAGAGCGTCCAGCCGGAACCCGCGCGCGTCGTCATCGACCGTCTCCCGTTGCCGTCGTCGTCCACGATGGACCCGTGCGCCGCGGCGCACGCTGATCCGTATCAATAACGGTCCGCATCGATCGCGACCCTGCAGCAATGGCGACCCGTATCCACGCAATCCGCACCCACGCGACCCGCATCGCGGCGGCGCGCGCGTCAGCCGCAGGTGACGGACAGGATCTTGCCCGCTCCGTCGATGCGCAGGTTCAGGCGATCGCCGCGGTATTCCATCGTCACCATCATGCCGGGCCGAAGCACGCGCACCACCTTCGCGCCGCTGGCGGCCATCGCGGCCTGTTGCGTATCGGCGTCCGCCTTGCGGCCGACGAAGTCCTGGGCGCGGCTGGCGTCGCAGGCCGCGCCGTCCAGGCCGGGGCCGACCCGGATCTGCGGCTCGGCGGCGGCACCGGCCGACGGGTCCGGCGGGGGCGCGTCATGCGGCGCGACCGGCGCGCAGGCGGCGACCGTGAGCAGGGCGAGCAGCGGAAGCGACGGCGACATGGCGTTTCCTTGCCACGGGCAATGCACGCAGTATGCATGCCGAACGTACGAATTCGTAAAGCGCCGCGGCCGCGCGATCGGCTCGTGCGCCGGCGTTCACGGTGCGATCCCCCGCGCCCAGGTGTGCCGCTTGCGATGCCGCGAGGGCATCCCCGCGACCGCATGCCCATAACCGCATGCCCGCGACGGCATGCCCGCGATGCCGTCTCCTGGACGCCTGGCCGATGAACGGCGGACACGGTGCTTGACAGTCGAATGGTTCAGTTCTACAAATGTAGTACTACATGTGTAGAGGAGCGCGGCCATGGCCGAAGACATCGTCCTGAGCGACCTGCAGCTCGACCTCATGCGGGTGCTGTGGCGGGCCGGGGAGCTGAACGTGGCCGACGCGACCGCGGCGCTCGCCGAGCGCGGCCTGGCCCACACCACCGTGGCGACGCTGCTCACCCGCCTGGAGAAGCGCGGCGTGGTGGAATCCCGGCGCGAGAGCCGGCTGCTGGTCTACCGGGCGTGCGTGACCGAGGCCCAGGTCAGGCGGAGCATGGTTTCCAGCCTGATCTCGCAGGTGTTCCGCGGCGACTCGAAGGCGCTGCTGGCGCATCTGGTCAGCGAACGCGAGGTCGCGCCGGGCGATCTCGAACAGGTGCGCGCGCTGCTCGCCGATGCCAATGCCGACGCGGACAAGCGAGGGACGCCCTGATGGACAGCACGATCGCCTCCCTTGTCGCCGCAGTCGCCACCCATGCGCCCACGCTGCCGGTGATGGCCGGCCTGCTCATGGCCTTCGCGCTGCACGCGACGCTGCTGCTCGGGTTCGTGTGGGCACTGGAGCGGGCCGGTGCGCTGAAGCATCCGGCCTGGGCCGAATTCGCATGGCGGCTGGCGCTGTTCGGCGCGTTCGTGTCCGCCGGACTGCAGGCGCTGCCGATGTCGACGGTCGACGCGCCGAGCGAAGCCCGCATTGCGACCGTCCCCGCGGCCATTCCCGTCATCGCGCCCGCAGACGCGCCCGCCGTGGCCTCCGCGCCTGCCGGCCCGGCGCGCGCAGCGCCCGCGATGGCGCTCGAGGCCGCGAACGCGATGCCGACCGCGCACGCGGCGATGGCGAACGACGCGCCCCCGCTGCGGAGCCCGGCGGTGATCGCGCTGCCGCTGGCGTCCGATGCGATCATGTTGGCGCTGCTCGCGTGGGCGCTCGGCACCGCCTGGTTCGCGCTGCGCCTGCTGCGGCAATGGCGCGCGCTGCAACGCCTGCGCCAGCGGGCGCTGCGCGATGGCCTCGTGGCCTCGCCGGCGCTGCAGGCGACGCTGCGCGATCTCGCGGTCGAGCTGCGCCTGCCCACGCCCGAACTCCGCCTGCTGCCGCTGTTCGACAGCCCCGTGGCGCTGCCCGGCGCCATCCTGCTGCCGCGCTGGGCCGAGGGTCTCGACGCTGCGCAGCAGCGCGCGATGCTTGCGCATGAGCTGGCGCATTTGCAGCGGCAGGACCCGCGCTGGCGCCTGCTGCAGCGCCTGGCGCTGGCGCCGCTGTTCTTCCATCCGCTGGCCTGGCTCGCCCGGCGTCGACTCGAGACCCTGGCCGAAACGCTGTGCGATCGCACGGCGGCCGGCCGCGGCGGCGCGCGGGCGCTGGCCGAATGCCTCGCCGAATGCCTCGCCCGCACCGCGCCGCCGCGGGCGCGCGCACTGCCCGCCGCCGGTCTCGCGCTGGCGATGGCCGAGCATCACGGCGGCATCGTCGAGCGTGTGCGCGCCCTGCTCGAACGCCGCGACGACAGTGCCTCCGCGCTGACCCCGCGTCGTCGCTGGCTGGTCATCGCGGCCGTGGCGCTGGTGCTGGTCGCGCTGCCCGGGGTGATCGTGATCGCCCGTCCCGGTCGGCTCGCCGACCTGCTCGACCCGCATCCGCTGTCGATCACGCTGCACAACGGCGGCAACACCTATCGCGTCGGCGGCGACATGCCGACGCCGGGCGATACGCTGACCGTGACCATCGACGGCGATGTCGCCTTCACCGACGACGAACGCGCGGTGGCCAGGCTCGGCGACGGCGCGATGCTCGATATCGCCCGTCGCCATGCCGGCGAGGCTCGGCGACTGCGGATGACCGGCGCCGCGGGAGGCGCAGCGCGCAGCTACACCATCGACGGCGTCGCGAAGCCGTTCGACGCGGCCGCACAGGCCTGGCTCGCGGAACGCATCCCCGAGATCTATCGGCTCAGCGGCTTCGACGCGGAAGCGCGCGCCGCGCGCCTGCTGTCGGCGGGCGGCGTGCCGCGGCTGCTGGCGGAGATCGCGAAGATCGACGCCGATGGCGTGCGCGCCGAATACCTCGCGCGATTCTTCGCCCAGGCCGATCCCGACGCGACCCAGATCGCACAGGCGCTGGCGCTGCTGCGCGCGATCGGTTCGGACTACGACAAGCATCGTGCGCTGGACGCCGCGCTCGCGCGCCCGGGGCTGACTCCGGACCAGCAGGTGTCGCTGCTGTCGATCGCGGCGGACATGGGGTCGGATTACGATCGTGCCGAATGGCTGATCGCCGCGACCGCCAAGCTGCCGTTCGACGGACCCGTGGCCGCGGCCTGGTCGCGGGCGTTGCAGGGCATCGGCAGCGATTACGATCGCCAGCGCACGCTGCAGGCGGCGATGACGCGCGGCACGCCGCGTCCGCAGGCGGTCGCGCTGGCGCTGGAAGCGATGCGCGGGATCGGCAGCGACTACGATCGCCGATCCGCGCTGCAGGCCGCGACGGCCAGCGGCGTGGCGCTGCCCGATGCGGCGGTCTTCCAGGTGATCGACGCGATCGGCTCCGACTATGAGAAGCGCGAGGCGCTGCTGGCGTTCGTCGACGCGTCGGCGCCGGACCTCGCCCGCAGCCGTGCGATCCTGCACAGCGCGAGCGGGATCGGCTCGGACTACGAACGCGGGCAGGTGCTCGGCGCATTGGCCGCGGTAATGCCTGCCGATCCGCGGCTTATCGACGACTACCGCGCGGTCGCGCGGACCCTGGACGATCACGAGCGCGGCCAGGCGGAGAAGGCGCTGGACCGCTTCGCCCGGCGCTGAGCGCTGCGGCACGGGTCGAGGAGCGCTTCCGGCAGATGGGCCAGAAAGGGCCGGATTGGCCCGATCATCGCCATTACTGCGGCCCGGACGCCTGCACGCCGTGCATGCGCCACTTCTACAGTGACGCCGAACGCGAGGCCGGCTATGCGCGGTGGGCGCGGCGGAAGTGAAGGCGGCGCGGCGGCTCACGCCGCCGCACGCGTCTCCGCCGGTCCGGCGTTCCACTTCGCCATGAGGTCCGCCAGGCGGGCCCTGGCCTTGTGCAGGTGCGCTTCCTTGACGTGGCCGAAGCCGCGGATGTGTTCCGGCACCGAGGCGATCTCGGCGGCGAGGGCGGCGTTGCCGGTGTCGAGCTTCGCCAGCAGCGCATCGACGGTCGCGAAGTAGTCGGCGATCAGTTGCCGTTCCATCTTCCGCTCCTCGGTGTAGCCGAACACGTCGAAGGTGCCTCCGCGCAGGCCGCGCAGCTTCGCCAGCAGGCCGAAGGCCTTGAGCATCCACGGGCCGTACTCGCGCTTGATCAGGCGGCCCTGCGCGTCCTTCTTCGCCAGCAGCGGCGGCGCGAGATGGAAGCGCACGGTGTAGTCGCCTTCGAACTGCTGCTGCAGCCGGCGCTGGAAGTCGCCGCTGGTGTAGAGCCGCGCGACTTCGTATTCGTCCTTGTACGCCATCAGCTTGAACGCGTAGCGGGCGACGGCTTCCGACAGGTCGGTGGCGCCCGGCGCCTTCGCCTGCTCGGCGGCGCGCACCTTGGCGACGAGGTCCTGGTAGCGCCTGGCGTAGGCCGCGTCCTGGTAGTCGGTGAGGAAGGCGAGGCGACGGGCGATGAGTTCGTCGAGCGAGCGCGACAGCCGGGTGTCGTCGAGCGGCGCGAACGCATCGCCGCCGCCGCTGGCCGGCACGTGGCGCAGTTCCTGAGCGTCGCGCAGGTTCGCGGCCTGGGGGTTGAGGCCGGACTCGTGGCCTTCCGACGGCGTCGGCGCCAGCAGCGGCAGGGCGTGCGGCGTCGCCTCGGCGGGGGTCGGCGCGTTCTTGACGATGCCGGCGGCCTCGACGACCGCGGCCAGGTCGATCGCGGCGAGCCGGCCCCACGCGAACGCGGTCTTGTTCATCTGCACCGCGGCGCCGTTGAGTTCGACCGCGCGCATCAGCGCGTCGAACGAGATCGGCACAAGTCCCTGCTGCCAGGCGTAGCCGAGCATGAAGAGGTTGGCCGCGATCGCGTCGCCCATCAGCGCGGTGGCGAGCTGGGTGGCGTCGACCAGCGAGGGCTCCTTGCCGCCCAGCGCGGTGCGCACCGCGGCGACGATGTCGGCCGCCGGGAACTGCATGTCCGGACGCGTGGTGAACGTGCCGGGCATCGCCTCGTAGCTGTTGAGCACGACGTTGGAGCGGTCGCCGCGGATCTTCGACAGCGCCCAGTAGTCGTTGACCACGACCATGTCGCAGCCGAGCACGAGGTCGGCCTCGCCGGCGGCGATGCGCACGGCGTGGATGTCGTCCGGCGTGCGCGCCAGGCGGATGTGCGTGGTCACGGCGCCGCCCTTCTGCGCGAGGCCGGTCTGGTCGAGCACCGTCGCGCCCTTGCCTTCGAGATGGCCCGCCATGCCCAGCAGCGCGCCGATCGTCACCACGCCGGTGCCGCCGACGCCGGTGATCAGGATGTTCCAGGGCTTGTCGAGCGCGCTCGCGAAGGTCGGCATCGGCAGGTCGCCGAGGCGATCGGCCGCATTGACTTTGTTGCCCTTGCGCAGCGTGCCGCCGTGCACGGTGACGAAGCTCGGGCAGAAGCCCTCGATGCAACTGAAGTCCTTGTTGCAGTTGCTCTGGTCGATGTCGCGCTTGCGACCGTATTCGGTCTCCTTCGGCAGCACCGACACGCAGAAGCTCTTCACGCCGCAGTCGCCGCAGCCTTCGCAGACCAGCGAATTGATCGCGACGCGCTTCTGCGGGTCCGGCAGCTTGCCGCGCTTGCGGCGGCGGCGCTTTTCGGTGGCGCAGGTCTGGTCGTAGATCATGACGCTGACGCCCCTGGTCTTGCGCAGCTTCTTCTGCACCTCGTCCAGTTCCCGGCGATCGTAGAACTCGACATCGTTCGGGAACAGGTAGCGCTGGCGCGTCCACTTCAGGATGTCGTCGCTGACGATTGCTATCGTGTAGACGCCCTCGGCGCGCATCTGCTGCGCGATCTGGGGCACGGTCAGCGTGCCGTCCACCGGCTGGCCGCCGGTCATCGCCACCGCGTCGTTGTAGAGGATCTTGTAGGTGATGTTGACCCCGGCCGCGATCGACTGGCGGATCGCCAGCGAACCGGAGTGGAAGTAGGTGCCGTCGCCGAGGTTCTGGAACACGTGCTCGGTGTCGGTGAACGCGGCCTGGCCGCACCAGGTCACGCCTTCCCCGCCCATGTGGGTGAAGGTGTCGGTGCTGCGGTCCATCCACGTGACCATGTAGTGGCAACCGATGCCGCCCAGCGCCCGCGAACCCTCGGGCACCTTGGTCGAGGTGTTGTGCGGGCAGCCGCTGCAGTAGTGCGGCACGCGCGGGAAGCTGGCCCGCGGCAGCGCGAGTTCGCCTTCCTTCTCGGCCATCCAGCGCATCACGTTCTCGATGTGCTCGCTGGCGTGGAAGCGCTGGATGCGCCGTCCGATCACGCCGGCGATCGTCGCCGGCGTCAGCTCGCCGGTGCTGGGCAGGATCCACGCGCCGCTCTCGTCGAACTTGCCGACGATGCTGGGCCGGTCGCCCTCGAAGTTGTAGAACAGCTCCTTCATCTGGCTCTCGATGAAGCCGAGCTTCTCCTCGACCACCACGATGTCGCGCAGCCCGCGCGCGAAGGCGCGGATGCCCATCGGCTCCAGCGGCCAGGTCATGCCGACCTTGTACACGCGGATGCCCAGGTCCGCGCAGGCGCGCGCGTCGAGGCCCAGGTATTCCAGCGCCTGCAGTACGTCGAGGTAGCTTTTGCCGGTGGTGACGATGCCCAGTCGCGGGTTCGGCGAATCGATCACCACGCGGTCGAGGCGATTGGCGCGCGCGAACGCCTGCGCGGCCTTCACCGCGTAGCGATGCAGGCGCATCTCCTGGTCCAGCGGCGGATCCGGCCAGCGGATGTTGAGGCCGCCCGGCGGGATCTCGAAGTCGTCCGGCGTCACGATCTGCAGCGCGAGCGGATTCACGTCCACCGACGCCGAGGATTCCACCGTTTCCGCGATCGTCTTGAAGCCCACCCAGCGGCCGGTGTAGCGCGACATCGCCCAGCCGATCAGGCCCATGTCGAGGATGTCCTGCACGCCGGCGGGGTTCAGCACGGGCATCAGCGCCGACTGGAACTCGCCCTCGCTGCCGTGCGGCAGGGTCGAACTGCGGCAGGCGTGGTCGTCGGCCGCCAGCGCCAGCACGCCGCCGAACTTCGAGGTGCCCGCCGCGTTGGCGTGCTTGAACACGTCGCCGCAGCGGTCCACGCCCGGACCCTTGCCGTACCACATGCCGAACACGCCATCGACCTTGGCGCCCGGGAACAGATTGGTCTGCTGGGTGCCCCAGACCATGGTCGCGCCGAGGTCCTCGTTGAGGCCGGGGGTGAACTTCACGCCGGCGGCGGCTAGGTGCTTCTTCGCCTTCCACAGCTCCAGGTCGAAGCCGCCCAGCGGGCTGCCGCGATAGCCGCTGATGAAGCCGGCGGTGGCCAGGCCGGCGGCCTGGTCGCGCAGCCGCTGCATCAGCGGCAGCCGGACCAGCGCCTGGACGCCCGAGAGGTAGATGCGACCCTCGGTCCGGGTGAACTTGTCGTCCAAGGTGTAGGCGTGGTCGACGGCCGGCGAAACGGCCGGGCGAAGGGCGGAGGGCTGCGACATAGGGGAAGCGTCCTCGGCGGCGACCGCGGACGGTCGGCGCATGGCGAAAGCGTGGGAGTGGCCGGGAAGCCGGATGCAAAAATTCTAGCAGGAACAGGGGCTTGGGCGATCGTGGCCTCGCCGTTCCGGTGCGGGCGGGCATACGCCAGCGGACGGAAGCGCGGGTCGAAGCGGGACGTGGTCGGCATAAATGGTGCAAAATGTGACCAAATACGCTGACACCAGGGCATCGATGGTGGACTTTTCGCCAAGATGAAAACCTGCCAAGGATCAGCGGGTTGCACGGTTTCGTGACGAAGTTCCGGGATTTGGCACGAATCTTGTTTACCGCGCCATGGCAACGGCGGAAAAGCAGAACCGCAGTTGAAAGCCGGCGGCAGCCTGTCCATCGGGCCAGCACAAGGCAACGCCTCATCCGCCTCAAGGGCCCCGTGCTCGACGGGCCGTCTGCATGGCAATCGACAACATGGCGCCGCGCGGGGAATTGCGTCGCTTCAACGGGTGAACGGGGCGACCGGATCGCGGTCGACCCAGGGGGAGTTTCAGTGCTGGCCAAACCGACTTGCATCGCCGAAATCGCGCGCCGTTCGATCGCCGCCTTCGCCCTGTTCGCCGCCGCACTCGTCGCGAGTCCGGCCGCCTGGTCGCAGACCGCGGTCAACACCGCGTCGATCACGCCGCCGGCCACGGTCACCGACCCCAACACCGCGAACAACAGCGCCACCGACAGCGACACCGTCGTGCGCAGCACCAACCTCGCGCTCTCCAAGACAGCGACGCCGAATCCGGTGGTCGTCGGCCAGACGCTGACCTACACCCTCACGGTCACCAACGGCGGTCCGAGCGCCATCCTTGCCAGCGACACCTTCTCCATCCAGGAAAGCCTCCCCGCCGGTCTGGCCAGTTGCACCTACACGCCTTCCGGCGGCACCTTCACTGTCGGCAGCATCGCCCCCGGCGCCACCGGGACCGGCACGTGGACGGGTCTTGCGATCCCCAGCGGCGGCACCGCGACGCTGACCATTGCCTGCAACGTCGGCAGTTCGGCCGCCGCCAGCATCTCCAACACCGCCACCGTGCTGCCGCCCACCGGCGTCAGCGACCCCGACTGCTCGGGTTCGCCGGTCACCTGCGCCGGCAACAACACCAGTACGGTCACCACCACGGTCAATCGTCCGCAGTTGACGATGACGAAGACGGCGAGCGCCGCCTCGTTCACGGTCGGCGTGCCTGCGAGCTACACGCTGCAGGTGAGCAACACCGGCACGGCGGCGACGACGGCGACGAGCACCATCACCGACACGATCCCGACGGGCCTGACGATCGGCACGCTGCCGGCCGGCTGCACGGCGGCGGGTCAGACCGTGACCTGCACGATCGCGTCCGGCCTGGCTGCGGGTTCGAGCACGAGCTTCGTGATCCCGGTGACGCCGACGACCGCGGCGCAGCCGAGCGTGACCAACACGGCGAGCGTTTCCGGCGGCGGCGACACGACGTGTCCTGCGGCGGCGCGCTGCACCAGCACGGTCGGTCCGACGCCGGTCAATGCCCCGGTGCTGACGCTGACCAAGACCGCGTCGGCGGCGAGCTTCACGGTGGGCGTGCCTGCGAGCTACACGCTGCAGGTGTCGAACACCGGCACGTCGGCGACCAATGCCGTGTCGACGATCACCGACACGATCCCGACGGGTCTGACCATCGGTACGCTGCCGGCGGGTTGCACCGCGGCCGGCCAGACGGTGACCTGCACGATCGCGTCCGGCCTCGCGGCCGGTAGCAGCACTTCGTTCGTGATCCCGGTGACGCCGACGCTGGCGGCCGGTACGAGCGTGACCAACACCGCCACCGTGACCGGCGGCGGTGATCCGACCTGTCCGGCGGCGGCCCACTGCACGAGCACGGCCGGCCCGACGCCGGTCAATGCGCCGGTGCTGACGCTGACCAAGACCGCCTCGGCGGCGAGCTTCACGGTCGGTGTCCCGGCGTCGTACACGCTGCAGGTGTCGAACACCGGCACGGCGGCGACGACGGCGACGAGCACCATCACCGATACGATCCCGACCGG
>Ga0136846_1233493_pt1 | contig 36971 bp, 32 predicted proteins | sample HopSoiMetagenom2_FD_96841 | JGI IMG/M metagenome (GOLD analysis project Ga0136846, IMG submission 96841) | Grasslands soil microbial communities from Hopland, California, USA - 2 Assembly 2016 (version 4) | ecosystem: Environmental > Terrestrial > Soil > Grasslands | place: USA: Hopland...
AAATCGATCAGTTTTTTGCAAGCTGCAGTTCCCTGCTCCCACTCCACTCCGGCATACACGTCCTCTGTGTTCTCGCGGAAGATGACCACATTCATGCGCTCAGGATTTTTGACCGGTGACGGCGTCCCTTTGTAATACTTCACCGGGCGAATGCAGGCGTAAAGATCCAGCACCTGGCGCAACGTGACATTCAGTGATCGGATGCCGCCGCCAACAGGCGTAGTCAGCGGACCTTTGATGGCGACGCGAAACTCGCGAATGGCTTCCACGGATTCCTGCGGCAGCCAGTCGTTGAACTTGGCTTTGGCTTTTTCGCCCGCGAAAATCTCATACCATGCCACGCGTCGCTTCCCGCCGTATGCCTTGTGCACCGCCGCATCGAAAACGCGCACTGAAGCCTTCCAGATGTCGCGTCCTGTACCATCGCCCTCAATAAATGGAATGATGGGATTCGACGGCACCTGAATCTGTCCGTCTTTGTACGCGATCCGCGCGCCATCTCTGGGCACAGGCACACCATTGTATGAATCCGGCATGAAAACCTCCCTAGTGTGGAAACCTAGAATTATAAATGCTGAAAAAGAATTGAATATTTTCTGACAATGCAGCGCGTTCGCAGCCGTTACAATCGGGCGATGCCGCCGCCTGCTCTCCTGCTCATCTTCGTAGTTTCTCTGTCGGCGGCAGCCCAATCGCAACAGAGCCCTGACACCCGGCCGGAAGCACCCGCAGCCCCGTCCCGAATGCTCGTGGAGTATGCCCCTCCGGTGCACCCCTTTTGGGACCGCAAGAACATTCTTCTCTTCTCCGGAGTCGCGGTTTTTCGCGGACTCGACTACGCATCAACCCGCAACTTCGAACGGCGCGGACGCCAGGAAGTCCTCATCCCCGACGACATCGTGAACAACTCCGCCGGGTTCGCCAGCCTTGAGGCCGCAGGCGCCGCGACTTCGGTGGGCATCTCGTATTTGTTTCATCGCACGGGTCATCACAAAATGGAGCGTTGGCTGTCGGCCGGACACATCGGGGTCACGGCCTTTGGGGTCGGGTGGAATTATTCGCTGAAGACGACGAGGCCGAAATAGCGCCAAATGGAATGCTACAGGATGACGCGATCATAAATCGCGCGCACTGTTGCAAATGTCGCCAGCAATTCGTGTTCAAGCCCGTTCGGGAATTCGCGTTTCAGAATTTGCGCCGTGACTTTCTCAATCGACTGCCGTGGATGCTCCGCCGCCGGAAGCCAACGGGAATTTCTGCCTATCACTAACCGCAACGCATGCTCGACTGTGCGACAGAGTTCACCGGCATGATCCAGGACGGCTGCATCTTTTTTATCCAAAGCACCCGAGGCAGCACAGCGCCAGAGGCGGTCCCGCAAAGTTCCGAGCTTGGCACGCATGTTGTGTTTGATAAGCAGAAAGCTCGAGATGAAATCGGCATCGTAGAGCGCGCCCGGCGATGTACGAATGCTTTTCGCCGGAGCGCTTGCATCTTCCAGTTTTTTTCGCATCTGCCGGACTGCCTCCGAAAAGCCCTCGTGGTCGGCAAGCCGGCGGAAAAGGACATCGGTTGCAGAAGCCGCACGGCGGCCGAGCGCAGCATCTCCGCATAGGAAGCGGAGTTTCGTGTACATCAACGCTTCCCAGGGCTGGGCTTCGGCAGAAAAATACTGCTCCAACTGCTTCGGGGTGACGACCAGCTCGCCCTCGCCTCCATGTGGACGCAAGCGCGCGTCTACCGGGAATACAAGGCCCTCCTGTGTGTAGGCCGCCAGGGCCTGCATGATCTCTTCTGCTGCGCGAGTGAGCGCTTGCCGATCACAGCTCTCGTCACCCACGAATAGCAGGTCCGCATCCGAAAGCAGGTCGAATTCCCGTGTGCCGAGGCGTCCAAGGGCCAGAATTGCCAGGCCCGAAGGAGCACCCGCTATTCCAAATGCCGCGTTGATCGATTCTTCCGCGGCGCTGCTAGTCTCCGCCAGAGCCGAATAGATGGGCCGAAGCTCAAGCAGATCGCGCGCGCCTGAGGCGAATGCCAGATGCCGAAATTGCCGCCGGAGCAGAGCAATCTTCTCCTGGTGGCTGGCGGTCGAGTTCGCAATGTATGCGAAGACAGCATCGCGACCCGCGAATTGTTCTTCGTCCATCAGCGTGAACAAGCTCGCGCCTGTCGGAGGCGGCGGTAATGCACGAATCTGTGCCAGCGTAGCCGCCTCTTCAGGATGACGTACAAGAATTTCGGTTAAATATTCACTTGTATCGAACAGCCACAGTGAATCTGCAATGCTGCTCTGTGCGCCAATGACAGCCGCATATTTCTCCGAGGCCGCGAAAGCTGCGCTTAGAAAGCGCAAAGTGTTCCGGCGAACAGTTGAACCTTGACCTGTGGAACGCAGCGCGCGCGCAAGTTGAGGCGCGTCTTCTGAGAGGCGCTCCAGTATCTGCTGGTGCGAATTATCCGCGCTAAACGCCTCGGTTCGGCTCCTTAAACTGAATTCGTCTGAAACCGGAGCCGGTGATTCGCGCGCCTGTTGCTGGAAAATAACCCGCTGATAAATTTCCGAAACGGCTTGCATGCGGTTCCGAACCACAGCGACAAGGTCAGTCAATCCATATTCTGGAATGAGTCCTGCCATCGAACGCTGCAAGATCTCAAGATCATGCGGCGATGAAGGCAAGCGATGGAGTTGTTGTCCCTGGCGAAGCTGCAACCGGTGCTCAAGATGGCGCAAAAATGTATACGCCGAATTCAGCTCATGGAAATCGTGGCCCGAAATGTGGCGCTTATCGTGCAGCTTCTGCAGCGAGAAAAGCGTGCCTCCGGAACGCAGCCAGGGCTCCGCGCCGCCGTAAACACGCTGCAGGCATTGCACCAGAAACTCGATATCTCGAATGCCGCCGCGATCGATTTTTACATCGATGGTGTCGTCCTTTGTTGCGGCAGCCTGACGCCGGCGCTTACGGTCAATCTTTTCTCGAGTGACGAGCGCGGTCTTGATGGCAGCAAAATTGATCTTGTCGCTGTAAACCTGCGGCTGGACACGGCGGATGAATTCGCGGGCAAGTTTCTCATCGCCCGCAGAGTGGCGTACCTTGATGAGCGCCTGCCGCTCCCAGTCGTGGGCAATCTGCGAGTAATAATCGAGAGCGCGGGACAGGTTTACCGCCAGCTCGCCTTCATTTCCCTGCGGCCTCAGCCGCAAATCGATCCGGAAGACCACGCCTTCGGCGGTTGGCCGCGAGAGAATTTCCGTCACCTGCTGCGCGAGGCGCACGAAATATTCACGATTCGAAATGCTGGCTGATTCCGGCTCCGCCCCATCGCCGAACAAAAACATCACATCGATGTCAGAGCTGTAATTCAGCTCGTTGCCGCCTAGTTTCCCGAGAGAGAGCACCGAAAAAGCCGTGTTCACGGCCCGCCCGGAACCATCCAGATGCTGGGCAGTCCCATGGCGCTTCTCGACCAAGGATGCTGCCTCCCTGAGCGCATCCTGCAGCAGCACATCCGAGAGGGCAGATATCTCCGCCGTACTCTCGGCCAGTGGAGCGATCCTCAACAGGTCACGGAGCATGATGCGCACGTACTCACGTCGCTTGAACCTGGCCAGAATCAGCGAAGCGTCCCGTTCGAGCGAGCGAGAGCGAAACCGCGCAAGCCCCTCCGAGAACTCCTCATGGGAGTGGCTTCGGTCCAGGCGGCGCTCCCGCTGAAACGCATGAAGCAGGTCGGGATTCCGGATCAAAGTCTCTCCGAGGTACCAACTGTGCCCGAATACCGCAATGGCATAATGCGCCAAAAACGGATGGGTTTCCATGAGGCGAACAGTTTCGGGCGATGTCTCGTTGACCAGTCGTTCCAGCAGCAGGAGAGATGAGTCGGGGTCGGGAGACTCGGCAAGCAGGCTGCAGACCATCCTGGCGAGGGCGGGTGACAACCTGGGAGCGATGCGCTCATACCCCACGCGGGCAGCTTTGGGATCGCGGAACGGAATCGAGCTAAAGGAAGGCCCTGATCTCGCTTGGTTTTCAGAAGAATGCATTTCCAGTGAAGGTCCGAGTGAGAAAAACTGTGGCGGCTGATCAGAATAGCACGCAGCGGTCAGCATTCAGCAATCAGCAAGACTCGACGGCACACGGCTACTTCAAGAGCGCAAACTAAGCCAGTCGAGAGTCTTGAGATTCATGGATTTCGTCAGTAGTCACAGCATCCGGTTTAGCTGTCTGCTGAATACTGAGTGCTGATAGCTCGCCTCACCACCTGCGGCTTCCAAAATATTTGCGCACACCAATGGTGTTGTACCGGCCCCAGGGGCCATTCGGTCCGAGATCCGCCTGTCCGAGATAACGATCGCGGGCGCCGAGGCGGTCAAACAGGAAGTGCTGAGTGACGCGGGCCTCGAAGCCCTTGCCCAGATAAATAGCTGCTCCCCATGATCGCTCGACGCCGATGGCGTCGAAGGAACCGGTATAGAGCTTCTGAGGCACGTTCTTCCCGAATAGAAAACGTGGCTCGCCAAAAAGCATGAACCGTCGAAAGGGCCCGCGGCCAAATGGGCGCACTTCCAGCACGCCGGATAGCATGTATCGCGCAAAAGCGTTACAGGGCGCATTGGCGCCGCCGAAATTACCTGCGTTCGAGGCGCACAGGTTAGGATCGATCTCGTTGTGTGGAGGGGCTACATCGAATTGTGCATATCCCCAGAGAGTGTCGGATGGAAAAAACATGCGCTCTTGCTTCGGAGCGTTCAATTGTTGGGCGTGCAATGCCGTGAACAGCAAGAAAACAGCGGCCACCAGCGCGAATGACTTCATTCAGCCCCCTGTGAATCAGGTTTTTACGGAATGGTTCGCGCGGCTTCTGCGCGGAATGGCATTGTATATCTGCCGACGGTATTAACGGTTAGTGACAATTCGCCTACTGAAAACCATATCGGGGATTGTTAATTCTCCAACAACTTGGAGACATTGGGGACGAGGCCGGAGCTAAGTCCCACAAAATCAGAGTGGTTGTTTGGCGAGGCTCGTGCAAGATCGTTCTGCAAGGAGCCTAGTAAAACATGGGGCAGGAAATTTCAGTATCGTATCAAGCCGTAAAGAGCAAGGTTTATCGGCTGATCGACAGCCTGGTCGAGGACGCTAAGACTCAGGGTGAAGTGCAGGAGTCAGTGAAGCGGTGGTGGAAGCTGGTCCACCCGGCTGACCGGCCTATCGCCCGGAAATACCTTTTAAGCGTTCTGACCAAGTCGAACGCCACGCTCAATGCTATTTCCGATGGCCTCACCGAACTCCAGGATTTTGATCTGCACGGATTGCCTGCGGAGCATCTTCCGCGCCTGCACGCAATCGATGAGGATCCCTGGCAGCATCGCCTGAAGGCCTCTTCGATGTAGCCTTATAACCCTCGAATTTGACAGGCCCGGTCAATCCGGGCCTTTTGTTTTTTCGGGCAAAAAAAGACCCGGCTTTCGCCGGGTCTTAAGAGACGTTTACCGGTTTAGATGTCGTAGTACAAAGCGAACTCGTAAGGATGCGGCCGCAGACGGATCGCGTCCACTTCCTTCGAGCGCTTGTAATCGATGTAGGTGCTGAGCAGCTCTTCGGTGAAGACGTCGCCCTTCAGCAGGAAGGCATGATCCTTCTCCAGAGATTCGAGCGCCTCATCCAGCGAGCCGGGCATTGACGGAACCTTGGCGAGTTCCTCTGGGCCAAGATCGTAAATGTCCTTGTCGAGTGGTTGGCCTGGGTCGATCTTGTTCTCAACGCCATCGAGCCCTGCCATCAGCATGGCTGCAAATGCCAGATACGGGTTGCAGCTCGGGTCTGGGGGACGGAACTCAACGCGCTTGGCTTTCGGTGATGCCGAGTACATTGGGATACGGCACGCCGCCGAACGGTTGCGGCGCGAATACGCGAGGTTGACCGGGGCTTCGAAGCCCGGAACCAGGCGCTTATAGGAGTTGGTGGTTGGAGCGATGATCGCGGCCAGAGCCGGGCCATGCTTAATAAGTCCACCGATGTACCACAAGGCCATCTGCGAGAGTCCGGCATAGCCATCGCCCGCGAAGAGCGGCTTGCCGCCCTTCCAGAGCGACTGGTGAGTATGCATGCCGCTGCCGTTGTCCTGGAAAATGGGTTTTGGCATGAAGGTGACGGTCTTGCCGTACTGGTTGGCAACATTCTTCACAATGTATTTGTAAAGCAGCATGTGATCGGCCGAGTTCACCAGGGAGTCGAACTTCAGGTCGATTTCGGTCTGGCCGCCAGTTGCGACTTCGTGGTGGTGGCACTCCACATTGAGCCCGCAGCTCATCATGGTCATGACCATTTCGCTGCGCAGGTCCTGGTAGTGGTCCATGGGAGGCACCGGGAAATAGCCTTCCTTGTATCGCGGGCGGTACCCAAGGTTGTTGTTCTCGCGGCCGGAGTTCCAGCGTCCTTCTTCCGCGTCAATGAAGTAGAAGCCATGCTGTTCGCGCTGATCGAAGCGGATGTTGTCGAAGATGAAAAATTCGGCTTCGGCGCCAAAATATGCGGTATCAGCAATGCCCGTAGACGCCAGATAAAGCTCAGCCTTTTCCGCGATGTAGCGCGGATCGCGGTCGTAATGTTGCTTGGTCACCGGATCGATGGCATCGGCCACCAGGACCAATGTCGGAATTTCGGTAAAGGGATCCATGGTATGAGTGTTCGGATCCGGCACCAGCAGCATGTCGCTTTCGTTGATCGCTGCCCAGCCGCGAATGGATGAACCATCCATGCCGAAGCCTTCTTCGAAGGAGTCTTCAGTCAGCTGGTTAATCGGGTAGGAAACGTGTTGCCACAAGCCCGGCAGGTCCGTGAAGCGGAGGTCGAGCAACTTGGCTCCGTTTTTCTTCGCGAACTCCAGGACAGTTTTCGCATCTGCCATTGTTTAAAGCTCCTTTAAGTAGTCGAGCGGACCCGCACAAAGCGACCTTCGGACACACTGCTGTCCGAAATTCAGAACTCGCAAGCAAACTATCTCTGGGAATCTGGAGAATTGTACACCTGCTACAATCTTTTCAAACAGTGCAGGCGCAAGTAGTCTAGTTCTCTCCAGCACACCGAGGAAATTCATAGTTTTTATGGGGGGGATAACCCTCAATTATGGCGCACGGCTGTTGTAGCCTTCAGCTTCCAGCACTCAGCACTCAGGGCAAAAGATAAGAAGCGGTGCCGAATGTGCGTTGGTATGGCTGAATGCTAAGTGCTGATTGCTGAGTGCTCAATGGATTTCGACCAACTGGAAACATTTATCGAGGTAGCGAGACTCTCGAGCTTCTCGCGGGCTGCGGAAAAGCGTTTCCGTACACAGCCGGCGATTTCCTCGCAGATTCGCTCTCTTGAAGAGGAGGTCGGGGCGAAACTTCTCGACCGCTCGGGCGGCAAAGTGTCGCTGACTGCTTCAGGCAAATTGTTTTTGAAGTTCGCGGAAGATACCCTCGACACCCGCAAGGCCGTGACAACCGCGATCGCTGAAACTGAGCGTGTACCGCGAGGTGAGATTGTTGTAGGTGCGAACGAAGGCACCTGCCTGCACATCCTTCCCGAAGTCTTTGCGCATTTTAAGAAGCAGTATCCCGACGTGTCGGTGAGCATCAAGCGGGCTGACTATTCGAAAGTGCTCGAGTCGGTCATCGATAACTCCGTGGATTTCGGAGTTGTATCCATGCCAGTGACTGATAATCGTCTTACCGCCGTGCTGATTCATCGCGACGAACTCGTTCTAATCGCTCCCCCACGACATCCCCTGGCCAAGCTCAAGGCCGCATCTGCTAAAGATATCGCGCAGTACCCTTTGCTTATGCCCAAAGTCGGGCACACTCGAGATGCACTCGACGAACTGTTTCACCAACAAAAACTCAAACCGCGTTATTCGATGGAACTTGATTCCAGCGAACTGCTGAAGCGCTTCGTGGCCGCTGATGTGGGTCTTGGCTTCATCCCGCGGTCTCACGCGCAAGAAGACGTTCAGGCCAACGTGCTCGCCGCTGTGCCTCTCGCCGATACACAGATCCGTCGCGACCTCGCGCTCGTCTTCCGCAAAGATAAGGCACTCAGCCGTGCCGCCCTTGCCTTCATTGAGATTGCGGTGAAGATCAAGAACCCCGAAGCGATTGCCACCAGCCATCGTTAGCAATTCTTAGCTCAAAAACGGATTCCGGGCACGAACGCTGCCATAAAGCCTTCCATGCTCGAAATCCTCCGACGCGATATCAGCTAGTCCGTAGTGCTCCGGTCAGTTGGAGCTTGCTCGTAACCTTTGGCATATCCGTACTTCATCAAGGATGTGATCCTTACAAAGTGAGATCGCCAAAACGCTTAAGGGTATCGCGCTACTGCGGACTTCTGCGAGACAATGGCTGTAAGCAGTTCCGTCAAGGAGCGCACCATGCGGATCCGCACCTTCTTAGCAACTTTGACAATCATCACCTTCGCCACTTTTTCCCGTGCCGACGTTCTCAAAATCGTCATCAACGACACGATTCAGGCAGCAACAGCGGAGCGGATCGCGCGCGCAATCGACCAGGCAGCGGCTCGGAAGGACGACGCGGTGCTGATAGAACTCAGCACCCCCGGCGGTGTGATGAGCGATATGCGCGAAATTATGGAGAAGATTCTCGCGTCACCTGTGCCCGTCATCATTTATGTGACACCGAGCGGAAGCCGGGCAGCATCAGCAGGGTTCTTTATCTTGGAGAGCGCTGACATTGCGGCCATGGCACCGGGCACCAACACCGGCGCAGCCCATCCTGTGGGCCCGTTCGGCGGCGACATTCAAGGGACAATGAAGGAAAAGGTCGAGAACGATGCAGCTGCGCTGATGAGATCAGTGGTTGCCAAGCGCGGACGCAACGTCGAAATTGCCGAGAGCGCAGTCCGACAATCCAAGTCATTCACGGACAATGAGGCGCTTTCCCAGAAGCTGATTGATTATGTCGCGCCCAATGATGAAGATCTGTTTCGGCAGATTTCAGGTCATCCGGTAAAACGTTTCGACGGCACCTTCACAACCCTGTACCTTGCCAGAGCCAAAGAAGTAACCATCGAGGAAACGGTCAAAGAAAAGATCCTCACTTTCCTCATGGATCCCGACATCGCATTCATACTGCTGGCGATCGGCGCGCTCGCGCTCTATACCGAGTTCAATCATCCGGGCGCGGTCTGGCCCGGTACGGTGGGGATCGTCTTCATTCTGCTGGCGGTGTTTGCGCTGCATCTGCTACCCATTCGCTTTGCGGCGGTTGTCCTGATTTTCGCCTCGTTTGTGCTCTTCGCGCTGGACGCCAAGTTCGGAACCCATGGCGTGCTCGCCATCGGCGGAATCGCTACCCTGGTGATTGGGGCCCTGCTGCTTGTGGACACGCCAATTCCCGAGATGCGCGTGCACCTGGGAACAGCGCTCGCGGTGAGCATACCTCTGGGCGGAATCACCGTATTTCTGATGAGCGTCGCGTTGAAGGCCCGGCACAACAAGGTGGTAACTGGAGTTGAGGGGCTCATAGGGGAAATCGGCGTGGCGCAAACTGCCCTCTCTCCCGCGGGCAAAGTTTTCGTGCATGGCGAAATCTGGGACGCGATTACTTCTCAAGACGTCCTCGCTGGAGAGAAGGTTGTGGTCGAGCAAGTCGCAGGATTCCAACTGAGAGTAAAGCCAGTCACCGCCGCCACCAGAATCAACGGCGAGAAGACCATGGCGTAACCTCCGCAGGGCTTTGTGCGGATGCTTGCAGTACAATCACGTCGAACGCTTCCTGGGAGGACCGCAATGGTACTTGGTATGAGCAGCTTTGTTCTGGTTCTAGTCATCATCGCACTGCTTTACATCCTGAGTTCGATCAAAATTCTTGCCGAATACGAACGTGGCGTGATTTTCCGTTTGGGCCACTTGCTTCCTCAGTCCAAGGGCCCGGGCGTAATTCTGGTGTTTGCACCCATAGACCGGATCGTGCGTGTCTCTCTGCGCCAGGAGGCGTTGGAAGTTCCAGCCCAGGACATCATTACCCGCGACAACGTGACCCTGAAGGTTAACGCAGTGATCTTCCTGCGGGTGATCGATCCTAATAAGGCCGTGGTAGAGGTTTCAAATTACGTGTATCAGACTTCGCAGTTTGCACAAACCACGCTTCGTTCGGTACTGGGCGAAGTGGAACTCGACGAGTTGCTGGCGCACCGGGAGAAAATCAACCTTCGTTTGCAGAGCATCCTCGACCAGCACACTGCGCCCTGGGGGGTGAAAGTAGTTAACGTGGAAGTCAAACAGGTGGACATGCCGGAATCGATGCTGCGTGCAATGGCAAAGCAGGCGGAGGCGGAGCGCGAGAAGCGGTCCAAGATCATCCATGCTGAAGGCGAATTCTCAGCCGCACAGCGTTTGGTGGATGCTGCGCACCTGCTGGCATCGGAGCCGGTCAGCGTACAGCTACGTTATTTACAGACACTGACCGAAATCGGTGTTGAAAAGAACACCACTGTAATCTTTCCCGTCCCGGTGGACTTTTTCTCGGGACTCCACAAGTTACTAGCGAAAAGCGACACTCCAGACGCAAAATAGGGTTAGAAGGATTGGGTAATTTCGTTATTGATCCATTGAGTAATTCGAACAGCTTTCAAGCCTGCTGATTACAAAATTTTAAATTACCCAATTCCACAACCAAATGAGCCCTTCGACTGCCACGCGCATGGAAGAAGCCAACGACACCGAGATAACACTTGGGACGGGAAAAATGCTGGCCCTGTTTTTTGGCCTGGTGATCTTGTGCGCTGTCTTTTTCGGCATGGGATTTTCAATGGGCAAGAATTCGGTCAAGTCGACTCCCGAGTTGCTACCGTCGCCCAGCCAATCCGGACCGCGTTCCTCCGCGACGAATAAACCGCCCAGCGCCAACGAGCCAGCGGCGCAGAATCCACCAGCAACTGCATCAGGGGGGATTGATAACGCTCCGAGCGGGTCGGCTCCGGGAGCTCCTGCCGATCAGAATTCAGGCCAGGCTCAAGTGAGCCCTCCGGCGCCGGGGACCGGATACTTCGTTCAGGTCGCCGCCGTCAGCAAACAAGAGGACGCAGAGGCGCTGGTTGAATCGTTGAAGGGCCACCAATACCAGGCGCTCATTGCCAACCAGCCGTCAGACAAGCTATATCATGTGCAGGTCGGACCCTTTTCCGATATCAAGGAAGCTGAATCGATGCGCTCAAAGCTGGTGAGCGACGGTTACAATCCCATCCTTAAGAAGTAAGACCCATCGCAAAAAAAGAACCCCGCTCACCGTGACGGCATGAGCGGGGATCCAAGCTCTTACTGAAGCACGCGGTTTATCGAGGACCCAAATTCTCACTTACGGGTTGGCCCTCCGCGCCAGAAAAGCGCGCCGGAATGGGGCGGTATCCACTTCGGGTTCGGATCCGCAACTTCTTCTGATTCGCCCCGGCCACCTTCACCGATATGACGCGCCAGCCGCTGTTCGTGCTCGCCTTCGGATAGTAGCTAAGCGAATACAAGTGCGCGAGGTCGTCCCGAATCGAAGCAAATGCCTGCTTCTCCTCGAGCCAGTTCTTCGCAAAATAAACCTTACCGCCGGTGGCAGCGGTCATCCGCTCGAACACTGCTGTCGATACCGGCTCCAGCTGCGCTTGCCGCGTGCTGATCATGTAAATCACGGTGCCGGTTGATTGTGCCAGTTCCGCAACATCTTCCGGAGGAACGACGCTGGAATTGTCCGGACCGTTGGAAAACACCACTATTACCTTGCGTCCCTGGTATTGGGCCGCGTCTTTCACAGTAAGGAGCAGGCAGTTGTAAAGCGCGGCGTCATCTCCTGCCACCGATGACCGGACTCCCTGAAGAATGCGGGAGCGATCTGCGGTCAAGGGAGCCGAGCGTGAAAGATCCCGGCTGTAGGAGTAGAAAGCAACTTTATGTGCGCCTTCGAGCGATCTCACAAAATCTGCAATCGCGTCCTGCGCGAAAACAAAACCGCGGTACATGTAGTTGCTGGTATCGAACAGGATGAAGACGTTGGATCCGGCAACCAGCGAGGCTAGTTCTCCCAGATTTCCGGTGCGCCCGTCCTGTTGCTGAGCAGGCAAATCTTTTAAGACAAAATGATTGCTGTTGGGAGGATCTTCCACAACTCGGCGGGTGGGCTCATCGCCTTCTCCGAATGTGGCGAGCTTTTGCGTGATTCCGTCCTCGGCAATACTGAAATCCGAGGGACGCAAATTCGTAATATAGTTCCCCTTGTTGTCGGTAACGGCAACATTCAACTGCACCATATTAACCACAACACGGATATCGGAACCATTCTCCTGAGAACCGAGCTTCGAACCGAAAAGCAGGACTAGACCAGGTAAAAGACCAACCCAAAAAAACTTTTTGTTCATGATGCCATCCTGTCGTTTTTTCCTTTGCGCGCCACAACTGGCGCACTAATTATTCGGAACTTGACTGGCGGCGGCCCGTGTTGCGCCACCCCCAGCGATTTTTCCTTCACGGAATTCCTTCCCGGTCTGTCTCATTGCGCGAAGCAATGCCGGCCAGTCTTCGAAATCGGTGGCAAAGATTTTTCCAACCATCTCCCGTGTGAGTTCCGGGACCACACGGTTCAGCATTGCGGGCGGAAGCCCCATTTCGTCGGCTAAACGCGCCCAGTAAAGGTTATTGGAATCCCAGCTTTCGGCCATCAAACGGCTGGAATAACCGGCGAACGCCGGGAAGGGTTTCAGATTGATTAGTACCGGGGCGTCGCTCCGCATCAAAATCGGATGAGGCACGCCGAAATCGCGCGACAGCCGCGCCCAGTTCACCTGTTCCGGATCTTCCTGCACCAGCCGGGCGAGTTCCTGTCCGGATGGTCCCCACGACGTATTGTCGTCAGCAAAGCGCTGCCGAAAATCTACCGTGAGAAAGAAGAAATCAGCAGGAGTAACCTGTGCGAGCGCATCCTGCGCGTTTCCAGTTGCCAGTTCCTGATCGAGCCAGGACGCATGCCGAGCCGGCATTCGCGATGACAAAATTGCGATCACTTTCCGCCGCAGATCCTCATTGTTCTCCGCAGCCAGCAAGAGTTCCTCGCCTGCCCGCTGATAAAGCGCGACCGCGTGAAGCTCCTTCCGGCTGACATTCCACCACCGCGGAAGAATGGCGCTGGTAAGCAGACCGGGGACAGTTTCTCTCCAGATGAGGGCCTGAACGTTTTCAGGAACAATGAAATCCTGCTCTGCCTCGGAGAGAGCGTAAGGCAGATCGGCCAGTGAGCCCACCAGATGCGCTCCACCACCCGCGGCAATGCCTGCTCCGAAGAGCTGAGGCGCATGCCATAAACCTTCAACTCCCTCAACCGTCTCGCCAGCGAAATCGTGTGAACGCACGAACAGCGGATCGGTCCGCAATAGTTGTGCGCCGGGCGGCTCATAATAGGCATAGTTCAGACCTACGAGCGTATCTCTGAAAAACGGGGCCAACTGGCTCCGGGCTTCATCAAGTTGAGCCGCCGTGGGTGATCCTTTCAAGATTTTCGGGAGATCGGTTTGCATCTCCATTTCGGTGTGGCGGTTGTTATAAATTCCGGCTGCCCACTCCGACCGTTCCGAGGACGAAAAGATGGGACGGGGCATTTGAAATTCGCGCAACTCGGCCATGAATGGCTGCAGGCGACTCTTTGAATACTTCGAAGGGTCCTTAAGGCCGTCCGCCAACGCCAGCAGCGTGTCCAGCGAAACCAGTCGCTGGCCATCCATGACGGCGCGAATTCCCTTGGCCATCTCTTCGTGAATTCTGCGGCCTTCCGGATCGTTTTGGCGAGGCCCCGCCAGTAACTCGATCACTTCATCCTGCGAAACCGTATCGTTGCCGCTCACGGCCCTGAACACAGCGCGTAATGAGGAGCAACTGACGTCGACGAGTTGTGCCGGATTGCTGATTTTGGCGAAACCGGCGATTGCTTCCTGCCAGGACTGGTTCATCCTGGCTGGAGGAATCTGGCCCTGGCGTGCGAGGATGTGCCACATCCCGACATTCGCCTTAAACGACCCCATGGCATTACCGCGCAGCGTGTGGTTTGAAATCTTGTCCAACGCCAAAATCGTGTTAATAAACTTCACGATGGATTCATCGTCGAGTTCACCGAATTCGGAGAAGACCTCGTACTGGTCGCTGTAATCCTGATAGTGTTTGGCCATCAGCCGTAGAGTTTCAGGTTTCAAGCGCCGGTCAGGTGAGCGTCTATTGTCGAGCTCGGTGAATAGAAGGAACATTTGCAGCGGCCCGGAATCGGTCTCCATCCGTGAGAGGGCGAACATTCCCTCCAGCGCCTGATCGGAGTGGCTCCAGTTAGCGGCTGACTTTCCCAAGTCTCGCACCAGCGGGTGGTCGGATTTTTGTTTGAGAATTTCTTTCCAAAGTTCCACCCCGCCGGGAATGAATGGCTGGCCATCCGCTTCCCATTGAAGACGAGTTACCAGCAGCAGTAAGCCGGGGGCGAGACGAAAGGCGGGGCGCGCCGCTTCACCGCTGGCGCGCTGGCCGCGGAAGGCAACGTAGTCGGGCTTGAGTCGCGAGTGATCTACCAAATGCTGCTGCTGTTCAGGACTGACTCTTTCCATGCAATCGAAATAAGCAGCCAGCCAACCCTTGTCTTTAGCCAGCAACTTGAGAACGAAGTCTCCCGGATCTCGCGGACTAGCTCCGACCAGCTCACTCCAACCGCTCTCTGCAGAATTACCGCCCGGTACCTGCGCCGATCCGGAACGAATCATGATCTGAGTGCCGTAGTAATCCAATTCGGCCGAATAAGGCATCAGCCTTTCCAGTCCGACTTTCTGCTGCAAAACATCTCTGGTTTCGGCATCGGTGCGGGACAGCGCCCAATAAAGCCGCGCCGCTGCGGGATGACGCAGAAGTAACTCCACCAGATCCAGCTTCGGCTCCCTCTTATTCAGGTGGATCGCGTCTTTCCATGTCTTCTCGGAGAACAATACAGGCAGCTGTGTCTCCGGAAAGCGGTAATAAAATTCGCGGCCGTGCCGGAACGCGTCTTCCAGCGCGGGAAGGGGGAATCCGGAATCCATGGTTAAGAATGCCCGCTCGGGATCGGCGGTGATCAGTGAAGCATCTTTGTCGCCGCACTGTTGCCGCATCCGGTAGCCGAGAATACGCAACAAAGGCGCAGCATCTTCACACCTTGCGAGGTGAATAGTTTCGGAGGGTCCGGCAAGTTCCGATAGCTCTTTGGTCTGGTTTACGTACCTGCCGAGCAGAATCAAGAACTCAGTAGGCGCGGCACGGTCTTTCCATCCGACATAGCCCTGTACGTAAACATTTCTCGCGAACAGAGGCAGCACTTCCTCAATCCTCGCCTGCTGACTGATTCCCGCCATTCTGAGAAACGATCGCAGAGGCCCATGGATCATCACGCTCGACTGGGGAGACGGCGATCGATCCTGCACCTCTGATGCTTGCTTCGAATCCGTTGCCGCAGCTGCGGCAAAAGCCGAAACTTGGAATGTGGCCGTCAGGGCACAGGTCAGCAGGAAAATGCGGGGGGATAAACGGGGGCGAAGAGGAAATTGCATGGCTGAATCCCTCTCTCCAAAACTTGGAGTCGAATTGTACTTGCCACAAGCCAAAGTGCCAAGCCTGCAGTTGCGGCTGTAGTGGCCGTAATTCGCAGAGGGCAATTTCCGCGTGAGCGTACGAGAACTCCGCGAACAGCGTTGGGCAGAAGCCAGCATAATACGCCGAGCCCAACCGGCTTTTCCTACGAAGGACGAGATTTTACAAATTAGAGAGAAACCCGCCTTCGCAGCGGACTTAAGATGCGCCTCACCTCGGCTGTGCGTTGCTCAACTTCAGGTGGAATATGGGCCTGAGTCCCAGAAACTTGCAGCAAAACTGCAGGAAGGAGGGCTTATTGCCTATTCACTGGTGAAGTAATCCACGGTGACCGGATTTTCAAAAAGTGAGTAGTCCCTGGTCACGACCGTTATACCGGTGTCTGTAACGAAGTACTTCTGACGGTCAGACTCAGGATCGAAGCCGATAGTGGTCCCCTCGGGAATGTGGACATCACGATCGATAATTGCCCGCCGGATACGGCAATGGCGCCCGACGTTGACATGCGAAAACAGGATGCTGGAGTCCACTTCGGTGTAGGAATTTACGCGGACATCGGGAGACAGGATCGAGTAACGGCAAGTGCCGCCAGACACAATGCAGCCGGCAGACACAATAGAATCAAGGGCCTGCCCTGTTCTGCCGGGCTCCTCAAAGACAAATTTAGCCGGCGGGTACTGCCGCTGATGAGTTCGTATCGGCCAGGCCTCGTCGTAAAGGTTGAAAACCGGAGAGATCGAAACCACGTCCATGTTGGCCTCGTAATAGGCCTCCAGTGTCCCTACATCCCTCCAATACAGAGCCTCTTTTTTGTTCTCATCCACGAAGTCGTAGGCGTAAACCCTGTAGTCGTCGACCATTTTGGGCAAAATGTCTTTGCCGAAGTCGTGCGAGGAACTCTCATCTTCGGCGTCTTTCAGCAAGATGGGAATGAGGACGTCGGTGTTGAACAGATAAATTCCCATTGACGCTGGCACCTTGTCGGGATTGCCGGGGGCACGCAGCTTAGTAAATGTGGGCTTCTCCTCGAATCCGGTGATTCGATTGTCCGGATCAACTTCCATCACACCGAAGCGATAGGTTTCGTCAGGATCGATCTGAATGGTACCCAGAGTGACATCCGCGCCTGACTGATTATGCTGCTTCAGCATCAGCCCGTAGTTCATCTTGTAGATGTGGTCGCCGGAGAGAATCAGGACGTGTTTGGGCTGCTCCGAGCCAATGGAATAAATGTTTTGATAAACCGCGTCGGCAGTGCCCTGATACCACTGATCGCTTACCCGCTTCATCGGCGGAAGCACTTCGACGAATTCGCCCATCTCCCGCGCCACGATATTCCACCCTTCGCGGATGTGACGGTTCAGCGAGAGCGCTTTGTATTGGGTAAGGATATAGACGCGGCGAAGATCGGAATTGACGCAGTTGGACAGCGTTATATCAATGATGCGGTAAATACCGCCGAATGTGACTGCCGGTTTTGCACGATCGCGCGTGAGGGGATAAAGACGTTCACCAGCTCCGCCTGCCAGCAGGACTCCCAGAGTGTCTTTCATTGCTTCGCTTGGATGGCGAACCAGGTGCCTACGACAGCACAGGTTGCGGCATCTTCTTTTTGCGCCGTTATACTAGCACAGGCCCAGCACTCGGCTGCGAGTCCCAAGCGTGCGGTTCGCAGCATCGTTCCATACACTATTGCTGTTTCTGATGGTTCATCGAGACAAACTCGCAGCTCGCCGCATGCTCGTCAAGATTGTGCTGCAAGTACTACTGTTCGCGAATGCAGCAATGCTCGCAACCGAACCAGGGCAGGCACGTACCGTGAAGACGCCTGCCGGCCTGACCTGGCAGCCCGCGAAGCTGGTGCGCGGATCTCCAGTTCTATTTCAAGTGTCCGCCCCGAAGGCTCAAACTATTACCGGCGAATGGATGGGCCACAAGATCACTTTCTTCCGTTACGAAAACGGAACAAGCTGGTATGCGCTGGCCGGAATTCCGGTTGAAACCAAGCCGGGCAGTTATGAATTGTCGGTTTCGGGAACACTGTCCCGCGGCACCCTGCAATTCACCAGAAACATAAAAATCGCAACGGCGAAATATCCCCGCATTGCAGCGCATGTGGCAAAGAAATTCACTGAACCGAATCCTGAGCAGATCAAACAAATCTCAGCGGACAAAAGTGTTAAACAAGCGGTATTGGCGACGGAAACTACGCAGAAGTTGTGGCGCGGCGGCTTTGAGGCCCCTGTGCCTTCGCCGGTTTCAGACGTGTTCGGAACCGAACGAGTGTTCAACGGCCAGGTCCAAAGCCGGCACCTGGGCCTCGACTTCGCCGCTCCCGCCGGTACACCGGTCCGTGCGATAAATTCCGGCACAGTCATCCTGGCCCAGGATTTGTATTTCGAGGGCGGATTCATTGTGATCGACCACGGCCAAGGCCTGCTGAGTCTTTATCTTCATCTCTCTGATTTTCGAATCAAAGCGGGAGACCAGGTCGCGGCTGGAGATGTGATCGGCATGAGCGGCAGCAGCGGCCGGGCTACCGGACCGCACCTGCATCTGGCAGTACGATGGCAAGGAATTTATCTGAACCCAGCCGTGTTATTGCAGCTGCATATCCCGTAATTTCGTGCATTCCAAAAGTCTTGTTCCGTTTTCGTAACAGAATTGCGATTGATGAACGGCGGCCAGCTCTCGATGATAGCGTACGGTAGCTTTTCGTCGGGATTGCGTGGGGAAGCGCAAAAGATTTGCCAGACGAAAGCAATCAGGACCTTGTAGGGCCCCCCTCACAAGGTCCTGATTTTCAAGATTTCCAAACGGGTCGCAACGTCCACGATGATCCGTTCGGGTTTCTCCTCACCTACTGCGAATCTGCCTCATTTGATCCGATGTGGAACAGGGCGGCTTGCTCCTCAGCATGTCGGCGCAATTCATCCAATTCGTCGACGCTTTCCGCCGGACCCTCCTGCTTGCGCTGACTTTTGCGTTCAGCCTTATCACGCTGCTTCTGTTGGCGTGCTTGTTCTTTTTGACGTTTGTTGAATGTCGATCGTCCTCTTGGCATTGGCGATCCCCCTCTTATGATCTTGTATTCATCGTATGCGAGCTATTGTTTCAATCCCGCCGGGTTCTACCAGCGAGGCTCTCTCGGCTGCCGCGCGTGGCCATGGTAGTCGTCGCGCCCTCCGCCTCCACCACCTGAATTCCGTCCTCCGCCACCGGAACTCCGCCCACCGCCCCGACCGAAGCCCTGTCCACCGCGCGGACGGTCGGTCTTTGGCTTGGCCTCATTAATTTTAAGCGTTCGGCCGCCAAGTTCGGTCCCATTCAGCGCCGCAATCGCCTTCTCTGCTTCACCCGCGTCCGTCATTTCGACGAACGCGAAGCCGCGCGAGCGCCCGGTTTCACGGTCAGTGACCATGCTGACCTTATCCACCTGGCCATGTGCTTCGAACAGGCTGCGCAACTCAGGTTCGGTAGTGCTATGTGGCAAGTTGCCTACGTAAAGGTTCTTCATTGCACGTTCTCCATAATTACTTGATCCAAAAGGTCGTTGACCCTGGTACGTCTTTGTTGCGAGATCTCGGAATCCCGAGGCGGCTCCGGCATGTTGCGAATCGCTCGTGCTCTTGCTTCTGATAGATGCCGCACGGCTGAAATTCGGCGGCATGCTTCCAGAATTCCCCAGCGCTCAGTATGCTCCGAAGCTGCAGCCGCCAATGCTGCCCTGACATCCGCGGACGAGAGCGGTTGAAGCGTTTGCGGGAATATGGCTGCGTCGGCCTTAGGCGAGGTCGCCAGGTATTCCGGTTTACCAACCAGAAACATAATCTGCTGCGCCGGCGTGGCTTTCCTCATATCATCGCAGAACTTATCGGTTGGGCCCGTCACCTCGGCCACGTTGATCAGCACCAGATCATACAGGTCAGCGCGCCACCAGCAGCGGGCTTCGGCAATATCGGCGGCACAATCAACGTCCATCCCGAGTTTCCGCATCGTCTCTGATCGCAGATCACGCTTGGGGCGCGAGGTATCGACGAGAAGCACTCGCTTCTTTTTCGCAGGAGCAGCATCAGCCGCGGCAGGCAATGTGATCACGGGTGTGCTCATGATGAGGCCTTCGAAGCGGCCGCTTCTGGAGTTCCTTTAGGTTGCTCTTTCAAGCCGGGAAGAAGTTTGTGTTTGCGGGCGCGGCGTGCGATCTTGGACTTCCGGTCGCGGTGGAACCTTGATTTGTCTCCGTTGATTGCGGACATTGAATTGCTCCTTCTGCTGAGAATCGGTAGTTCTCAATCGCGAAGGCGCAATTTGACGGGCGTGTCTTCGAGGTCAAGAGTTAATGTTTCGGATCGCCGGAGACTAACGCTGTTTTGCTACGTTCTTGCGAGTGTCCTTGAGATCGCGCTCGAGCTGTTCGATCAGATCGGTGATTTGCTGGGAATCGCTCTTCTCAAGCAACGTGTCGGATACGTCCCTGTACTGCTCCGCTGAATTCCGGGCCATACTGCTCCATTTCTGCTGATCTTTTTATTGTACGCTGGAATCTGTTAAAACCCTAATGCGAGACGCGCTTCAGGGGAGCTAAAGGCAAAATTTGCTTCCAAAGTTGCAAAGAAAACAAACGACTTATAACACTAATCTCGGATTGTGTTTGCTAAATCACAACCATTCAGAGTAGTATAGGGCCGTACGTTAGACCGAATCGGTCGTGTGCAGCTCTTGCTTTACAGCTTGTCACCTGCCTAGTTTTCCTCCGAGTCTTTCAAGCGTAACTTCACAAAGGAACAAACATCAACATTATGGAACAAGGAACAGTTAAGTGGTTCAACGACGCTAAGGGCTACGGCTTCATCAGCCGTCAGAACGGCGAAGACGTTTTCGTGCATTTCTCAGCCATCCAGGCCGGCGGATTCAAGAGCCTGCAAGAGGGCCAGACCGTCCAGTTCGACGTGACCAAGGGTCCCAAAGGCTGGCAAGCAGAGAACGTAACCGCGCTCTAGGTCTTAGGATCTCAGCGATAGGCGACCACTAACCGGTGGTCGCCTTTTCAGTTTAGCTTCCCTCTCCAACAACCGCCTGATAAACGCTAGCCTACTTCGGCAGAATGATCGTCTCCAAATACTCCAGCGGCAGCGGCCCCTGATCCAGAGCGCGATTGTGGAATTCCTCCATGTTGAATGCGCTTCCCTTCGCAGCCTGATACTTTTTGCGCAACGCCCACCACTGCCGCGTGCCCACGAAATATGTGGGTAGCTGGGTTGAACTCAGCTTTGCGCGAAGCAGCTTGCCTTCAGCCTCTGCCTGGGTTTGAAATGCATCCTTCATCATCAGGTCGAGAGCTTCCTGGTCACTCATATTCATGGTCTGCATGCGAATGTCCAGGATTGTATTGACCATGGAGCGCAGGCTGACCTTCAGCCGCATGAGGCGGAACTTCGGGTTGTTATCCAGATATCCGGCCTCGGTCATTACGTCGCAGATATACTCCGCCCAGCCCTCGACGTAAGCCCCATTCCCGAAAAGACTCCGCACCAGGCGGCGCGAGACCGGCTCGACATCGTCCGCGTGCTCGAACTGAATGTAGTGCCCGGGCAGCGCCTCGTGCATCGTGAGCCACTTCAGGGTGTAGTTGTTGTATTCGCGCAGTTTGCTTTCGGCCTTGGCATCGGGCAATTTCGGATCGATCGGCGTGACCCAATACTGGGCTTCGGCCGTGGGCTCAAGCGGCGGCGGATTATGAAAACCAGCCACCGAGTAAATGCCTCGCATGAACTCCGGCGTCGGAATCACTTTCAGGTTTTCGCGGCTGCTGAGCGCCACGATTTTCTTCTCACGTATGAATTGCTTAATTCCATCCAGATCGGCCTTTACCGCCTCGATCAGCTCACCCCGTTGCGGATGCTCCACGCTGATCTTGTCGAGCACTGCGGTGATGATCTTGTTCTCGCGTTCGTGCGCGGGAAGGTTGCTATCGTCGTCCTGCCCCGGATACATATCCTTGTAGAGCGGCAGCGCGATCTGCAGCATCTCCGCTCGAACTTCGGTTAGTCGCATCTCAGCATCTTTGAGCAGCTGCGCAGGTTCAATGGACGTTTCCATGACGAAATGAAATTTCTGCGCATACCACTGCGGACCAAGCCGCCAACTGCGGTTATCGGTCGCGCGCTTCCCTAAGTCGTTCTTCAGCCACTCGCTGAATTCAGCCACTGCCTTCTTCGCGGCCGGCGCCACCTCTTCGTACCTGGCTTTTATATCGGGGCTTGATTGCACATCGTTGCCGATTGAATCCAGCAAGCCGGCATTGCCGTCATTTTCATCAAGCGCGGTTGAAATGAACACCGGGTCGGAATCCTGCAATTGCGATTTCGCTTGTCCGAGAAAGCGCGGGATCTGGGCAATGCGCGAAACGACATCGCTCAGACGCGCTTCTTTTGAGTCGTACTCCTGAGAAAGCGGCAGGAACAATCCGTTGCCCAACAGCTCAACGTAAACAGTAGGGTTGTGTTTGTAATTCTGAATGGTGTCAAATTCCAGCAGGTTGAGCGCAATCTGGTCGTCAATCAATCGGTAGTCGGCCGCGTCTTCAGCATTCAGCGAAGACACCGGCGCTTCTTTGCGGAATCGGTCACGCCACCGGCGATAAAAATTCGCCTGTGCAGCGATGCCGGCTGCGCCGACGTCGTCAAGTTGTGCATCAAGCCTGATGGTCCTGCCGGATTTATCCACGTGTTTGTGATACCCGGCCTGCGACGCGTTTACCGGTGACAGCGCCAGCGACGCTTTCACGAATTGATCTTCGAGCTTCGAGAACTTTCCACCGCTTTGGGCAGAGTGAGCGTCACTCGATTTCGTATTTTGAGCAGCGACCATGCCTGGAACCAGCCAGAGGAAACATAGCAGCAAAGCAGTTTTCATGGATGCTCCGCAATTGGAAGTAGCAGCGCGTAAGTATAAACCGGCAACGCAGATTCAGAACGAACCAGCAGTGTGCGATAATCTGCGCCTAATCGATTGCTAACGCTCGCAACGAAGCCAATGCTTATCAGGAGGAAGTATCAATGCACTCGAATCCATGGACGCGGCGCCAGTTCATCCGGGTAGGCACTGGCGTGGCAGGGACGGCAGCAGCAGGCAAGTTCACTCTTTTGCAACCCAAGCCGCTTTGGGCATTGCCCCGCCCCGTTGCCGCCAGCGACACTGTGCGTTTTGCTTCGATTGGCACTGGCGTGCGTGGGTGCGAACTACTGAGTGCCTCCACTCGCGTTCCCGGAGTCGAATGCGTCGCCGTTTGCGATCTGTATGACTCACGTCACACCGCCGCGCAGGAATCGGTAAAGAACCCCAGCGTTCCCGCGACCCGCAATTACCGCGAGATCCTCGATCGCAAGGATGTTGACGCGGTGATAATCGCGGTCCCCGATCATTCTCATCGCCATGTTTTTGAAGACGCCTGCGCTGCAGGCAAGGACATCTACTGTGAAAAGCCGATGTCGCACACCGTGGAAGACGGGTTCGCCATGATTGCAGCCGCGCAGAAGGCGAACCGGATCGTGCAGATCGGCAGCCAGCGCGTTTCGTCCATTGTGTATGCGCAATGCAAGGAGCTTTATGATTCCGGCGCTCTCGGCGACGTATATTCGATTGAAGCGTATTGGGACCGAAACTCTCCCAGTGGCGCATGGGTCTATCCCATTCCGCCCGACGCGAGTGAGCAGACCATCGACTGGAATACGTTTCTGGGTAACGCTCCCAAGCGGCCGTTTGACCCGGTACGATTCTTTCGCTGGCGCTGCTTCAGTGACTACGGCGAGGGGCTGGCGGGTGATTTGTTCGTGCATCTGATTTCCGGAATCAACTTTATTACCGGAACGACGACGGTGCCGAAACGCGCGCAATCCGCTGGGGGGCTATTCCATTTCAAGGACGGCCGAGATTTTCCTGATCTGATTGAAACCTTCTACGATTACCCGAATTTCCGCGTATACCTGCGCTGCAACCTGAACAACGATCAGGGCGAGTTCATAGCGTTCTATGGGACAAAAGGAACGGCCATCATTCGCGGCCAGAGTTTGACCTTAACGCCGCAAGACACGCGCCCACAGCCGGAGGAATATTCAATCTATGGTTGGCCGGCGAAACTGCGAGAACAGTATCTGGAGAATTTCGCCAAGGAGCATCCGCTGCATGAGGTCAAAGTTGGCGAAGCCACCCAAACCTTCGGCGTGCCCGAAGGCTACAGCGATCTGGTTGACCATCAAGCCAACTTCTTCCACGCAGTTCGATCGCGCAAGAAAGTTGTGGAGAATGAAGAGTTCGGCAACCGCGCTGCCATCGGCTGCCACCTGGCAAATTACGCGTACTTCAAGAACACTATCGCAACCTGGGACGAGGCAGGAAAAAGGATTAAGGGGTAAGAGGCGTGTTGTGCTGACTTCCGATTACACTGTCATCCTGAGCGAAGCGAGGACTCCCTAAACTCAGAAGCCGAGAGTTCAGAGCCGGATCTTTCTAGTCTGGCCGGGCGGGGATGCCCGGCGTCCACAATTTCGCAAGCGGTCAGTTGCCGATCATCGCCATTTGCTTCGCTTGCTTCAACTCCTCGACGGGGTCACCTAGTGGCAGGAACTCCATGGCAACCATACGGTCGTACTTCAACTCGGCCAGCTTGCGAAAGATATTGCGATAATTGATTTCGCCGGTGCCCGGCGCATGGCGCCCAGGCACGTCGGCTATGTGCACCAATCCAACATGCTCGATATTTTTTCCCAGCTTTTCAATGAGGTTGCCTTCTGAAATCTGCTCATGAAAGAAGTCATACAGAAACTGTACTTGCGGATGATTGACTGCTTTCACAATCTCAAATCCCCTCGCAACCGAAGTCAAAAAGTATTTCGGATTCTCTTCCGGATCGATGTTTTCGAGCAGCAGTCGCACAGGTTCGCCATTGATGCGCTTGCCGTCAATCAGACGCGCAGCCGCGAGCAGGGCGTCAACACAGCTTTGGGTTTGCGCTTCGACGCTCATGCCGGGGACGATATTTCCCGAGAGTAAGATGAGCGCGGGGCAGTCTAGCCGCTCCATGATCGGCAGGGTCGATCGAATTTCATCGAGCAAGCCGTCGCGTTCAGTGGGATTGCAGAGGCTATGCTTAATTCCTGCTGTGCAGTCAAAGGTGATGCCGAGGCGCTTGCGGGCAGCATTGGCTCCGGCAAAATCTGCTTCGCTCCATTTAGCGTATTCCCCGACGAGTTCCACATTCGTATATCCGGCAGAAGCGACCCTTTCTAGACGCGCTTCAAATGGCAGGTCGCGAAAGATAGTCCACAGCATTATGGAGAGTTTGTATTGAGGTTTTGGCTCGGTATTGGTGGCCGAGGCCGCTTCAGCAGTCAAGTTTCGGGAGATTACAGGCATCGAAAGTAAGGCCCCGCCAAATCTCCGCGCAAAGCTGCGTCTATTCATGTCCTAATCACTCTCCCTTGGATGTTTGCCCTGGAACTCTGAGCAGCACGGCTTTTCAGCAGGCGTGAATTCCATCAGCTCAATACGCGTCTGGTCGGGATCGAAGAGGTTCAACTGCCACTTTCCATCTTTACCCATTTGCGAATGCTCGTCGCCGTGAGGCTTCCATCCATGCGCTTCTAGTTTGGCTTGCGCAGCTTTCATCGCGGAGACCCCAAGCGATATGTGGTTCATCACGCCTGTGGTGTGGAGGTCAGGATTCTGCTTCACGTTCAGCATGTACTCCAGCCAGTCGGTGCCGTCGGGAACCTGCATCGCAACCCATTGTGTACGCTCAGGCTGCATGCCGCCATACCAATAGATATGGAAACCGAGGATGTCTTTGTAGAAATGATCTTCTGCCGCGCGGTCATGAACGATGAAGCCAGCGTGGATCAGGCGCCGCGACACGGGATCGCTGGAGGCAACCTGGAGTCGCTGGAATTTCGCTTCTTGCACGAACTCAATTTTGTGCCCTTCCGGATCATTCACGGCGAAGCTGCGGCTACCATCGTTTGAAGTCGCGCAGGATTGTGAAACTTTAACTCCATTTGCCGCCAGGTAGCTTCGAAGCGCGAGGCAATCGTCGGTTCTGAAGGCAACGTGATCCATACGGTCTGTTGACTGGGGATGAGGGGCCGGGCTGTATCCCACCCATTGTGCTCCGACTATGAAACGCTCTGTTTGGCCAGACTCAACCGGCTTCGCAAGCGGGATTCCTAGCACGGTGTTGTAGAAACGTTCGTTCGCCTGCGCGTCTGTGGTGTAGAAGTCTACGTGATCGATGCCGGTGATCTTCGGACGCTTCGGGGGTGACTGGGCAACAGCAATCGCGGTCAAGAAAATGGTCGCCGCCAATAAGTTGCGCTTCATTAAACTCCCTTGCGACTGACAATTATTCCGCTCTGTGCCGCATCTCCGAAATCCTGATCAGGCCAGGCAGTATATCGCCCATATCGCCTGCTTTCTCACCAAAAGAGAAGTATAGGCGGCCGAACAGCCTATAGAGATCCTCGTAAATGAGTTGTTCTGCCGCATCCGGCTCATAGACCTTGTGTTCGGGACAAATCTTGTCCTGCGCCTCTTCAATCGTCTTGAACGTCCCGGCTGCCATAAAGGCAAAAATTGCGGACCCCAGGCTGGTTACGCTCGTCTTCGGCACCAGCACCGGACGCCCAAGCACGTTTGCATAGACACGGTTCAACACTTCGTTCTTCTGGGGAATGCCGCCGGCGTTGATCACGCGTTTCACGGTCACGCCCTTGCTGGACATCCGGTCGAAAATCACTCGAGTGTGCAGCGCAGTGCCTTCAATGGCCGCAAAGAGTTCGTCCTGGGCAGTGCTCTGCAAGTTCCATCCCAAGGTCATGCCACGCAGATTGGGATTTACCAGCACCGTACGGTCGCCATTGTCCCAGGTCATCCGCAGCAATCCGGTCTGTCCGGCATGATAGCTTTCGAGGCCCTGACTGAGACTGGCGACATCAGTTCCGGCACGGGCAGCAATTGCATTGAAAATATCTCCGACTGCGGAAAGGCCGGCTTCGATTCCGGTACGTTGCGGATGCACGCTTCCCTGCACCACTCCGCAAACTCCGGGCACCAGGTTCGGCGAAGGCGTGATCCCAATGATGCAGGTCGACGTGCCGATCACGTTCACCATGTCATCCGTTCGGCAGCCCGCGCCGATGGCGTCCCAGTGAGCGTCAAAGGCGCCGACCGGAACCGGGATGCCGGATTTCAAGCCAAGCTTTTCCGCCCAGAATGGGGAGAGTTTGCCCGCAATCTGATCAGACGTGGTGTACTCGCCTTCCAGTTTGTCGCGCACTCCCGCGAGCAAGGGATCAACTTTGGCTAGAAATTTTTCTGGAGTAAGCCCACCCAGCTTCGCGTTCCACATCCACTTATGGCCCATGGCGCAGGCGCTGCGCTTGGCCTTTTTGGGGTCGGTCACGCCGCACAGCGTGGCAGCCACCATGTCGCAATGCTCGAAGGCGGAGGCAAAATCACTGCGCTTGTCGGGATTGTGCCGAAGCCAGTGCAACAGTTTCGAGAATCCCCACTCCGAGGAATAAACGCCTCCACACCACTCGATGGCTTCGAGATTTTCGCGATGAGCGGCGGCGGTGATTTCCTGCGCTTCGCCTTTCGCGCGATGGTCGCACCACAGGTAGTACTCACCTAAAGGTTGAAGATTTCTATCTACTGGAATGACGGAAGAGCCGGTTGTATCGAGGGCGATTGCCTCGATCTTTTCACTTGGGATGCCCGCCTGTTTTACCGCTGCGCGCATAGCTTCGGCCAGCGCGCGCATGTGGTCATCATGCGACTGCGTCGCGTACTCAGGATCCTCGCGCTTGCGGTGCAATGGGTACTCCGCAACCGAGGAGCCGAGCATGCCACGCTCGCTGTCCACGATTGAAACGCGGACACTGAGGGTTCCGAAATCAACTCCGGCGACAATGGACATAGCTGAGCCGAACTATGCTGTTCGCTCCGGGCGCTCGTGCCAGTGCGTGTCCCAGCCTAAATAGCGCGTGGCTGCCTCGTGCACGGCCCCAGCAACGGACGAAAGATTTGCGGCGACGTGATGCTCGAATCCGTTCTCACAAATGTAGTGCAGCAACCTCTGCATCTTCGGAATCTCGACCACGCCCGCGCCACCAAATGTATTGAGCGGATCGTCGGTGAACCGGCCCTCGCCGACATAACCACGCATCTTGCCGCCGAGATCATCGGTTGAGAAACGCGCAAAGCTCATCTTCTCCGGCTTGATCAAGCCGACAACTGTGCCATAGGTATTTTCCTTGCCGACAGTACCCGCGATGATCTCCTGAAAATCCATTTTGAATGAGCGGAAGAAGTGCTTCGGCAGATTGGCGCAGTGGAAGCAGACAGCCTTGTCAGGATTCGTTCCGTAGTTATTGTTCCAATCGAGCAGCGCCGAAGGCGTTCCTGAGGCAAGTTGCAGGGCATGCATTCCGAGGACGCCAGCAATGTCGACCTCGCAGGCGCTCGACAGGAGCTGATCGCTCATCATGCTCATCACTGTGCATGGCACCACGCCGAAATTTTCTTCCAGCGAAGTCCAGCACTGCACGGCGCTGATAGCCACTTCGGTCTTGGCCATCCAGCGATCAACCACGGCGCCGAGTTTTGCCATTTTCATCAGCGCAGTTTCGGGCACGTCTTTTGAATCCACGTACTTCTTGATGGACGCAAGCTTCGCCTGGGCGGCATCGTCGTTGTCCTTCATGCGATCGATCGCGCCGAGCACTTCCGAAAGATCAAGCGTCTCAATGGAAATTCCGTTCGCCTCGAGGATCTTTTCACTGTAGCGGACTGTGTTGAATGCCGCCGGCCGCGCGCCGATCGCCCCTACGCGCAAATTACGGAATCCATTCACTACGCGACAAGTAGCGGCGAACCACTGCAAGTCAGCCGCAAACTCGGGTGAATCGGGGGCTTCGGTGTGCAGCGTGGTGATCGAATAAGGAATGCCGTATTGCTTCAGGTTGTTGCATGCCGACATCTTTCCGCAAAAACTGTCGCGGCGGAAAGCAATGGTCATCTTTTTAGGATCGTCGGGCGTGGCCTGGATCAGGACCGGCACGCGCAGGTCGGCCAACCGCAAGGTGTCGGCGATCGCCCGCTCCTCGCCGAAATTCGGCAACGTGACAATCACACCATCTATTCGGTCGCGATTTTTTTTGAACAATTCCGCGCATCGGCGAGATTCCTCCCGCGTCTCGACCGCACCGTACTTGCTCTCCTCGGGAGTCAGCGCCACTACGTCCATGCCCGCGCTCGCCAGAACACGCAGCATTTCTTCCCGACCGGTCTTGGCCAGGTGATCAGGGAAAAAACCGCGATTCCCAACGATCAACCCCATGGTCATTTTCTTCACTGCCATAATGCCCCTATATGAATTTAGTTATCATTGCCAGCCACAGCTTAGCGATAGACGCCACCCTCAAGAACGAGCGACTCATAGCCAGAAGTTACGTCTGGCGGGGCCTGAACAAGGCGCAATAAGTCGCCCCTAAGACAGTCAGCAGACCGCCCCACCACACCGGGGCGTGCAACTCCGCGAGCACGATATCAGGTGGATGCGACCACTCGACCAAGCCGCTGATCAGAATCATGATGCCATACACCAGCAGCAAAACTCCGACGAAGAACCAAACCGGAATGATTTGATGTTTTTCGCTCATGGATTCTCACCAGAAAATGATTTGCAGTATCACCAGGATCACCAGTGCGGCAATTCCCCACACTAGCGGTCGTTGCCAGAAGGTGGTGTGTTCCTCTTTGGCCAGTGGTGTCAGGCTATAGACCAAGCCGACGAGTTCCTCGTCAGGCTTGGGTTTGGTCACCAGCGTAACAAGGACGGTCACTACCACGCAGGTTACGCATGCCCATAGCGACTGATACATGTCCTGCGCAAGTCCCTTGGCCAGCGGCGAGCGCGCGAAGATCGGGACCCATTTCTGAGGATCAACCTTTTGCATCAACAGAAACATGGTGACGGACGAAAGCGTGCCTGCGAGCAATCCCAGAAAGCCGGCCCAGCGCGTGACCCGCTTCCACAGCATCCCCAGCAGCACCGTGCCAAAGAGGGGCGCGATGAAGAAGCCAAACAACGCCTGCACGTAATCCATGATGCTGGCGAAACCCATGACGAGATACGCCGTCCCGATGCTGATGACCAGACCGATCAACGTGCACCAGCGTCCCATTGAGACATAATGCTTGTCGGCGGCGGTCTTGTTCAGGAACGGCCGATAGATGTCGTATGTCCAAACTGTCGCAAAGGCGCTGACGTTTCCAGCCATGCCGGCCATGAATCCGGCAACCAGGGCGGTGATGCCGAGCCCCAGCAAGCCGGGTCCGCAATACCTGGCGAGCATAAGCGGCAGCACTTCGTTATAGCTGTGTTGTCCCGCAGCAAGGTTTGGGGCATTTGGTACCAGGTGCATCGGAAGCACTGCCAATCCCAGAAGGCCGGGAAGAATGACAATCAGCGGCACCGCCATTTTGAAAAACGAGCCGATGATCGGCGCCATCTTCGCCGAACGAATATCTTTAGCGGAGAGCACGCGTTGCACCACCAGAAAGTCTGTCGTCCAGTAGCCCATGGATTGCACGGCACCCAGGCCGAAGACAATTCCAATCCAGTTGATACCCATGGGGTTGTTTGCGAACGAGCCCGTCGGCGCCCACAGATGGGTGAAATCCTGGCCTGGGAAATTCTGGTGAATGCGCGCAACCATGCCGCTCCAGCCGCCAGTTTCGATCATGCCTAAAATCGGAATCAGCAGTGCGCCAAACCAGATGAGAAAGAATTGCAAGACCTCATTGAAAATTGCTGAGAACAAGCCGCCAGCTGCGACATAAACTCCGACCGTCAGAGACGAAACCCAAATGCTGAAGTTTATGTTCCAACCGAGAACAACTTTCATAACCACAGCCATGGCGTACATGTTCACGCCCGACATCAGAATGGTCATGATTGCGAACGTCACTGCGCTTAATCCGCTCGCCTCGGAACCGTAGCGCAGCTTCAAATATCCCGGGACTGAATGCGTTTTTGAGATGTAGTAGAACGGCATCATCACCAGGCCAAGAAAAACCATGGCCGGAATGGCGCCGACCCAATACCAGTGCGCCGCCATGATGCCGTACTGATAGGCGGAACCTGCCCACCCGAGTAACTCAAGGGATCCAAGATTCGCGGAAACGAACGCCAGCCCGGCGACCCATGCCGTCATTTCGCGGCCTGCGAGGAAAAAGTCTTCACCAGTGTTGGCGAAACGCTTTAAATAAAAGCCGATGACCAGCACCAAGCCGAAATAAAAAGCAATGATCGCCAGATCTACGCCGGAAAGATGTACCAGCCGCGTTGCTTCAAACATCGCGAGCGTAAGGTTCATTTCTTCTCCCCTGCCTGACCGTAATATGCTGTGCTGCCGTGTTTGCGCAAGAAGTGCCTGTCGTGCAACGCGCTTGAGATCGGCTGCGCCTCATGGTTCAGAGTGGTGGTAAAAAGCGCCATCCTCGCTAACGACTCCAGGACGACCGCATTGTGCGCGGCAGCCGTGGCTGTTGCTCCCCAAACGAAAGGGCCATGGTTTGCGACCAAGACGCCCGGAATGCTTTTGGCGTCGCGCCCACGAAACGTATTTACAATCGCGGTGCCCGTGTTGAACTCGTACTCTCCCTCAATTTGCTGGGCTGACATAGGTTCAGTTACCGGCACCGGGCCGTGGAAGTAATCAGCGTGCGTCGTCCCGAAGCATGGAATCGCGCGCCGTGCCTGGGCCCACGCCGTGGCATATTCGGAATGCGTGTGAACCACGCCGCCGATCTCCGGAAATGCGTTATACAGGGCAACATGGGTCGGAAGATCAGATGACGGACGCAAGGTGCCCTCAACTACTTTGCCGCTCAGGTCCGTAAGCACGAGATGCTCGGGTTTCATTTTGTCGTACGGAACCCCGCTTGGCTTTATTACGACCAAACCCTCTTCGCGCGCAATTCCACTGGCATTGCCGAACGTGTAGAGCACAAGACCACGGCGCACCAGTTCCAGATTTGCTTCAAGCACTTCCTCGCGCAACAATTCAAGCGTTTTCATCAGACCTGGAGTCAGCTATCAATCGGCGTTAAGACAAATGCAGGCGCTTATCTGGTCGAAAATCTGAATATCGTCACCGAGTGAAAGTGTTGTCCTGCCTTCAGCTCAGTGGTTGGAAATTTGGGATGGTTCGGCGAATCTGGAAAGTGCTGGGTCTCCAGGCATAGTGCATAGCGCTGCTTATAGACCTTGCCGTCTTTGCCGGTAATGGTCCCGTCGAGAAAATTTCCGGTGTAAAACTGCACTCCTGGCTGATCCGTCAGCACCTGCATGACGCGGCCACTGGTGGGCTCATAAACTTCGGCCGCTTCGGACATCTTTCCTCCGCCGCTGTCCAGCACCCAGTTGTGATCGTAGCCCTTGCCCTTTTTCAGTTGATCGTTGTCGGCACCGATCCGGGCTCCGACGGCAGTCGGTTTACGGAAATCGAATGGAGTGCCCTCCACCGAGGCCAGTTCACCAGTCGGGATCAACTTGTCATCTACCGGCGTGTAGCGGCCGGCATTAAGCTTCAACTGGTCGTTAAGGATGTCGCCGTTTCCCTGCCCTGCCAAATTGAAGTAGGAATGGTTCGTCAGGTTCAGGACTGTATCTTTGTCGCTCGTAGCCGAGTACTCAATCTTCAAGTCTTTACCGACCAGCGTGTAGCGCACCACTGCGGTCAGCGTGCCCGGGAAACCCATATCCCCGTCCGGGCTCACATGGGTCAATTCAACGCCATGCGGGATTTCTTTCGCCTTCCATACATATTTGTCGAAGCCCTTGGTCCCGCCGTGCAGTGCATTAGTGCCATCATTTTGCGGTATGTGATAGGTCTTGCCGTCCAGCTTGAATTCGCCGTTCGCGATACGGTTGCCGTACCGCCCAATCAGAGCACCGAAAAATGGAGCGTTGGGTTTCGGACCCGACGTATAACCATCAATCGAATCAAACCCCAGAACAACATCGGTTGATTTGCCATTCTTGTCAGGCACTTTCAGGGACTGCACAATGCCGCCGTAGGTAATGATTCGCGCTTCAAGGGCGCCACTTTTCAACGTATAGATATCCACGGCTGTGCCGTCCGGAGTCTTCCCGAAGGCTTGCTTTGTCACCTGGCTTTGCATGCTGGCGGTCATCGTTATCAGCGCAATTACGAGAGCAGCTACCCTCATCTCGCACTCCTCCGTTCTTGATCCAAGACTAGCGTTTTTGCATCTGAGGCTCAGCGGTTGAACGCACGATTATCCCCGATCATTCCGCTTTTGTAAACGTTTTCTCAAAATCAGGCGCTTTCAGGGACGGCCTTGTATTTCCGCCCCTGCCCCGTCCGCCGCGGAGCAGATAAAGACCTCCGGAAAAATCGTTGTCTTTGCCCGATAGCGCTGCGCAATCATCTCGGCAAATTGGGGGGCATGTTGCACTTCGACCAGATTGACGGTACATCCGCCAAAGCCACCGCCGGTCATTCTTCCGCCAATAAAGCCGGGCAGATCTTGCGCAGCCTCGACCATCACATCCAACTCGGTGCAGCTTACTTCATATAGATCGCGGAGACTGGCATGCGAAGCCGCCATCAGTTTGCCGACACCTTTGAGATCTCCGGCGGGAAGCAGGCTGGCGGTTTGGAGCACGCGATCGTTTTCTGCCACCACATGCAGGCAGCGTTTGTAAATGATTTCCGGCATTGACGAGATTTCCGCCTTCAGTTGCTCGATCGATACATCCCGTAGCGCCCGAATTTCTGAATATTTGTCTTTCAGAATCCGCACACCTTCCTCGCACTGCTGCCGCCGCAGGTTGTACTCGCCACCCGAAAGCTCATGCTTGACCATGGTGTTGCAGATCACAAATTCTATCGACTTGGGAATCGGCACTAACTCGTAGTCAAGTGAGCGGCAATCCAGCATCACGGCATTGCCCTCGCGCCCGTGGCAGGACACAAACTGGTCCATAATCCCGACGTGGGCCCCCACGAAATCGTTCTCTGCGCGCTGGCAAAGTTTTGCAATTTCCTTTAGTGGCATCTCGGCATTGGCTAATTTCAGGAACGCCATGGCGGAAGCCACTTCGAGCGCCGCCGAAGAACTCAGTCCAGAGCCGATGGGCACCTCACCATGAACAAGAATGTTGGCACCCGGAAGGCGGATCCCGTGGTGTAACAACTGGGCAGCTACGCCCAGAACGTAGTCACACCATCCGCCCAGCTTTGTAAGGGTCTCGCGAGCGAGATCGGCCTCAAACACCTCCTCAAATTCGGTCGAGCGAAGTACCAGCCTGCGGTCCCCGCGGGGTGCAACTGCAACGTGAGCGTAAAAACCAATTGCACTCGGAAGAACGAAGCCGTCGTTGTAATCAGTGTGTTCTCCGATGAGATTCACGCGTCCAGGCGCGCTGAAGATTTCCGGTTCCGTTCCGAAATGTTGCCGAAACACGTGCGCGAGTTCTCCGCCGTCGAGCTTTGCCAATCTATCTCCTAATGTGTGGGAATGGCACCCCAGTCTATGCGCTCGCTATTGTAATGATGAACCGGGTATGAGAGAACATTAAGTCCGTCTCTGCTTTGCCACTGCCAGGACTCTCAGATTCATGGACGAGAAACTCGAGCTCATTTTTCGCGAGCAGTCCCATCGCCGCTTCAATCCTTTGTCCGGCGAGTGGGTGCTGGTTTCGCCACACCGCACGCAGCGGCCCTGGCAGGGTGCAGTTGAGGCTGTCCCGCCTACGGAGCGACCGCAATATGATCCCACGTGTTATCTGTGTCCAGGAAACACGCGAGCGGGCGGCGTGCGCAATCCGAAATATGAGTCAACTTATGTGTTCGAAAATGATTTTGCAGCTCTGAAGAAGGATGCGCCTTCTGCCCGACTTGATCTGCAAGACAAGGGCCTGCTGGTGGCGGAAACCGAGCGTGGCATTTGCCGAGTGATGTGCTTTCTGCCGCGCCACGATCTGACGCTGGCTACTATGCAGGTGCGGGACATCGAAGCGGTTGTCCGCACCTGGACCGCGCAAACTCGCGAGCTCGCGGCCGTCCCTGGACTCAAGCATGTTCAGATTTTTGAGAACCGCGGCGAAATGATGGGCGCCAGCAATCCCCATCCGCACTGCCAGATCTGGGCGACCGGCACCGTGCCTGAGGCGCCGACACGCGAATTGACGTGCCAACAAAACTATGGGGATCGCACGCACTCCTGCCTGCTTTGCGATTACATTGCTCTCGAGGACGCGGAAAGAGTGCGCGTGGTGTGCAGCAATGAATCTTTTATCGCGGTCGTGCCTTTCTGGGCGGTGTGGCCGTTCGAAATTTTGCTGTGCAGCCGTCGCCATTTCGGCGCATTTCCTGAACTCAGCCCGTCTGAAGTCTCGCAGCTAAGTTCGATTCTCAATCAGATCGTCTCCACTTACGACCGCGTGTTCGATGTACCCTTTCCCTATTCGATGGGCTTTCATCAATCACCATTCGATGGATCGGAGCATCCTGAGTGGCATTTTCATGCGCATTTTTATCCGCCGCTACTCCGCTCGGCGACCGTTCGCAAATTCATGGTTGGCTTTGAAATGCTGGGCACGCCGCAGCGTGACATCACGGCCGAATTAGCAGCGGAAAAGCTGCGATCGTTGGTTACCAAAAGCTAGCAGCTGTCTTCTTTGCCCTTTGTGTGTTCCTGGTCAAGAGCTTCTGGAGTTGCTTTTGTTCGATCTGCTTCTTGCGGTTAAAGACTTTTGCAGTTGATGTTAGCTTTTCTTGAATCTTTTTGGGGCGAACCTCGCTTCGGACGCGGGTGTCATGCAAAGTTTCACCGACTCCAATTATTGGTTGACCACTGTCTCAATGCCACAAGGCACTGCGGGCGATCTCCCGCAGCGAGCCGACGTCGTGGTGATTGGCGCCGGCTTCACCGGACTTTCGGCCGCGCGCACCCTGGCGAAAGCCGGGGCAAATGTTGTTGTCCTGGAAGCGAACAGCATTGGCTGGGGCGCGAGTTCCCGGAACGGCGGCATGGTGCTTACTGGCCTGAAGCTCAGTCCCGAGACGCTCGCCAGCCGTTACGGCATGGAGCTTACCCGCAGGATGTACGCGGCTTCACTCGCCTCGATTGATCTGGTGGAGCAGATTGTTCGCGAAGAGAACATCGCCTGTGACTTCTCGCGCTGCGGTCATCTGGAAGTTGCCTGCAAGCCGTCGCATTTCGACTCGTATGCCCGCTCCGTCGAGACCATCGCAAAAGAATTTAATCATCACCTTCGAGTAGTGCCACGGGCGCAACTCTCGGGCGAAATTGGTTCATCGATCTATTTTGGCGGCATGGTTGACGAGACCAGCGCCGGCCTCAATCCGGCGCGATATGCGGCCGGACTAGCCGCCGCTGCTATGAACGCAGGGGCGTCAGTTTACGAGAATGTCCGCGTTCTGCAGATCACACCAGAAACTCAGAATGGCAATCGCGGTTTTAGGATTCAAACAGACCGCGCCAACATTTTCGCGGGCAAGGTCCTGGTCGCTACCAGTGGCTACACCTCTAGCGCAACTCCTGCGTTGCGCAGGAAAATCATTCCGATTGGGTCTTTCATCATCACCACGGAGCAACTCTCGGACAGCCTAGCCCGCGAACTCAGCCCGTGCAATCGCATGATTTACGACTCGAAGCACTATTTGTATTATTACCGGCTCACGCCGGACAATCGCATGCTTTTCGGCGGACGCGCGGCATTCTTTCCCGAGACGAAGAATACGGTCCGGCGCAGCGCCGAGATCCTGCGCCGAGGAATGGTCCAGGTATTTCCGCAGTTACGCGATACCAGAATTGCCCATGCCTGGGGTGGCACGCTTGACTTCTGCTTCGACACCATGCCGCACGCCGGGCAATCAGATGGAATTTATTACGCCTTGGGATATGCCGGCCACGGCGTCGCCATGGCCACGTATCTGGGAGCGAAGGTCGCGGAGCAAATCTCCGGTCAACGAGTTGACATTCCCTTTACTGAGATTCCATTCCCCGGAGCGCCGATGGGCCTTTATAACGAACGCCCATGGTTCCTGCCATTTGCGGGAGCGTATTACAAAGTACTTGATTGGGTCAGCTGATCTCGATTGCCGAGATTCAGCCAGCGCAATAACCAATATGCAATCGGCCCAATAAGCAACGCCGGCGGCCCCCACAGTAAGGCGAATCTATCCGCGGGCGCATTTGAGAATGCGGGTACCACCAGTGCGAAA
>Ga0136846_1231940_pt1 | contig 36793 bp, 32 predicted proteins | sample HopSoiMetagenom2_FD_96841 | JGI IMG/M metagenome (GOLD analysis project Ga0136846, IMG submission 96841) | Grasslands soil microbial communities from Hopland, California, USA - 2 Assembly 2016 (version 4) | ecosystem: Environmental > Terrestrial > Soil > Grasslands | place: USA: Hopland...
ACCAGCTGGCGTCGGCCCAGGTGAAGGTCGAATTCGCCCGTCCGGTGCTGCAGGCCGCAGCCGCCGAGCTGAGCGAACAGGACGACCATTCCCGCGCGCGGATTAGCCACGCCAAGCTGGCCGCCCTCGGCGCCGCCGACCTCGCCGCGCGCGCCGCGATCCAGGTGCACGGCGCCATGGGCTACAGCTGGGAGGTCGACGCGCATTTTTACCTGAAGCGCGCCCTGGCGCTCACCGGGACCTGGGGCGACGAGGCTTTCCACCGGGCCCGCGTGGCCGAGCGGGTGTTCGGCGCACCGCTGGACCCGGACCGCACCTTCGCGAGCGCAGCCGCATGAGCGCCTACGGCCAGGCCCTGACCGCCGATCCGGCGCTGGCCCGCGCCTGGTGCGCCCGTGGCTGGTGGTCGGACGAGACCCTGCAGGCGCGCATCGATGCGCTCGCCGCCGAGCGCCCGAACGAGGCGGCCTACATCACGCCGCGGGGACGCTTCACCTGGGCCGACTACGCCCGCCAGGCCGCCGAGGTGGCCGCCGCGCTGGCGAGCCTGGGCCTCGATCCCGGCGACCGGGTGGCGGTGCTGCTGCCCGACGGGCCGATGATCCATGCCGTGTTCGTCGGCCTGGCGAAGGCCGGGCTGGTCACGGTGGGCATCGGCGCTCGGGCCGGGGACCAGGAGATCGCCCACCTCGTCCGCAGGACCGGGGCGCGGGCGCTGGTGACCCACGCGACCCTGCGCGAGCGGCCGACCTCGGCCCTGCTCACCGCGCTGGCCGAGCGCGAAGCCCGCATTGAGCACCTGGTGGTGGTCCCGGACGTCCTGGCCGAGCCGCAGGCGCCGATCCAGGTCGACGGCCTGGCCGTGACGGACGCCGCACCGCCAGCGGGTTCCGGCATCGGCCCGGACGCGCTCTTCATGATCAACTCCACGTCCGGCACCACGGGCCTGCCCAAGTGCGTGATGCACACCCAGAACCGCTGGCGCTATTTCCACCAGCTGGCGGCGGAGGCGGGGCGGTTCGGGGCGGGCGAGGTGTTCATGGGTGCGGTGCCGGCGCCCTTCGGTTTCGGCCTTTGGACCGCCCACTTCTCGCCCGCCATCCTGGGCTGCCCGACGGTGATCCTGGAGCGGTTCGATGCGCACCAGGCGCTGGACCTGATCGAGCGCGAGCGGGTGACCGTGCTATGCTGCGTCTCCACCCAGTTCATCATGCTGCTGAACGCGCAGGCCGAGCGGCCGCGGGACCTGTCGTCCCTGCGCTGCATGTTCACCGGTGGTGAGGCGGTGCCCTATGAGCGGGCGGCGGAGTTCGAGGCGGTGACCGGCGCGGCGGTGCTGCAGTTCTACGGCTCCAACGAGACCGGGGCCCTCAGCCGCACGACCGCGGCGGACACCCGGGACCGGCGGCTGCGCACGGCCGGGCAGGTGATCCCGGAGATGGAGGTGCGCCTGTTCGATCCGGACACTGGCGCCGACGTCACCGGAACCCGCAACATCGGCCAGCCCGCCTGCCGCGGACCGGCCGTCTGCCTCGGCTACTGGGACGACGCTGCCGCCAACGCCAAGCTGTTCACGCCGGACGGCTGGATGCTGATGGGCGACATCGTGGAGATCGACGAGACCGGCTACCTCAAGGTGGTTGGGCGCACCTCCGACTTCATCATCCGCGGCGGCAAGAACCTCAGCGCGCCGGCCATCGAGGAGGAGATTGCGGCCCATCCGGGCGTGGCCCTTGTGGCGGCCGCGCCGGCGCCGGACCCGGTGTTCGGCGAGCGGGTGGCGGTCTACGTCGTCGCGCGGCCGGGCGCCGAGATCACCCTCGACGGCCTCACCGCCCACCTCGCCGCGCGCGGGGTCAGTCGCGAATGGTTCCCGGAATATCTGGTGCTGATGGACGACCTGCCGCGGTCGTCCGGCGGCAAGCTGGCCAAGGGTGAGCTGCGCGAGGACGCGCGCCGCCGGTGGGGCGGCTGACATGATCCCACGACATCGGCCTGCTCTAAATTGGCGGTTTGTCCGACAATCTGGGCGGGACTAGGCTTTTGACGCCGCAGGCAGGGGCGCCGCTCGAACGAGCGCCTCGCCGCGTAAGGGAGGCAGTAGAGTGGCCATCATCGCGCAGCCGATCGACCCGGCGGACACCGCCCTGTCCGCCCCGGCCACCGCCAATCCGGTGACCGGCTGGCGCCGATGGACCGAGCTCTTCATCCTGCTGGGCGGCGGGATGATCACCACCCTGGCCTTCACCTCGGTGGTGCCGGGCCTTCCCAAGATCGCCGAGCATTTCAAGGGCGCGGACAGCATCTTCAGCGCGCAGTTTGTGCTGGTCATGGCGCCGGCCGGGATGGCGCTGGCGGGTCTCTTCGCCGGTGCGGTGGTGCGGGCGCTGGGCGTACGGACGGCAGTGTTCCTGGGCCTCGCCATCACCACCCTCGCCGGCACCTGCCAGCTGTGGGTCGACAGCCTGATGGGCCTGCAGGCGGCACGGTTCGTACTGGGCGCCTCGCTGATCACCACCGACGTGGCGCTGGCCACGATCATCGGGGCGCGGTTCGTGGGGCCGGCGCGGGCCCGGATCATGGGCTTTCGGCAGGCCATCGGCTCGGTGGGCACGGTCTGCACCATGCTGCTCTCCGGCGTCCTGATCCAGGCGGGCAGCTGGCGCACGCCGGGGATGCTGTTCCTGCTGCCGGCGCTGTTCCTGATGCTGGCGGTGGTGACCTTCAACCGGCCGCTGGTGCTGGTCGACGCGCGCCGGGACGATCCGAGCCGGGCGCTGGAGCGCTTCTCGGTGCTGAACCTGTGGCCGATCTACCTGCTGGCCTTCCTGATGACGGTCTGCCACGCGATGCCGTCGTTCCAGATGCCGTTCCTGCTGAAGGAGATGCACGTCACCGACTCGCGGCTGGTCTCGCTGGTGCCGTCGCTGAGCGCCTTCATCGGCATCCTGACGGCGCTGGTCTTCGGGCTCATCTATGCGCGTATCGGGCGGATGACCTTCGTGCTGGCCTCGGTGGCCATGGGGCTGGGCTTCATCGGCATGGGCCTGGCGCCCGGCTTCGGCGTGATCCTGGGCTTCGTGGTGCTGGAGGGGATCGGGGCGGGCATGACGCAGCCCTATTTCGCCAGCCGGGTGCTGGACCGGATCACGGTGGCCCAGCGCAGCCAGGCCATGGGCTTCATGCTGAGCGCGGTGTTCCTGGGCCATGTGGCCAACCCGTTCGTGATCAAGCCGATCCGCGACGCGTTCGGCATGCACAACGCCTTCATCATCATGGGCGGCTTCCTGGTGGCGGCCGCGGCGGTGCTGTCGGTGCGGGCGCTGTTCACGCGGGGCAAGGCCACCATCGTCTGAGCTGAGCCGAGCCGCCGAAACGAAGAGAGCGCCGGCGGTCGCCCGCCGGCGCTCTTTCGTTGTGCGCCTGGGAGGCTACTCCGCGGCGAGGCGCACCGGCTCCGGCGAGGGGCTGACCACCGTGCCCGGCAGGGCGCCGGTGAAGGCGCCGTTCTCGAAGGTCGGCACGCCGTTCACCAGGGTGAGCCGCATGGGCGCCGGGTCGCGGCTGAAGCGCCAGGTGACGCCGCCCTTGCCGTCCGGCACATCGAAGACGCGCTTCAGCGGCCGGGCCTGGATCTCGTCCATATCGAAGACCGCGATGTCGGCCCGCTTGCCCACCGCGATCACACCGCGGTCGGAGAGGCCGAGGTAGACCGCCTGCTTGCCGGTCTGGACGTGGACCGCCTCCTCCAGGGTGAGCTCGCCCTTCCGCACATAGTCGGTGAAGAAGAGGATGCTCTCGCCGCCGCCGCACAGCATCTGGCCGTGGGCGCCGGCGTCGCTGAGGCCGGTGACGCTCTGCGGGTCCTTCAGCATCTTGAGCGTCAGCTCATGCTCCATGGCGTGGGGCTCGCGATTGACGATCGACTGGACGCCGTTGGCGATCACCCAGTCGGCCAGGGCGTCCGAGGGGTGCATCTTCCACTGCTCGGCCAGCTGTTGGAGGTTGAGGCCCAGCGGGCCGGCGCCGGTGACGCTGTCGTGCAGCAGCATCTTCCAGGGGGTGCCGATCATCGACTGCTTGAAGGCCTTGTTGTCCCAGCTGTCGCGGGCGCGGGCGCGCCAGTCGGGGTCGTTCAGCAGGGCCAGCTTGGCCGCCTCGGTCGGCGCCTGGATCACCTCGTGCCAGACGTATTCGTTGGCCTGGGCGAAGGACGAGGAGGTGAAGAAGTTCACCACGGTCGTCGGCGGCACGTGGGCGAAGCCGGGCCAGAAGTCGAGGCCCTCGGCGTTGAACTTGGCGTTCAGCTCCCAGAGCTTCGGGCGGATCGCCTCCTGGAACTTCAGCAGCGCCGCGCCGCCGGCGATCTGCACCCGCACCTTGTGGCCGCGCAGGAGGCGGCCCAGCCGCTCCATCATCTGCGGCGCGTCCAGGTGGAAGAAGGTGTCCAGGATCATCTGCCAGGAGGTGCCCGGATGGCGGTCCAGCACCTCGATCAGGGCCGAGAGCTCGGCGTCGTCGGCCATCATCGAGGGGACGGGCCGGTCCTGGCTGTCATGGTCCATGAAGTTGGAGGACAGGCCCAGGGCGCCGGCGTCCAGGGCCGCGTCCAGGTGCGCCGCCATCTGGCGGATCTCGTCGGGCGTCGCCGCGCGGGTCCAGGCGTCCAGGCCCATGACCGCCAGGCGGATGGCGATGTGGCCCACGAAGGCGGCGAGGTTGGTCGACGTCTTGACGTGCTTTTCCATGGACCGCCGGTACTCGGGCCAGGTGCGCCAGTCCCAGGGCAGGTCCTGCAGGAAGGGCTCGGTCGGCACCTCCTCGAAGAAGGTGAAAATCTTGACCATCTCCATCCGCACCTTGGGGTCGTCGGAGACGGGGGCGGCGGAGAAGCCGCAGTTGCCCATGACCACGGTGGTCACGCCGAAGCCGGGCAGGGGGTCCAGGCTCGGCTGCCACCACATCACCGCGTCCATGTGGGTGTGGACCTCGATGACGCCGGGCGTCACCTCGCAGCCGGCGGCGTCGAACACCCGCTCGTCGCCCTTGGGGGCAAGGCCCTGGCCGATCTCGGAAATCACCCCGTCCGTCACCCGGACGTCCGCCAGATAGGCCGGCGCGCCCGTGCCGTCGACCACCCGCCCGCCGCGGATCAGCATCCCGCTCATGGTGTTTCCTCTTGCTCTTTTATATTAAAGATAGCTGGTATTGATACCATAAGGGGTTCGCGCCGCAAGCGTCGTGACGTGGCGGAAGCGGCCCCCGAGAGGACTTGGCAGGAGGAGCTGGCGGTGGACGACGTCCCCTATCTGATGCGTGGCCGTAAGAGCGTGACCACCGAGAGCTCGGTGCTGATCAGCTCGTCGAAGTTCCTCAACGATGCGCGGATCCGCGAGTGGGTGGTGAGCCAGAACCTGCGCAAGGCGGGCGACGACGTGCCCCTGACCTACGGCATCCCGCAGCTGATCCAGGCCATGCGCGAGCTGCAGGACCATGCGCGGATCGAAGAGCTGTTCAACCAGGCCCGCAAGGGATGGCCCGAGCTGGACCGCTGGCTGGACGAGCGCTTCCTGGCGCATCTGACCAAGGAGGACCTGGCGGGCTATGCGCCGGACAGCGTCGGCGGCGTCTTCTACAGCTATCTCACCCGCCAGAACCTCCAGATCGACATCATCCCGACCTTCGAGCCGAAGAGCGCCTTCGAGTACTTCTTCCTGCGCGGCGTGCAGATCCACGACTTCATGCACATCCTGGGCGGGGTGGGCTTCGACTACATGTCCGAGACGATCCCGGCCTTCATGAAGTTCGGCAACCTGTTCCGCTGGTTCGAGCCGGAGCTGGCCGGGCTGCTCAACATCCAGAACACCTTCCTGGTGATGCCGGGGATCACCCGCACCCTGCTGCACTATCCGGGGAGCTTCATGGCCAAGTGGAAGCTGGCCGAGCAGGGGATGCGGATCGGCGCGGCGTCGGACCCGCTGTTCCTGCCGCGCTACGAGGACTTCCTGGACCTGACGCCGGACGAGGCGCGGGCGAAGTTCGGCGTGCGCGAGGTGGTGCAGATCGACACTGCCCGCCTCAGCGAGGTGAGCGAGACGCAGGTCCAGGACTATGAGGCGGCGCTGGTCTAGGGGCCCGTTCGGCGACGGCGCGGCGCAGCCGTTTGATTTAACCGCAGAGATCGCGGAGATCGCAGAGGTGTTCGCGGAACACGCGACAGCGCCTGCCCTCTCCGCGAATCTCTGCGGTCTCAGCGGTTGAATAGTTGGCGCCTTCGGCGGGGCCGGCCGGCTTAGCCGGAGCGATGGAGCGGGGGCGGACCCGCGGCTTCGTCGTCCATATCTTCCGGCTCGTCCGGCTGTCTGACGGTCCAGGGGGCGGGTGGCAGGTCGCGCCAGCGGAGCGAGATCTCGGGCGGCAGGCCCAGGTGCTCGCAGTGGGCGGCGATGTGGGCTTCCAGCGGGTGGTGCAGGAAGTCCGGGCGCTCGGCCTCGTGGCCGAGGAGCATGTTCTGGGCAGCCAGCAGCACGCGCTGGCGCACGTCGTCGCCGGGGTGGGCGGCGGCGATGACCTGGCCGACGGCGTCCTGCAGGTCGCAGACGCGTTCCTCCACCGCCACCTCTTCGGGGTCCTCGTCCGCCTCGTCGTAGGCGAGCTCCTCGGCGATGGCGAGGTCGCGGGCCGAGCGCGGGGCCATCTGCAGCGCCATCTGCGCCAGCCGGTTCTTCAGCATCAGGGTCTGGCGCACCGAGCGGGCGGCGCGCTGGTAGGCCCGCATGGCCTCGGCGATCTCGGCCGTGGCCTCGGCGGCCATCAGGGCGGTGTGCGCCTTCTCGGCGGCCGCCATGTCCATCTCCGCCAGCCGGCGCAGCATGGCCTCGTCGGGGTTGTGGGACGCCGCGGTCATCGGGCGGAATAGCGCACGGCGGTGCGTCAGATGCGGACGTGGGAGCTACGCGGCGGCGTCCTACCTGCCCCGCGAAGCGGCGGGAGGGGGACCGCCGGCCGAGCGCAGCGGAGAACCGGTGGTGGAGGGGGCAAGCCTCAAGCTCCGCGCATCGACCCCGCTGTCGGAGGCCCAGCACCCGCGTCTCGCCCCCTCTACCCTCCGCTCTTCAGCCGGCTTGCGCCGGCCTCGGCGGGCGGTCCCCCTCCCGCCGCTTCGCGGGGGAGGTAGGCGGCTTCGCTGCAGTGGAAACGGCTTCGATCTCCTGCGCGCAGTCCAGCCTGCCGCGCCCGGCTCCTCAAGGACGAGCGCTCCGCGCCCGCCGCGAGGCGGCCGGCCTGCGGCCGGTCCTTGACCAGCCGACGCCGGCAGGCAGGGGCGGGGCAGGAGATGACGGCGCGACGATGAGGGCGGCGGGCGTGGGGCGGCCTTCACGGTCCCTGTTCGAGCACGACAACGCCGCCGGTTAGGCGGCCGGCGGCGTGTCTAGGATCCGCTTTGGTTAGTAGGCCGCGACCGCAGTTCGGCGGCGCCGAAGCGCCGCGCCGGCCAAACTGAAACCACCGATCATCAGCGCCCAGACGTCAGGCTCCGGCACGCCATCTGCGGCGGCGCCTTCGACGGTATAGGTCACGGTCCGCGGGTGGAGGTCCAGGATGGTGGATTTTGTGAAGTCCTGGTCTACGAACTGGCCGTAGTAGGAATCGGCCGCGCCGATCGAGTGGGGCCCAAAGCCTACGTTAAAATCGGGACCGGTAAAAAGGTCCGTAAGGGAGTGCGTGTTGATGATGAGTGTATCCGAGACATAGCAGCCGCACGCGGCGCGCGTGTAGGCATTCCCATCAACTCCACTCGCGATGTAAGGTGGTCCCGACTTGATGATTACCCCCCACGGCGCGTAATTGAGCTGGATAGTCACGCCGTTAAGCGTAAATGCCGCCGTGGTGGCGCCCTGGACTGTGGTCACGCCGTCTTGGACTGTCACTGCGCTAGCAGCTGTGTCGTCCGTCGTGAAGACCGCTGTGAAGGCCGCGTCGGTCAGATTGCCTCCGCCAAACACACTCTTCTCGTCCAGGCCGTTCGCGACCCCGGCAAAGGTCAAGGTGCTTACGGTAGCGCTCGCCTGACCGACGACCAGGCATGTGCCGGCTACAAGCACGAGCATTGCAAATCCAAGTTTCATCTGTCCCCCCTTTGGACCTTCGACTGGGAAAGTGAGGTCTTAACGGGGTTGCTCGGGCCGCACATACCCAAGTTTGGGTAGGCATCGGGCGCTGTCGAGGCGAAGGAATTTCACCTCTGCGGCAAGGCCAGGTCCCGCAAAAGGTTCGTGAGCTCGGCCTGCCGAGATAGGCCGAGCTTTGTGTAGATGTTGCGCATGTGGACTCGCGCGGTCTGGATCGAGATGCCTCGGGCCGAGGCGATCTCCTGAACCGTGATGCCCTCGGCGACTTTAGAGGCCAGTTGGGCCTCCGTCGGCGTCAAGTCGAACAGGGCCTCCAGGACGCCGTTTCCGAGCGACAGACGGCTCTTACGGCTGGTGATCACCGCGAGCGCGATGGAGCGGGTGAAGATGTCGCGCGCGTCGCGCCGCAGCGGGATCAGGTGCATGACGCTGGCCGGAAGGTCCTCGGCGCTGCGCAGGGGTAGTGATCTGCCGGCCGGGGCGCCCGCCCCGATTCGCAGCAGGACGGCGGCAAGCGGGTCGTTGTCCTGGGCTTTCGCCGCAGGCTTTGTCCGCAGACCGGCGCGGGTGTCGAATAACCTGTGGCCCAGCTCGCGTTCGAAGAGCGCGTTGGCGGCGACGATGCGGCCGCGAGGGCCGAGGTAGGCGGCCGGCGCGCCGAGTGTCTCAAGCGCCGTCACGGCCGCCCGAGCCCGCTCCAAGCCGAGACGGGCCGACAGCGCGGCAGCGCGCGCAAGGTGAGGGCGAAGTCCGTCGAGCCGGGGGATCGCAGCGCGGGCCGCCTCGAGGGAGGGAAACCCCTCGATGCTGACCACGAAATCATCGTCCATGATCCCAGGGGCCCACGTGCCCACAGGGGCGTCGACCCCACGCGGAGTCAGGAACTCGGTGTACATGGGCAGGCGCGCGATCTCTTCCGGAGTGTGGAAGTCCGCAAGGAACCCCATGTGACGTGCGCTCAGGGTTCGCGCGACGCGGTCGTTCTGCGCCATCCAGCCGGCAGCGATGAAGTCCGCCATGATCACTTGGAGTTCACCGCCGCCGATCCACTGGAAGTCCGGGTCGGCGCCCCCGAACAGCAGTCCGCCGCGGGTGCCAAAGGCGCGACCTAGCCGCCCCAGGAGTTCCGGCCAGCGCCCCGGAATGGCGCCGGCCTCATAGATGTAGTCGACGAGCTCCTCCGGCGTCGCTCGTTCCATTTACACCCTCTCCCCGGGGACCTCGCGGAATCGCGAACCGCGGTTCTTCGAGATTGGCGGATTCTTTGTTTAGCCGCCTACCTAAAGTTGGGTATGCGCCCATGAGAAACCCCACTCGGAGCTTCGGGGAAGCTTCAGCGACAGCATACCCATGCCCATCGCTCCGCTGCGCGGGTGATCTGACCGCCAACATTCAGGTTGTGGGGATCGGCATGCTGTCCCCGCGTCCCCCCGTCCTCGCCCCTCACCCCGACCCCCGCACCCCCTCCGCCACCTCGGAGAGCTCATCGTTGAGCTGGTGGTCGCGGCCGGGGAGGCGGTGGACGACGGCGTCGGGGATGGCGCGCGCGTAGAGGTCGAGGTGGGCCGGGGGCGCGGTGTCGTCCTGGTCGCCGTGGTAGAGGTGGACGGGCGTGTTTGCGGGCAGTCGCGCGCCGAGATCGGGCGCGGGCTTGATGTCGTCGCTCGGCCAGCCGCCCGGGCCGACGAACGGCGCTGCGATCAGGACGATGCCGGCCAGCTTGCGGGGCGGCGGCGCCTCGGCGAGGGCGTTGATCAGGACCGTTCCGCCGATCGAGTGGCCGATCAGGATCGCGCCGTCGTGCAGCCTGGCGATCGCGTCCGCCAGCGCGGCCTTCCAGGCGGCGTAGCTGGGCTCCGCCTCGTTCGGCATGTGCGGGTAGGCGACCTCGTAGCCGGCCCCGAGCTCTCGCTTCAGGCTGGCGACGAGCTTGTTGTCCCACTGATCGTGGGCTCCGGCGCCTGCGCCTTGGATGAACAGGATTTGCTTGCTCACGGCGCGCTCGCGTTGCGGGGACCGGTACCCCAACGCCCCAGCCGCTTGCCGGCTGCACCCGATCGCATGGGGATAGGTATGGTTGCGCCGGCCGGTGAGCGTGCGCCGGGTCGCCGGCGCACGCTCTGCCTGGCGTCAGGCCGCGAGGTCCTGGGCCGCCGGCTTCAGGGCGCGGCTGGCGCGTCCGTCGAGACCGACCGGCACGTCGCCGGCGATGGTCACGCGGCGCATGACCCGGCGCTGGTCGTCGTAGTCGTCCACCGCATAGTGCTGGGTGGCGCGGTTGTCCCAGATGGCCACATCGCCCTCGCGCCAACGCCAGCGGACCGTGTTCTCCAAGCGGGTCACCTGCTCCTGCAGCAGCGAGAGCAGCGCCTGGCTGTCCCGGCTGGAGAGCCCGACGAACTGCTTGATGAAGTGGCCCAGCACCAGGGTCGGCTCGCCGGTCACCGGATGGAGGCGCACCACCGGGTGTTCGGTCTCGTACACGGTCGAGGCGAAGACGGCGCGGTGGCGCTCCAGCTTCTCCGGGTCCACGTCGGGCCGGGTGGCGGCGTAGTCGTAGGCGTTGGTGTGCACGGCGCGCAGGCCCTCGACGAGGGTCTTCAGGGGAGCGGGCAGCCGCTCGTAGGCGGCGCTGGTGTTGGCCCAGACGGTGTCGCCGCCGCTGGCCGGGCTGGTCACCGCGCGCAGGATCGAGGCGGCGGGATAGTCGGGCACGAAGGTCACGTCCGTGTGCCACGAGCTGGCTCTGCCGCCGTGCAGGCTGTCGAGCTCGAGAAGGTAGGACGAGCCTTCGCGGACCGGCACGGTGGGGTGAGGCACGGGGCGGCCCAGGCGCGCGGCGAACGCCTCCTGGCTGTCGTCGGTCAGGTGCTGCTGGTCGCGGAAGAACAGCACCTTGTGGCGGTAGAGGGCGTCGAGGATGGCCGCCGTCTGATCGTCGTCGAGATCGCCGGCCAGGGTGAAGCCGCGGACCTCGGCCCCGATGCGCCCGCCGATGGGGGCGAGGTCGAGCTGGGTGGTGTGGAAGAGATAGCCGTCGGCGCTCATGGGAGGACTCCTTTGTTCGAGCGGACTATTCGGCGGCGGCGGGAGCGCCGGGCGCGGAATGGGGAGAGGCGTGCAGGTCGAGCGCCGCGCGGATCTGGCGATGGCGCGCTTCGTCGAGGGGAAAGCCGGCGACCAGCGCCGCCGATATCAGGTGCGCCACGGCCGGGCCGGCGGCGAAGACCCACTTCAGGGCCTCCAGCGTGGCGGGGGCGTTGGGCCGGCCGGGATGGAAGCCGAGGGCCCCCACCAGCGGCAGGGCCACGCCCACGGCCAGCGCCGGCCCGGCCTTGCCGGCGAGGCTGAAGACCGAGAAGAAGAGGCCCGTCCGCTCCTCGCCGCTCTCCAGGCGCTGCTTGTCGGCAATGTCCGCGACGATGGCCCGCAGCATCAGGTTGCCCGACCCCTGGGCCAGGCCCTGGGCGATGGTCAGGCCGACCAGCAGGGGCAGCTCGCCGCGCCCCACGGCCAGCAGGGCGAGGTTGATGGCGACCTGCACCAGCTCGCCCGCGACCACCGTGCGGTGCTTGCCCAGGCGGTAGCCGACCTTGAGCCAGATCGGCCCGGCGAAGACGCCGAATACGAACTGCAGCAGGAACAGGCCCGCCGCCAGATCGGGCCGGCCCATGTAGGCGGAGACAAAGAACACGAACAGCGAGCCGCGGACCGACTGGCCGAGGGTGACCGCGAAGTCGGAGGCCAGGACACGCAGCAGCAGCGGCTCACGCGCCAGCTGCGCCAGGGCGGCAGCCAGGCGCAGGCGCGGCTGCGGCGCGGCAGGCGACGGCGGCTCGGGCGCGAACGCCAGGGCGGCGATCACTGCCGGCGCCAGGGTGGCCGCCACGAAGCCGCCCATCAGCGCGGTCTCGAGCGCCGCCGGCGCCTGACCCCCGGTGCGGGCGGCCACGCCGTCCAGCACGGCCGGCAAGATCAGCACCGTCAGCAGGCCCAGGGCGGCGGACACGTGGCTGAAGGCCTGCACCCGGCTGCGCTGGTGGTACTGCTACGACAGCTCCCCGCCCCAGGCGGACAGCGGGATCTGCAGCATCGTCCAGCCGAGGTAGAACAGGAACAGCCAGGCTCCGAGCCAGAGCGGGCCAGGGCGCACGCCGAACAGGCCCGGCGCGAAGACGGCCAGGGCCGCCAGGGCGAAGAGCGGAGCCCCGGCGGCGATCCAGGGCTTGCGCCGGCCGAAGCGGGTGCGCGTGCGGTCGCAGAGGACGCCGATCAGCGGATCGCTGAGCGCATCCCAGACGCGGGAGAGCATGAAGATCGCGCCGACCAGCGGCAGGCCGAGACCGAGTTCGGTCACGTAGAACGGCGGCAGGTAGACGCTGAGCGGCAGGCCGGCGGCGGCCAGGGGCAAGGCCGGCGCGGCGAAGGCGGCGAGCTGTCCGTTGGACGGACCCAGGGTGAGCTTGAGCGGGCGCGGCATGTCAGTACGCCGCCTTCAGCGTCACGCCGATCGTGCGCGGATCGCCGGGATTGCCGTAGAGGGCCCCGGAATTGCCCACCAGGCCCGAGATGTATTGGAAGTACTTCTCGCCGGTGGCGTTCTTGACCCAGGCGAAGGCCTCCCAGCCGCGCTCGGACTTGAAGCCGGTGCGGAGGTTGAGCAGGCTATAGCTGGGGATGCGCGAATAGGCGCTGTCCGAGGCCTGGGAATAGAAGCGCGAGCGCCAGTTCCAGTCGGCGCCGGCATAGGCCTCGCCGTCCAGGCCCAGGGCGTGCGCGTCTCGCCGGTATTCCGCCCCCGCGGACACCACGAACTTCGAGACGCCCGGCAGCGGCCGGCCTGAGAGGTCGCAAGCACGGGTGACTGTGCCGATCAGCTCCAGCGGGCAGGGGCCGTTGGCGTAGGCGACGTATTTGGCGTCGGTGAACGCGGCCGAGGCGTAGGCGGAGAAGCCGCGGATCGGCGCCAGGCGCGAGTCGACCTCGATCCCGCGCGAGCGGACCTTGGGGATGTTGTCGAGGAACTGCCGCAGCGCCCCGCCCGCGGTGTCGACCACATTGGCCTGGTAGTCGCGCGTCTCGCTCCAGAAGGCGGCGGCGTTGAGGATGACCCGCCGCTGGAACAGCTGGCTCTTGAACCCGGCCTCCCAGGCGTCGGTCTTCTCGGGCCGGATGACCGCGCGGGACAGGATCGGGGCGCCGCTCGCGTCCACGGGCAGACCGGCCAGGTTGATCCCGCCCGACTTATAGCCGCGGGCGTAGTTGCCGTAGATCAGCAGGTCCGGCGTCTGCTGCCAGGCCACATTGAGCTGGCCCGACAGCTTGCCGCCGCTGTCATCCGCCGAATAGGCCTGCGGCCGGGCGACGGCGAACTTCACCGCCTGCTGTGCGGCGGTGGGGTCGGCCAGACCGCCAGCGACGACCTGGATATAGGCCGCGTCCTTCTGCTCGTAGGTGTAGCGCAGGCCCGGCGTGACCGAGAGCCGGTCGGTGGCGCGCCAGGTCAGTTGTCCGAAGGCGGCGTAGCTCTTGGTGGTGGAGCTGGCGCCGAACTGCGCCCGATAGCCGTCCAGCAGTGTGGACGGCTGGGCCGGGCCGAGCAGCCAATAGGCGGACTGGGCGCCGTACTGGTTCAGGCCCTGGGCGTCGATGGTCTGGCGGAAGCCGTAGACGCCGACGATCCACGACAGCGGGCGCTCGCCGTTCGAGGCCAGGCGGATCTCCTGGCTGTATTGGTCCTGCTGGTCGGCGTTCTGGCTCTTGTCCAGGATCGACAGGCGGCTGAAGTCGGCGTCGTTGGCGGGGTCCCAGTCCCAGTGGCGCCAGGCGGTGACCGAGGTCAGGGTCGCAAAGCCCAGGTCGTAGTCGACGAGCGCCGAGACGCCGCCCAGCGTCTGGTTGGCGTGGGCGCGGTCGTTGATGTCGGTCAGCCGGTCGAAGGCGTCCGGGCTGGGCGGCGTGTAGTTGAGCCCCGCGCTGAGGGCGGGGTACTGCAGGCTGGCCGGTTTCTGGGTGGGCCCGAAGCCGGCGTAGACCAGCACGCAGCAGTCGGTCTGCTGACGGTTCCAGTCCGCCACGAACCGAACCGAGAGCCGGTCGCTGGGCTTGAACAGCAGCTGGGCGCGCAGGGCGGTGTTGTCGAGGTTGTTGTAGCTCTGGCCGCTGACGACGTTCTTGGTCAGGCCGTGGCGCTGGGTGGAGCTGGCCGAGAGGCGGAAGGCGACCGTGTCGCTGATCGGCCCGGCCACCGAGGCCTTGCCCTGCAGGAAGCCGTACTCCCCATAGCTCAGCTCGAACCGGCCCTCGGGCGTGAACGTCGGCAAGCGGGTCGTGACGCTGATGGCTCCGGCGGTGGTGTTCTTGCCGAACAGCGTCCCCTGCGGCCCGCGCAGAACCTCCACCCGCTCGACGTCGGAGAGGTCGAAGGTGGAGGCCGCTGGGCGGCTGAAATACACCTGGTCGACATAGAGGCCGACCCCGGCCTCCAGACCGTCGTTGGCCACGCCCAGGTTGTTGCCGAGCCCGCGGATGTTGATGGTCGTGTTCCGCGGGTTGAACGCCCCGATGAAGAGGCTGGGGGCCAGCTGGACGACCTGGGCGAGGTTGTACGTCCCCGTCTTCTCGAGGGTGTCGGCACTCAGCACCGAGAGCGCGATGGGCACGTCCTGGGCCTGTTCGGCGCGGCGGCGGGCGGTGACGACGACCGCCTCGACCGAGCCGTCGCCGGCGTCCGCCGCAGCGTCAGCGGAGAGCCCGACGCTGGCCCCGGCGGCCGCGTGGGGGTCCGCGACGGCGACGGTCGCACCCAGCCAGGCGATCACCGCGACGGACCCGAGGAGAAGTAGTTTTTCTGAAAACAAAATGACCCCCTGACCGTCCGCCGATGCCGGCGCGGCCGCTGAAAGAGCGAATGGCGATGTGGTCGGACGGCCCGCGCGGCGGGACGCAGGCCTAGGGGCGACAGGGGCCCGGTAGGGCCTGAAACGTCACGATCACCTTGCGCTCCTTGGTGTCTGGAAGGGCGCGCGGACAGAGGTCGCCTCGATCCGCGCGCTCCCCGATGACGTGGCGCCGGCAAAGGGGAGGAGCGGCGCCACGACGAAAACCTACTCGTCTTGTAGGAATTGAGTCAGCGAAGAAAATCTATCAACGAAGCGAGCATTTCAGGTGCGCTCGACAGGCGCGCAGCCTGGCCCTGCCGGCGGGCGGGGAGGCCCCGATCCGTGGGGGCAGGGATCTAGTTCACGTTGCGCTCTCGGCCTTCCCAGAAGGGGCCGCGCAGTTCGCGCTTCAGGATCTTGCCGGCGCCGGACAGCGGGAGCGCCTCGGCGCGGATCGTCACGCTGCGGGGGCGCTTGTAGTTGGCCAGCAGCGGCTCGCAGTGCGCCATGATCTCGGAGGCGCTGGGCGTGAAACCCGGGCGCGGGACGACGATGGCGTGCACGGCTTCGCCCCATTGGTCGCTGGGGATCCCGATCACCGCGACCTGGGCCACGCCGGGGTGGGTGGAGACGGCGCTCTCCACCTCTGCGCTGAAGACGTTCTCGCCGCCGCTGACGATCATGTCCTTCACCCGGTCGACGATGAAGACGTAGCCGTCGGCGTCCTGGTAGCCGCCGTCGCCGGTGTGCACCCAGCCGTCGCGGATGGTGGCGGCCGTCTGGTCCGGCAGGTTCCAGTAGCCGTGCATCATGCCGGGCCCGCGGACGACGATCTCGCCGACCTCGCCGGCCGGGAGGTCCGCGCCTGCGCCGTCGACGATGCGGACCTGGCACCCGGGCGCCGCACGGCCCGCGGCGGCCAGGCGCGCGGCGGCCGGGCCCTCGACCACGTGATCCTTCGGCGGCAGGGAGGCGATGATGGGCGCCATCTCGGTCTGGCCGTAGACCTGCACGAACCGGACGTGCGGCAGCTTCGCCAGCGCCTCGGTCAGGACGCCTCGCGAGATGGAGGAGCCGCCGTAGCCGATCACGCGCAGGCTTCGCAGGCGCTCCGTCGCGAAGGCCGGATGCTGCAGCAACATGGCGATCATCGTCGGAACCACGACCGTTTGCGTCACGCCGTGGGCTTCGATGGCGGCCATCACCGCCTCGGGCTCGAAGCGCGGGACGTAGGTGTGGGTCGCGCCCATGATCGAGGCGGCGCCGCCCAGGGTGCTGTCGGCCATGTGGAACATGGGGGCCGCGTGCAGCACCACGTCGTCGGGCTCGACCTCGAGGATCTTGGCGGCGATGAGGTTGTTGAACCAGAGCGCCCGGTGCGGAAGCTCGACGCCCTTGGGGAAGCCGGTCGTACCCCCGGTGTAATAGAGCCCGGCGAGATCTTCGCCGCCGCTCCGGCTGTCGGGCGCCGGCCCGTGGGTGGCGATCAGCTGGTCATGGCCAAGACGTCCATCCGGGGCGGGCCCGTCGTCGCACCAGACCACATGCTCCAGGATTGGACAGGCCGCGGCCACCTCGGCGGCGCTTGCGGCGAAGGTGCGGTCCACGAACAGGACGCGGGCGCCGCAGTCCTTGAGCGAGTAGGCGTTCTCGGCCGCGGTCCAACGGATGTTCATCGGCACGACGACGGCGCCGGCCCACCACACGGCGGACAGGAACTCCGAATAGCGGTCGCTGTTGAGCGCCAGGATGGCGACGCGATCGCCAGGTCCGACGCCTAGGCCTTGCAGGCCGGCGGCCAGCCTCGCCACCCGCTCTCGCGTCTGCGCCCACGTACGGGCCCGTCCGCCACAGACGGTCGAGAGCGCCGCCGGGCGCGCGTGGGCCGCGGCGTTCAACATGTCGGTCAGCCCGTACAACTGATGCCCCCATCCGTCTGGAGACTGACGGTAGGGCAGGCTCCGTTACGGTCAAGCCGGGTAGGATCGGCCGCCCCGCCTCCCTACCGCGTCAGGGCCGCATCCAGGGGCGTCTCGAAGTCGAGGCCGGTGAGCGCATAGCCGCGGCGGAAGTCGTCCATGTGTTTGCGCATCCATTCGCGGGCGCCGGCGGTGTCGCGGGCGGCGAGGAGGGCGTGGATGCGGCGGTGGGCGTCGAGGACGCGGCGCCAGGTCCTGAGGCGGGGCAGGATGATGCGGCCGGCGGGGATGAAGAGGCTGGTGACCGGCTCGTGGGCCAGCATCAGGACGCGGTTACGGGCGGCCTCGGCGAGAATCTCGTGGAAGGCGCGGTCGAGGGCGACGAAGGGCTCGACGTCGGCGGTGGCGCCGCTCTCGAGGCCGGTGACCTCGGTCTCCATGGCCGCGAGGTTGGCCTCCAGGCGGGCGAGGTCGGCGTCGGTGACGTTGCGGGCGGCGAGCTCGGCCGTGGCGGGCTCGATCAGCATGGCGGCTTCCCACAGCTCGCGGAAGCTGACGGCGTGCAGGACGAGGGCGCGGCTCGCGGCGGAGGCCAGCTCCTGGTAGCGCGGGGCGGAGATGCGCGGGCGCTTGCCGCCGTCGCGGGTGACGAGGCCGCCCTGTTCGAGCAGGCGGATGCCCTCGCGCACGGTGGAGCGGTTGACCGCGAACTGGTCGGCCAGTTCCATCTCGGTGGGCAGGGGATCGCCGATCTTCAGCCGGCCGGAGACGATCTCGCGCTCGATGGCGTCATAGACCAGCCGGTAGGTCGGCGCCCGCTCCAGCCGCGCCAGGCCGCCATCGTTCATGCGTGAGGTCCGTTCGTTTTTTAACAGGCGGCGCCAGTCGGAGGCGGCGCGCGAGCCTTGCTGCATAGCAGGGCCGATGCTAATTGACCAATTGTCGGACAAGCCGACAAGAGGAACGCCGTGGACCCGGCCTACGCCAACATCGTCCTGACCTATGAGGGCGCCGTCGCGCGCCTGACGCTGGCGCGGCCGGAGAAGCTCAATCCGCTGGACTGGGGGACGGTGAAGGAGCTGCGCGCGGCGATCGCGGAGATCGACGCGCGGCGCGAGGTCAGCTTCGTGGTGGTGACGGGGCAAGGGCGCAGCTTTTCGGCCGGCGGGGACCTGGAGGGCTATCTGCGGCTCTATGCGCATCCCGATGAGTTCGCCGCCTTCCTGGACGACTTCTGGAAGATGCTGAACGCCATCGAGGCCTCCCCGAAGATCTATATCGCCGCGGTGAACGGCCATTGCGTGGCCGGCGGGCTGGAGCTGCTGCTGGCCTGCGACCTCTCGGTGGCGGCGCAGAGCGCGAAGATCGGCGACGGGCACCTGAACTTCGGCCAGCTGCCGGGAGCGGGGGGCTCGCAGCGGCTGCCGCGCGCGGTGGGCCTGCTGCGCGCCAAGCAGCTGATGCTGACCGGGGCGCTTTTGACCGCCCGCGAGGCCGAGCGCATCGGCCTGGTGGGTGCGGTCGCCGACTCCGACCTGGACGCGGCGGCGGCGGGGCTGATCGCGGCGATGTCGGAGAAGAGCCGGGTGGGGCTGCGCGGCGCCAAGCACCTGGCCAACCTGACGCTGAGCCTGGACCTGGAGGCGGGGCTGCAGGCCGAGATCGCCTACGTCCACGCCTACGCCACCACCGAACACGACGCCACCGAGGGCCTCCTGGCCTTCAAGGAGAAACGCCGCCCGGCGTTCGAGGAGTAGCCCGATGTGGGCCTTGAGAGACAAGTATGCGATCGCCGGCATCGGCTGCACCGACTTCACCCGCGCCTCGGGGCGGACGGTGCGCAGCCTGGCCTCGGAGGCCTGCGCCAAGGCGGTGGCCGACGCGGGGCTGAAACTGGACGACATCGACGGGATCATCAGCTTCAACTTCAACGACTCGGCGCCGGCCATGGGCGTGGCCACCGAGCTGGGCATCCCGCGCGCCAACTATGCGGTGGACTTCCAGAGCGGGGGCAATGCGGCGAACCTGATCACCCTGACCGCGACGGCGGCGATCGAGGCGGGGCTGGCCAAGAACGTGCTGTGCTTCCGGGCCATGAACGGCCGCTCGGGCTTCCGGCTGGGCGGCGGGCGGGACATGAGCGCCCACGGGATCACCCAGTACACCGCGCCGTTCGGCTGGATCACCTATCCGCAGGCCATGGCCATGTGGCGGCGGCGCTACATGATCGAGTACGGGGCCGACGACGAGGGGCTGGCCGAGATCGCGGTGACCTTCCGCGACAATGCGGTGCTGAACCCGCGCGCCATGCAGCGCACGCCGATCACGAAGGACGACTACTACAACTCCCGCCCCATCGTGGATCCGTTCCGGATGCTGGACATCTGCCTGGAGAGCGACGGGGCCTGCGCGGTCCTGATCACCAGCGCCGAGCGGGCGAAGGATATGCCCCACAAGCCGGTCTACATCATGGGCGGCGCCTATGGCGGCGGGCCGAACCAGGGCGACGACCTGTTCGACGCCATCCGCTGGCCGGACCATTCGCACAATGCGTTCAAGTACCTGGCGGACGACCTGTGGGGCAGCGCCGGGATCCGGCCGGGCGACGTCGACGTGGCCCAGGTCTATGACTGCTTCACCTACTCCGTGCTGATGGCGCTGGAGGGCCTGGGCTTCTGCAAGGAAGGTGAGGGCGGCGACTTCGTGCAGGGCGGGCGCATCGCGCGCACCGGCGCCCTGCCGCTGAACACCGCCGGCGGCCTGCTCTCCGAGGCCTATATCCACGGCTTCAACCATGTGATCGAGGCGGTGGAGCAGCTGCGCGGCGTCTCGGGCCCGCGGCAGATCAAGGACGCGGAGATCTGCCTGACCACGGCCGGCGCCATGACCTGCGCCAGCGCCATGCTGCTGAGGAACTGAGCCTTGAGCTACGACAAGCCCCTGCCGGTCCCCGACCCGGAGAGCCGCCCGTTCTGGGAGGCCGCCAAGGCCCACCGGCTGATGGTGCAGCGCTGCGCCTCCACCGGCGAATACCACTTCCCGCCGACCACCTTCTGCCCCGGGACCGCCCTGGAGCGGCCGCAGTGGGTGGAGGCCAGCGGCCGCGGCAAGGTGTTCAGCTGGATCGTCGTGCGCCACCCGACGCCCAAGGACGTCTATGCCGACGAGGTGCCCTATGCGGTGGGCCTGATCGAGCTGGAGGAGGGGTGCCGGATGACCGGCAACATCGTCGGCGTGGGCGTGGACGAGATCTTCGCCGACATGCTGGTGCAGGTGGCGTTCCGCGACGTGACCGACGAGATCACCCTGCCGGTGTTCGAGCCCGCCAAGGCGTCATGACGAAGCTCGCCGACCCGTTCGCCGACTCGCCGCTGCTGGCGCGCTTCGCGGGGCTGAGCCGGCCGGAGCTGGAGGCGCTGCAGCTCTCCAAGCTGCGCCGCCAGATGGCGCGGCTGGAGCGGACCAGCGCATACTACGCCGAGCGACTGCGCCAGGCGGGGCTGACGGCGGAAGGGATCACGTCGCTGGCCCAGTTCGCCGAGCGGTTTCCGACCTCGTCCAAGGCCGACTTCCTGGCCGACCAGCAGGCGCATCCGCCGTTCGGCGCGCGGCTGGGGATCGCGCGCGAGCAGGTGGCGCTGGTGAACATGACCGGCGGCACGTCGGGCCAAGGCCAGGAGACCTACGGCCGCAGCCAGCGCGACGTGCACCAGCTGGGCTATCTGCACGCCCTGCCGTGGGTGATGGCGGGGCTGCGGCCGGGCGACGTGGCGGTGAACTGCGTGCCGGCGGGCGGCATGACCACCGGGGGCTGGGGGCCGGGCGAGGGCCTGCGGATCATCGGCGCCACGGCCTTCCACGTGGGCGGCGGGCTCTCCACCGACGCCAAGATCGACCTGATGCTGAAGCTGGGCGGGGTGAACTTCATCTACGCCTCGACCAACTACCTGCACACCCGGACCGCGGCGCTGCTGGGCCGCGGGATCACGCCGCGCGAGGCGTTCCCGGACATGCACGGCCTGTTCATCGCCGCCGAGGGCTATCCGCTGGAGTGGGCGGGCAAGATCGAGGAACACTGGGGCTGCCGCCTGCAGGAGGGCTATGGCTCGACGCAGTGCAACGGCTTCGGCGGGTCCACCGGCTCTGCGGGCGTGTTCGGCGAGGGCGGCGGGCGCGGCCTGATCCGGCTGTTCGAATGGGAGACCCTGTTCGAGGTGGTGGATCCGGACACCCTGCAGCCGACGGCCTCGGGCGAGGTGGGCGAGCTGGTGGCCACCAACCTGTCGGTAGAGGGCAGCCCGGTGATCCGCTTCCGCACGGGCGATGCGGCCCGCTATGTCAGCTGGAAGGACGCCGCGGGCGGGACCTGCTGGAACGCCATCGAGGCCGGCTCCATCGGCCGGTTCGACGACATGATGAAGATCCGCGGCAACAACGTCTGGCCCACGGCGGTGGACGCCGCCGTCTTCGCCCACGACCAGGTGTTCGACTATGCGGGCCGGGTCTACACGGAAGGCGGCAAGACCGAGATCGAGGTGCGGCTGGCCTTCGCGGATCATTGCGCGGACATGCCGGACGAGGGCCGGGCCGAGGTGATCGCCTCGGTGCGGGAGGCCATCAAGGGGCGCACCAACGTGTGGATGCAGGTGGTGGAGTGCCGGCGCGCGGACCTGCCGGAGTTCGCCTACAAGGCCCGGCGCTGGAAGGACGAGCGCCAGCAGGGGTACCGGCTGTGACGGAGAGGTCCATGGGCGAACCCGACGACGATGCGGTGCTGCGGGCGATGCGCACCGAGGCCGAGCGGCTGGCGACCAGCGGCGACGCCCTGCTCCGGGGGCAGTACGAATACCTGCGGGCGCGGATCGACGCCCTGATCGAGCTGCGGCGCGTCTCGGGCGCGGACTGACTGCGGAGGACGCCATGGGGGATCGGTTCCGGCTGGACGGCCTGACCGCCGTCGTCACCGGCGGCGGGGGTGGCGTGGGTGCGGCGGGGGCTGAGGCCTTGGCGCAGGCCGGCGCCGACGTGGTGCTGATCGCCCGCAACCGCGCCAAGCTGGAGGCCGCGGCCGGGTCGGTGGAAGCCCAGGGCCGCCGCGCCTGGATCGTGGAAGCGGACGTCACCGATGCGGCCTCGGTCAAGGCTGCGGCCGACCAGATCGCCGCCGAGGCCGGCAAGGTCGACATCCTGTTCAACAACGCGGGCGTCACCTCGCCCAAGACGCTCTTCGACCTGCCGCCCGAGGAGTTCCGGCGCATCCTGGACGTCAATGTCAGCGGGGCCTTCCTGTGCGCCCAGGCCTTCGCGCCGGGGATGGTGGCGCGGCGCTTCGGCCGGATCATCAACATGGGTTCGATCCTGTCCGGCCGCGGCATGGCCTCGCGGACGGCCTACAGCGCCAGCAAGGCGGGGCTGGCCAATCTGGGCGCGGCGCTGGCCTTCGAGCTGGGCCCGCATGGCGTGACGGTGAACACCCTGGGCGCGACGGTGGTGGTCACCGACCTCAACCGCGAACTGGTGCGCACCCAGCCGGAGCTCTACGGCCAGGTGGTGAAGCGCACGGCGCTGGGTCGGCTGGGGGAGCTGGCGGACCTGACCGGAGTGCTGGTGTTCCTGGCCTCGGACGCGGCGCGGTTCATCACCGGCCAGACGCTGTACGTGGACGGGGGTTATACGGCGGGCTGACCGGGCGCGGTCGCAGCGCGATCCCAACGCCCCCTCCACCGCTTCGCTGCGCCCTCAGCGCCCCCTCCACCCCTTCGGGGTCCCCCTCCCCCGTAAACGGGGGAGGAACTGGATCTACGCAGCGGGCGAGGAACTGGACTCTAGTTCCTCCCCCGCGCCACCGGGGGAGGGGGACCCCGAAGGGGTGGAGGGGGCGCTGCAGCTACCCCAGCATCGCCCGCAGGCGCTCGCTGCGCGCCACATACATCCCCGCCAGGTCCGCGTGGGTGGAGATCAGGAAGCCGCCGCGGCAGACGCCGGCGAAGATCAGGTCGGCGGCGCGCTCGGCGGGCATGACGGTGGGCGAGGCGCTGGCGACGCCCTTGCCGAGGATGGCGGTGGCGACGCCGCCCGGGGCGATCAGCGAGACCCCGACCGGCGTCTCCGCCAGCTCCGCGGCCAGCGCCTCGGCCAGGGGCAGGAGGGCGTGCTTGCTGGCGGTGTAGGCGCCGATGCCGTCGAAGATGACCAGCGAGGCCTGGGAGCCGGTGATGGCCACCTGCGAGCGCTCGGCCTGGGCCGTGAGGCGCGGCAGGAAGGCCTGGACCGTGGCGATGGCGCCCAGGACATTGATCTCGAAGATCAGCCGCAGTTCGTCCAGGAACTGGGTGGAGATCGGGCGGCGCCGCGCGATGCCGGCGTTGGCGAAGACCAGGGCGATGGAGCCCTGGGTTCGCCCTGCGAAGACCGCCAGCGCCGCCGGATCGCGCACGTCGAGCACGGCGGTCGCCACCTCGGCGCCCGCCGTGCGCGCCGCGTCGGCGGTGGCCTCGAGCCCTGCCGCGTCGGTGTCGCAGATCGCCAGCGCCATGCCTTCGGCCGCGGCCTTCAGCGCCAGGGCCCGGCCGATGCCGCTGGCCGCGCCGGTGATCACGGCCGTGCGGCCCTGCAGCGATAGCTCCGTCATCCCCCCAGCCTAGCGGAAGTGCGGGATCACGTGCGTGCCGATCTTGCGCAGGGTCTCCAGCTGGGCCCACTGGGGCACGGTGCCCATGTTGGTCATGAACAGGATCTCGTCGGCGCCGGCGTCGATCAGTTGCTGGACGTAGTCGATGCACTTGGCGACGTCGCCATAGGCGTTGTCGGCCGAGAGGATGCCTTCGCTGGGCCGGCGGCCGCCCTCGTCGGGGCGCAGCTCCATGGTCAGGGTCTCGGAGGCCAGCTTGCTGGTGATGATGGTGTTGGTGCCGGCCTCGAGCAGTTCCTCGCCCCAGGCGTCCGGGTCGGGCTTGGGGCCGCCGCCGTACCAGTAGTTGAGCGACTCGTAGAAGTAGCGCTGGCCGCGGATGCCGATGCGGCGGGCCTCTTCGGCGTCGTCCAGCACGATGGTGGGGCAGAGGGCGGCCAGGTGCCGGATCGGGCGGTAGCCGACCTGTTCGGCCGGGTCGCGGCTGTCCCAGGCCTCCTTGTAGGCGGCGTTCTTCTTGGCCACCTCGGCCGGGCCGCCGAAACCGAGCACCAGGGCGCCCATGCCGCGCTTGCCCGCCCGCACCAGGGTGTCGGGGTTGGTGCAGGCCAGGTACATCGGCGGGTGCGGCGACTGGAACGGCTTGGGATGGATCGGCCGGGGCGGCACCTGGATGTGCTGGCCGGCGAACTCGACCTCGTCCTCCACGAACATCCGCGGGATCAGGTACATGGCCTCGTCGATCAGCGGTTGCAGGGCCTTCAGGTCGTAGCCGTAGGCGCCGGCCTCCTGCTGGCTGCCGCCCTTGCCGACGCCGAAGTGCACCCGGCCCTTGGAGAGCAGGTCCAGGGTGGCGATGCGCTCGGCCACCTTGATCGGGTGGTTCATGTTGGGCATCAGGCAGACCACGCCGTGGCCGATGCCGATGCGGCTGGTCTTGCCGGCGACGAAGGCGAGGAAGGTCTCCGGCGCGCTCATGTGGGCGTAGTGGGTGAGCGAGGTGTGCTCTACGCACCAGACCACGTCGAAGCCCAGGGTCTCGGCCAGCAGAGCCTGCTCGACCAGCTCGTCGAACACCTGGCGCTCGCCGCGGGGCGAGGCGTCCACGGTCTGGGCCTCGAAGATCAGCGAAAACCGCATTGCGGCCGTTCCTCCTGCAATCTTTTATGAGATTGTCCTGTCGCCGCGGCCCGGGAACAAATGCTATTGCAGGGCAAGAGCGATCGGTTTTGGGCAATCGGGGCCGGGCTGAGATCGCGAAGTTGGATGCCGGGGCGTGATCACCAAGCATTTCCCCTTCTTCCTCGCGGCCGTGGAGGAGCAGAGCTTCCACAAGGCCGCCCAGCGGCTGCACATCGCCCAGTCGGCGCTGTCGCGGCGGATCGGCGACCTGGAGCGCGAGCTGGGCGTGACGCTGTTCGAGCGGCAGGCCCGCGGCGTGCGGCCGACCGCGGCCGGGCGGGCGCTGGCGCAGGACGTGCGCCGGATCATGATCGATGTGGAGCAGACCGAGCGCCGGGTGCGGCGCGTGGCCGAGGGCGGCCTCGGGCTGCTGCGCATCAGCTTCACCGAGGGCATGGTGCGCCGGCCGCTGCTGCCGGCGGCCATCCGCCGCTTCCGCGCCGCCTATCCGGACGTCGACCTGCGCTTCGCCCCCATGGTCTCGGAGTCCCAGCGCGAGAAGCTGCGCCAGGGCGAGCTGGAGGTGGGGTTCGTCTTCGAGGAGGGCGGCGACCGCGAGGAGTTCGAGCTGCGCGAGGTGGGCATGCACAACTTCGTGCTGGTGCTGCCCCTGGACCATCCGCTGGTGGACGCGCCGGCGATCCGGCTGGCGGACCTAGCGCAGGAGAAGTTCATCTGGCCCTCGCGGCAGATGTCGCCGCGGCTGTTCAACCGCATGCTGGCGGTCTGCCAGGCGCGGGCGTTCACGCCGGACATCGTGGTGGAGGTGGCCGCGGTGGACGTGGCCTACAGCCTGGTGGCGGCGGGCATGGGCGTGGCCCTGGTGATCACCGCCCATCCCGGCCGCGAGCCCACCGACGTGGCGCTGCGGCGGATCGAGGACTTCGACGTGCCGATGCCGCTGTCGATGATCTGGCGGCGCAACAATCCCTCGCCGGTGCTGGCCAATTTCGTGCAGGCAGTGGAGGCGGCGCAGGCGGAGGCGGGGTGACGGCGCGGCTGTGTCCTCACGGGTAGGCCCTGCGCGCCGCAGGCGCTGTCCTTTTTGTCCACGAACCACACGAAAAACACGAACGGAGCCAGTCGGCCTGGCCGTGGGATCTGGCCGCACCTGTTCGTGTTTTTCGTGTGGTTCGTGGACGAATCTTGCTGAGCCGCCGCTCCGCGGCGTCTCCTAGGGTCCGCGCTCGTTTACATATAAAAGATAGCAGGTATAGGATTGCGTTCAGGCTGGCGCAGCGAACGACCGGCCCTGGGAGTGAGACTATGACCTGCGGGCGGGGCCGATGGGCCTGAAGCTGCGTATCAATGGCCAGGCGCACGAGGTGGAGGCCGATCCGGCGACGCCGCTGCTGTGGGTGTTGCGCGACCACCTGGGGATGACCGGGACCAAGTTCGGCTGTGGTGCGGCGCAGTGCGGGGCCTGCACCGTGCATGTGGACGGCGTCGCGACCCGCTCGTGCCTGCTGCCCGCCCAGGCGGTGCAGGGGATGGAGATCACCACCATCGAGGGGCTGTCGCCGGACGGGCGCCATCCGCTGCAGACCGCCTGGGTGGAGCTGAACGTGCCGCAGTGCGGCTACTGCCAAGCCGGGATGATCATGGCCGCGGCGGCGCTGCTGAAGGCCAAGCCCAAGCCCACCGACGCCGACATCTCCGCCGGGGTGGACAACCTCTGCCGCTGCGGGACCTATCCGCGCATCCGCGCCGCCATCCATCGCGCCGCCGGCCAGGCCAAGCCCGCATGAGCGCCGACCGCCGCCAGTTCCTGATCGGCGCTGTCGCCACCGCAGCGGGCGGCATGGCCCTCGGCTTCCTGCCCGAGAGCGCAGCCGCGGCGGACGGGGCGGCGCCCGAGCTGACGCCCTGGCTGATCATCGAGCCGGACGACACGGTGATCCTGCGGCTGCCGGCGCCGGAGTTCGGCAACGGCGCCATGACCCAGCAGGCCGCGGCCATCGTCGAGGAGCTGGCCTGCGACTGGTCGAAGGTGAGGCCGGAGTTCGCCTCGGCCACCCGCGACTACACCGCCTTCAGCGTCTATTCCGTGGTGCCCCAGGCCGCGGCGTTCTTCGGCGGGCGCTCGACATTCCTGATGCGGGTGATGGGGCTGCAGAAGGTGGGCGCGACGGCGCGCCAGCGGCTGGTCACGGCGGCGGCGGCGGAGTGGGGCGTCCCGGTGGTCGAGGTCACCGCCGCCAACAGCGTGCTGACCCATGCGCCCAGCGGACGGACCCTGCGCTACGGCGAGGTGGCGGCGAAGGCGGCGGCTCTGGGCCCCGTCGCCGTGCCCGCGATCAAGCCGCCGTCCGCCTGGACCCAACTGGGCAAGACCGCGCCCGGCAAGCTGAACAATCCGCAGATCGTCGACGGCTCGCTCACCTACGGCATGGACGTGCGCGTGCCGGGGATGGTCTACGCCGCCCTGCTGCAGTCGCCGGTGCACGGCGGGCGGCTGAAGCGCTACGACGCGGCCAAGGTCAAGGCCATGCCCGGGGTGCTGGCGGTGGTCACCGTCGACCCGGACGAGGCGCGGGGCGTGGCGATGATGTCCAACGCACCGTACGGCTACGCCCTGACCGCGCCGCGGGCCGCGGTGGCGGTGATCGCCGAGCACTTCTGGCAGGCCAAGACGGCGATGGAGGCGCTGCCGGTGGAGTGGGAGGACGGGCACGGCGCGCGCTGGGCCTCCACCCAGCAGCTCTATGACGCCGCCGTCGCCGCCCTGGACCACGACCAGGACGCCCGGGTGGAGCGCGCGGCCGGCGACGTGGCCGACATTCACAAGGCGGCGAAGGTGGTCGAGCAGACCTACCTCACGCCCTGGTGTGACCAGGCTCCGCTGGAGCCGCTGAACGGCACGGCCCTGGTCACGGCGGACAAGGTGGAGGTCTGGCACCCGGCGCAGAACTCGCAGCAGGCGTTCTGGGTGGCGTCGGACGAGTCCGGCATGCCGCCGGAGCGGGTGGTGTTCCACCAGACCTATGTGGGCGGCGCGTTCGGGCGGCGGCTGGAGAGCGACGACGTGCGGATGGTGGTGGCCATCGCCAAGCGCTTCCCGGGCCGGCCGGTGCACGTGATCTGGACGCGCGAGGAGATGATGCGGCAGGGCAAGTACCGCCCGATGGTGGCCGCCAAGCTGACCGCGGCCCTGGACGAGAAGACTGGCCTGCCGAGCGCGGTGGTGGCCCGCCAGGCCGCACGCGGGCACTACCCGCGCTTCGCCGACACCGCCTATTTCATGGGGCCGATCCCCAATGTGCGGGTGGACGCGCGCGAGCTGGCGAATGTGCATGTGACGCCGGGGCCGTACCGGGGGCCGGGCTACAACTCCTACGGCTTCATCCAGGAGACCTTCATCGACGAGTGCGCCCATGCGGCCGGCGCCGACCCGCTGGACTACCGCCTGCGGCTCCTGGCGACCTGGCCGAACGCGGGCTGGGCCAAGGCGCTGAAGGAGGCGGCGACCCAGGCCGGCTGGGGCAAGAAGCTGCCGAAGGGCGTGGGCCAGGGGCTGGCGATCTGCGGCTGGGGCCTGAACGGCACCGCCAAGGCCGGCACCTGCGTGGCGGTGGTGGCCACCGTGGAGGTGACGCCCAAGGGCGCGCTCACCGTGCGCCAGCTGGACGCGGCCTTCGACTGCGGCCGGGTGATGAACCACGACGCGGTGGCCAACCTGATGGAAGGCGGGCTGATCTTCGGCCTCAACATGGCGCTGAACGAGGAGATGACGGTCAAGGACGGCCGGATGGTCGAGGGCAACTTCGACACCTATCCGGTGCTGCGGATGGCCCAGGCGCCGAAGATCAACGTCCACTTCGGCGGGCTGTCCGGCGCCGACCGCTACGCCGAGATGGGCGAGCCGCCGGTGGCGCCGGTGGGACCGGCGGTGGGCAATGCGATCTTCCGGGCCACCGGCAAGCGCCTGCGCCGCACGCCGTTCCTGAAGCAGGACCTGAGCTGGGCCTGATCGGCCAGGCCGGCTTGTCCGCGCGGGCGAGGCTGCTATTTGTCTGAGTATTGGGGCGCGCTTGTGGTGCGCGCCCGACCGGACGAAGCCGAGAGCCCCCATGCCCCCTGCCGAAAAGCCCCCCCGCAAGCTCCGCTCGCGCGCCTGGTTCGACAATCCGGAGAACCCGGACATGACCGCGCTCTACCTCGAGCGCTACATGAACTACGGGATCAGCCTGGAGGAGCTGCAGTCCGACCGGCCGATCATCGGCATCGCCCAGACCGGCTCGGACCTCGCGCCCTGCAACCGCCATCACCTGGTCCTGGCCCAGCGCGTCCGCGAGGGCATCCGCGAGGCCGGCGGCATCCCCATCGAGTTTCCCGTTCACCCGATCCAGGAGACCGGCAAGCGGCCGACCGCGGGCCTCGACCGCAACCTCGCCTACCTGGGCCTGGTGGAGCTGCTCTACGGCTATCCGATCGATGGCGTGGTGCTCACCATCGGCTGCGACAAGACCACGCCGGCCTGCCTGATGGCCGCGGCGACGGTGAACATCCCGGCCATCGCGCTGTCGGTGGGGCCGATGCTGAACGGCTGGCACGAGGGGCGGCGGACCGGGTCGGGCACCATCGTCTGGGAGGCGCGGCGCCGGCTGGCGGCGGGCGAGATCGACACCGCCGGCTTCATCCGGCTGGTGGCCTCGTCGGCGCCCTCCACCGGCTACTGCAACACCATGGGCACGGCCACGACCATGAACAGCCTGGCCGAGGCGCTGGGCATGCAGCTGCCGGGCTCGGCGGCCATCCCCGCGCCGCACCGGGACCGGCAGGAGATCTCCTGGCGCACGGGCCGGCGGATCGTGGACATGGTGCGCGAGGACCTGAAGCCGTCCGACATCCTGACCCGGCCGGCCTTCCTGAACGCGATCCGGGTCAATTCGGCCCTGGGCGGATCGACCAACGCGCCGATCCACCTCAACGCCCTGGCGCGGCACGTGGGCGTGGAGCTGGCCCTGGACGACTGGCAGACCTATGGCGAGGACGTGCCGCTGCTGGTCAACCTGCAGCCGGCCGGCGAGTACCTGGGCGAGGACTTCCACCGCGCCGGCGGCGTGCCGGCGGTGATCGGCCAGCTGATCGGCGCCGGGCTGATCGACGAGGCCTGCCTGACCGCCAGCGGCCGCACGGTGGGCGAGTGCTACCGGGGCGTGGCCATCGCCGACGAGGCCGTGATCCGGCCGTTCGCGCGGCCGCTGCTGGCCCGCGCTGGCTTCCGGGTGTTGAGCGGCAACCTGTTCGACGCGGCGATCATGAAGACCAGCGTGATCTCCGAAGCCTTCCGGGCGCGCTACCTGTCCAACCCCGCGGACCCCGAAGCTTTCGAGGGGACCGCGGTCGTGTTCGACGGACCGGAGGACTATCACGCCCGCATCGACGACCCGGCGACCGGGGTCACCGAAGACAGCATCCTGATCATGCGCGGCGCCGGGCCGGTGGGCTATCCGGGCGCGGCGGAGGTGGTCAACATGCGCCCGCCGGCGCACCTGATCCGCCAGGGCGTCGAGGCGCTGCCGTGCCTGGGCGACGGGCGGCAGTCCGGCACCTCCGGCTCGCCCTCGATCCTCAATGCCGCGCCCGAGGCGGCGGTCGGCGGGGGCCTGGCCATCGTGCGCTCGGGCGACCGGGTCCGCGTGGACCTCAGGGCGTGCCGGGTGGACATGCTGGTGGATGCCGCCGAGCTGGACCGCCGCCGCGCGGCCCTGGTGCAGGCGGGGGGCTATCCGTTCCCGGCCCACCAGACGCCCTGGCAGGAGATCCAGCGCCGCGAGGTGGGGCAGCTGGACACCGGCGGCGTGCTGGAGGCCGCGGTGGGCTACCAGCGCCTGGCCCAGACCGTGGACCCGCCGCGGGACAACCATTGACCGCACCCCTCGCCACGCGGCTGAAGCGGCTGCACGACACGGTGGCCGACCGGCTGGGCGTGGCCATCGTCACCGGGGTCCACCAGCCCGGCGAGCTGCTGGAGAACGAGGTCCAGGCGAGCGAGCGTCTCAGCGTCTCGCGCTCGGCCTATCGCGAGGCGGTGCGGATGCTGGCGGCCAAGGGCCTCGTGGAGAGCCGCCCCAAGACCGGCACGCGGGTGAACCCCCGGCGGCGATGGAACCTGCTGGATCCGCAGGTGCTGGGCTGGATGTTCGAGGGCGAGGTGAGCCCCCAGTTCCTGCGCGACCTGTTCGAGCTGCGCCTGGTGGTGGAGCCGGCGGCGGCCGAGCTGGCGGCGCAGCGCCGCGACGCCGCGGACGTGGCCCGGATGGACGCGGCGCTGGACGAGATGGCGCGGCATGGGCTGGGCAAACCGGAGGGCCAGGCGGCCGACCAGCGATTCCACGACGCGATCCTGCAGGCGACGCGCAACGAGACCCTGCTCACCCTGACCAGCACCATCGCCGCGGCGGTGAGCTGGACCACGCGCTACAAGCAGCGCAACGGCCAGCTGGGGCGCGATCCGCTGCCCGACCACCAGGCCGTGGGCCGCGCCATCGCCGGGGGCGACGCGGCCGGGGCCCGGGCGGCGATGACCGAGCTGGTCCGCCTGGCGCTGGCCGACACCGAGCTTTCGCCGGCGGACTGAAGAGTTGCCGGCGGGGGCCGGTGGGGGCAGGAGAGGGCCATGGGGCTTGGCGTCATCCTCCTGGCCGGTGGCCGCTCCGTCCGCATGGGCGAGGACAAGGCCGTCCTCGACTGGGGCGGGCGGCGCGCCGTGGACCGGCTGGCCGACCTGGCCGCGGTGCTGGGGGCCTCGCGGGTGCTCACCGCCGGCGGCGCGGACTACGGCCTGCCGCGCGTGGCGGACCTCGAAGCCGACGGCGGGCCGGTGGCGGGCCTGGCGGCGGCGATCGGGCCGCTGCGGCAGGCGGGCTGCGCGCGGGCCCTGGCGCTGGCGGTCGATGCGCCGACCCTGCGGCCCGAGGACCTCGCGCCGCTGCTGGCGTCGCCGTCGCCGGGGGCAGCCTTCGAGGGTCTGCACCTGCCGATGGTGTTCGACCTGGCCGCCGCGCCGGCCGAGGCGGCCGCCGGCTGGCCGCTGGCGCGGTTCGTGGAGCGGGCGGGCCTGGCGCGGCTGGCTTGCCCTGAGGCGGCGCGGCTGCGGCTGCGGGGCGCCAACACCCCCGAGGAACGGGCGCGGCTTCTCGACGCGCGCGATCCTGCTGAATAAGCCGGCGCCGGCTGACTGCAGAAGCGGCGAACCACCCGCAAGCGTGGCTGTGGCGCCGAAAGATTTGGCATTCGGCCCGCCAAGCGCCGCTAGCAAACGGCATGCGCGTCCTCGTGGTCGATCCCGATCCCGCCCGCGCCGCCTTGGTGGCGGAAGGGCTCGCGGGCGTCGACCCGCTGGAGGTGCGGCACGTCGCGACCTTCGATCCGCGTGAAGCCCAGAGCTTCCAGCCGGATGTGATCGTCGTCGCCTCCGACAGCCCCGACCGCGACACCATCGAGAGCCTGCGCGAGGCCACGGCCGCCAATCCGCAGCCTGTGGTGATGTTCGTCGACCGCTCCGAGCCCGGCCTGGCCGAGGCGGCGGTGCGGGCCGGCGTCTCGGCCTATGTGGTCGACGGGCTCTCCAAGGCGCGCGTGCGCTCGGTGCTGGAGGTGGCCATGAGCCGCTTCCAGCTGATGAACCAGCTGCGCCAGGACCTGGAGAAGGCCAAGGCGGACCTGGCCTCGCGCAAGACCGTGGAACGGGCCAAGGCGCTCTTGATGAAGGAGCGGGGCCTGGACGAGGAGGCCGCCTACCGCCTGCTGCGCAAGCTTTCGATGGATACCGGCCGGCCGCTGGGCGCGGTGGCCGCGGACCTGCTGGCCTTCGCCGGCGTGCTGAAGGGGGAGGGGCCATGAGCGCCGCACGACTGCGCCTGGGCTTCATCGCCCTCAACGACGCCGCCAGCCTGATCGTCGCCGACGCCCGGGGGCTGTTCGCCGCCGAGGGGCTGGAGGTTGAGCTGGTGCGCGAGGTGTCGTGGGCGACGATCCGCGACAAGGTCAATGTCGGGGCCCTGCACGGCGCCCACATGCTGGCGCCCATGGCCCTGGCGACGGCGTTGGGCGCATCGGGCGCCGAGCCGGTCCCGCTGTCGGCCAGCTTCACCCTGAACCTGAACGGCCCGGCCATCACCCTGTCGTCGCGCCTGTCGGGCGCGCTGGCGCCGGACGGCGGGGCGGACGGCCTGGCGCGGCTCATCGCCCGGCGCCGCGCGGAGGGCGCGAGCCCGCTCACCCTGGCGGTGGTGTTCCCGTTCTCCTCGCACGCCTACCTGCTGCGCGACTGGCTGGCGCGGGCCGGCGTCGACCCGGACCGCGACGTGCGCCTGACTGTGGCGCCGCCCTCCCGGATGACCGAGCTGCTGGTGAGCGGGGTGGTCGAAGGCTTCTGCGTCACCGAGCCCTGGGACTCCGCCGCGGTCGCCGCCGGGGCCGGGGTGATCGCCGCCCGGGGCGCGGCGCTCTGGCCGCGGACGCCGGACAAGGTGTTCGTCACCACCGAGGCCTGGGCCGACGCCCATCCGGACGCCCTGCAGGGCCTGCTGCGTGCGCTGCTGAAGGCGGCGGCCTGGGCCGACGCGCCGGAGAACCGCGCCGAGCTGGCCGCGATCCTGGCCCAGCCGCACTATGTGGACGCGAGCGCGGCGGTGATCGAGGCCTCGCTGGGCGGAATGGTGTTCCACGCCGAGGGGGCCAGCGCGCCCGCGCCGATCCACGCCGCCTGGCTCGCGGCCCAGATGATGCGCTGGGGGCATATCTCGGCCGATGTCGACCTGGCCGGCCTGGCCCAACGGGTCTACCGGCCGGACCTCTACGCCACGGCGGCGACCGCGCTGGGCCTTTCCGCGCCGGCGCCGCTGGAGTCGCTGAAGGGGTTCAGCAGCGCGGGGGAATTCCGCCTGGCGGACGCGCATCGCCATGCCGCCCAGGCGCCGCTGAGCCGAGTCGCCGGCGGCTGATCGCCCGTTTCTTGTGCGTTGCAGCAGAATTGGGCGCCTGCCAGCTGAACAGTTTCCGCCCATAACCGCGTTTTCGTATCGCATTGCACACAGCGGCCGTTGCCGGCCCGCACCGGCCGTGGCGCTCTCGGCGGGACAGCGCGGGACAACGACGTTCCGCGCCGGCCGCTGACAGGCCGACGGGCGGGGACCGCTGTTCCCGCTTCTTTTGCACACGGACACAGGCGTCCGCTCGGGGCTCTCCCAGCCCCGGCGGGCGCCTTTTTGTTTTTCGGCATCGGGGGATAGCCAATGAATCGATTGAGGGCCGGTTTCGCGGCCAGTGCGGCGGCGGCAGCCTTGGCCTGGGGCGGAACCGCCGCGGCCCAGGCCGCCGAGCCGCCGGCGCAGGCGACCGCGCCGCCGGAGGCCGACGGCCTCTCCGACGCGCCGACCGCTACGGCGCCGGTGGAAGCTGCGCCGGCGCCGCCGCCGGCAGCCGCGCCGCCGCGCGCCTTCGGCTCGCCGGGCGATGCGATCCTGGCCGGCAAGCTGATCTTCGAGGTGCGCGCCCGCTACGAATATGTGGACCAGAAGCGCACCGCGACCCTGACCAAGGCCGGCGAGGCCGCCACGGTGCGCACCCACCTCGGCTGGGAAAGCGGCGACTGGCACGGGCTGAAGGGCCTGGTGGAGCTGGAGGACGTGCGCCAGGTCGGCCCCGAGCACTTCGCGGTCAATGTGCCCGGCGCGACGACCCCGCCGCTGAACGGAGCCGACAAGGCCCGCTATCCGCTGGTCAACGACCCGGACGTCACCGAGCTCAACCGCCTGCAGCTCACCTGGACGCCCAGCGCCATGCTGCAGGCCACCATCGGCCGCCAGCGGATCCTGATCGACGACCAGCGCTTCGTCGGCAACGTCGGCTGGCGCCAGGACGAGCAGACGTTCGACGGGGTGCGCCTGGACGCGGCCTATGGGCGCTTCAAGCTGACCTACGCCTACATCAACCACGTCAACCGCATCCTGGGCGAGCTGAAGGACTGGAAGTCCGACAGCCACCTGGTGAACCTGACCTGGTCGCCGGCCGAGCAGCTGCGGCTGGAGGGCTTCGTCTACGCCCTGGACTTCAGCAATTCGGCCGCCAATTCGTCGATCACCAAGGGGATCAAGGCCTCGGGCAAGACCTGGGTCGGCCTCTACCAGCTGGCCTACAACGCCACCTACGCCCGCCAGAGCGAGTACCGCCACAACACTACGCCGTACGACCTGGACTACTGGGGCGGCGACGTGGCCGGGACCTTCGACATCTGGACGGCCAAGGCCTCCTACGAGTCGCTGGAGGGCAACGGGACGCGGGGCTTCACCACGCCGCTGGCTACCACCCACGCCTTCCAGGGCTGGGCCGACGCCTGGGTGCAGCCGCTGGGCGGCAACAAGGGCTTCGTCGACGGGCTGAAGGACTTCAACCTGACCCTGAACGCCAAGCCGCGCTGGAAGTGGACCTATCTCTACAACCTCGACGCCCTGGTGCGCTGGCACCGCTTCGAGGACCAGCGGACCGGCGCCTATCTCGGCCGCGAGTGGGACGCCCAGGTCCAGGCGACGATCAACCCGCGCCTGACCGCGGCCGTGAAATACGCCGACTTCGAACGGGCCCGGACCGTGCCGCTGGGCACGGCCACGCCGCCCGCCGGCCGGACCAAGGTCTGGTTCACCCTCGAGTACAAGCTGTGACGGAAGCGACGCCTCCCATGACCAAGACCCAAGGCCTCACCCGCCGCGGCGCGCTCACCGCCGCCGCCGCCACCCTCGCCGCGGCCCGCGCCCTGCTGCCCACCGGCGCCTTTGCGGCCGGGCCCGGGCCGGAGGTGGCCAAGGCGCGGCTGGGCTTCATCGCCCTGACCGATTCCTCGCCGCTGATCATCGCCAAGGAGCGCGGCCTCTTCGCCAAGTACGGCATGCCCGACGTGGAGGTGCTGAAGCAGCCTTCGTGGGCCGGGGTGCGCGACAACCTGGTGCTGGGCTCGGCCGGCGGCGGCATCGACGGCTCGCACATCCTGACGCCGATGCCCTACCTCTTGGCCACGGGCCAGGCGACGGGCGGCAAGCCGCTGCCGATGAACATCCTGGCCCGCCTGAACCTGAACGGCCAGGCGATCAGCGTCGGCAACGACCTGAAGACGGTGAAGGTCGGCCTCAACAGCGGCGGCGCCAAGGCCAAGTTCGCCCAGCTGAAGGCGGCCAACAACATCGGCAAGGTGGCCATGACCTTCCACGGCGGCACCCACGACCTTTGGCTCCGCTACTGGCTGGCGGCGGGCGGCATCAACCCGGACGTGGACGTCTCCACCATCGTCATCCCGCCGGCCCAGATGGTCGCCAACCTGAAGGCCGGGACGCAGGACGCCTTCTGCGTGGGCGAGCCGTGGGGCGGCCAGACGGTGAACCAGAAGATCGGCTACACCGCCTGCCTGACCTCCGAGCTGTGGATGAACCACCCGGAGAAGGCGCTGGGCATGCGGGCCGACTGGGTCGCGGCCCACCAGCGCGCCGCCCAGGCCCTCACCATGGCCGTCATGGAAGCCCAGATGTGGTGCGACCAGATGGCCAACCGGCCGGCCATGTGCTCGATCGTCTCGGGCCGGCAGTACATCAACGTGCCGATCGGCGACATCCTGCCCCGCCTGCAGGGGACCATCGACTTCGGCGACGGCCGGACGGCGAAGGCCTCGCCGCACATCATGAAGTTCTGGGCCGACAACGCCTCGTTCCCCTTCAAGTCCCACGACCTGTGGTTCCTGACCGAGGACGTGCGCTGGGGGGTGCTGCCGCAGTCCACCAACAAGATGGCGCTGGTGAACCAGGTGAACCGCTCCGACATCTGGCGCGCCTCGGCCAAGGCCCTGGGCGTGGCCGCGCCGGCCGGCGACAGCCGCGGCGTGGAGAAGTTCTTCGACGGCAAGGTGTTCGATCCGGCCAACCCGTCGGCCTATCTGGCCAGCCAGCCCATCAAGAAGCTCGTTTGAGGAGGAGGACGCCCATGAGCCTGCCCGCGCTCTCGGACGAGGCGGCGCCGCGCAGCGGCGCGCCGGCGCAGATCGTCCCGCTGCCGCGC
>Ga0136846_1222673_pt1 | contig 36790 bp, 34 predicted proteins | sample HopSoiMetagenom2_FD_96841 | JGI IMG/M metagenome (GOLD analysis project Ga0136846, IMG submission 96841) | Grasslands soil microbial communities from Hopland, California, USA - 2 Assembly 2016 (version 4) | ecosystem: Environmental > Terrestrial > Soil > Grasslands | place: USA: Hopland...
TCATCCGCCCGCGGCGTCGTCGGCCTCCTCCGACGCGGAGGACGGGTCGCTCCCCCTGACCGCACTGCGCCTGATCACGATCCGGGGCATGGTGTCGGTCCAGGTCACCGCGTTCCGCGTGGGGCGGTTGGTGACGATGGTGCGACCCGGAACCGTGTTCTCCCACGCCGCTTTCCGGTACGTGGTCAGGGCGATCGGCGCGATCGCGGCGGCCGCTCTCGTGCGGTTCGCGGTCACCATCGTCGGCGTGACCGTCCTGGGGGTAGCCCTGATCGTGCTCGTGCTGCGGATGCTGCTCGCCCAGGCCGTTGCTCGCGACGTCGAAGCGGCGCAGCTGCAGGCCGAGTTGGACGAGGTGATCCGATGCCGATCGCCGTCGACATCGATGTGATGCCGGCCAGGCGGAAGATGTCCGTGGGTGAGCTCGCGGACCGTGTGGGGATCACGCCCGCCAACCTGGCGGTACTCAAGAACGGCCGCGCCAAGGCCGTGCGCTTCGCGACGCTCGCCGCGCTCTGCGAGGCACTCAAGTGCCAGCCGGGCGACCTGCTGCGCTGGGAGGCCGACGACGCCGCGGGCGGATGACGTGCCTCAGGGCGGGCGGGACCACCGGCCCGTGACCCGCCCCCCGGACCGCCCTCGCGCCGCGCGCAACCCGGGGCTCGGCAACCGTCGCCCGCGTCACGACCGCCGGCCTCCTCACCCCCCGCTGCCACATCGCGCCGACCTGTCGACCGGTCAACTCTCCCTGTGCCTGACGCTGTCCCACATCCACGACGCCGGGTACTGGCGGGACTCTTTCCCGTAACCCGTGATCCCGGCGCTCCAGGTACTCGCCGTCGCCGTCGAGGCCCGTCCCGGTGCACTCGGGACGGCTACCGCGAGGCTGTAGTCAATGTGCAGAAACTACGGCCGCTGATGCCGTCCCCTCAGGATCCCGCAGGTCCGGCCGGACGAGGCTGCCGGTAAGGCTTCACCACGCGGCGGGCGATGGCGAACCGGTGGGTCTCGGACGGGCCGTCGTAGATCCGGAACGGCCGCACCTCGCGGATCAGCCGCGCCAACGGGGCGTCAGAGGCCGAGATGCCCAGCGCCCCGCAGATCTGCACCGCCCGGTCGACCACCCGGCCCACCGCCTCCGCCACGAAGACCTTGGACACCGAGGAGAACTGCGCGGCGGCCCTGGAGCCGGTGTCCAACTCCCATGCGGTACGCCAGATCAGCGCGCGGCTCGCCTCAATGTCGATCTCGGAGTCGGCGAGCATCTGCTGCACCATCCCGAGGTCCCCCAGCAGCGAGCCGAAGGCCTCACGGCTCCCCGCGTGTTGCAGCGCGACGTCCTGGGCGCGGCGTGCGGAGCCGAGCCAGCGCATGCAGTGCGTCAGCCGGGCGGGGCCGAGGCGGACCTGGGCGTTCTCGAAGCCCCGGTTGACCTGGCCGAGCACCTGTTCCTCGGCCACCACGCAGTTTTCGAACACGATCTCGCCATGACCGGCGAAGAAACTCTCGTCCAGGGTGTCGATGTTCCTGACGATGCTCATGCCCGGGGTACCGGCGTCCACGAGGAACATGGTCGCGCCGCCCGGGCTTCCGGGGCCGCCCTCGGTGCGGGCCATCACGATGGTGAAGTCGGCACCGCCGGCCCCGGTGATGAACCACTTGCGCCCGTCGATGCGCCAGCCGCCGGGAACCCGCACGGCCGTGGTCCGCAGCGCCCGGGGGTCGGCGCCGGCGCCGGGCGCCGGTTCGGTCATCGCGAAGCAGGAACGGTACTCACCGGCAGCCAGCGGGCGCAGATAGCGCTCCTGCTGCTGCTCGGTGGCCACTTTCTCCAGCAGGTGCATGTTTCCCTCGTCCGGAGCCGCACAGTTCAATGCCAGCGGGCCGAGCACCGAGTAGCCGGCGGCTTCGAACACCACGGCCTGTCCCCGCAGGTCCAGGCCGTGCCCGCCCCACCGTTCGGGAAGGTGGGGCGCGAAGACGCCCGCCTCACGGGCGCCCTTCTGCAGGGTCTCCCGCAGTGCGTGCGGAGCGTCGTGGACGGACCCGCCGCACTCGCGCTCGGCCGGGATCACCACCTCGCGGACGAATTCGGCGGTGGCCTCGGCGAGCCGGGCGACGGACGGATCGACATCGAACTGGATCGGCATGGTTCCTCCGGCCGACGGGCGTACGGGCGCCGGTGCCCGTCGCGTCGTAGAAACTGTACAACGGGTCAAGTATCTTTCCCGAGGGGTGGCATCGATCCTCTTCTGAAGAGCCCTCATTTGTGACCAGAAGAGGACCTGCGGCCACTGAAACTTTAGGGCGGGCCCAGTATGTGAGCCCGATCCTCGACGAGCTGTGCCAACGAATGGGAGAAGACCTCCGATGAGCACCCAACCGGTCCGGGTCGTCCGCCACTCCGACGGGATCGTCGAACTGCTGCTGGACGATCCCGGCCGCGGAAACGCCCTCGACCTGCCGACCGCCGAGGCCTTGCGGGACGCGGCCCGTGACATCGCCCGGGACCCCGGCGGCGCGGTCCTGCTGCGGGCAGCGGGCGGGAACTTCTGCGTCGGCGGCGACCTGCGCGCCTTCGCGGGCCGGGGCACGGAAACCGGCTCCTATGTGCACGCGGTCGCGAGCGCCGCCCACGCGGCCGTGCAGGTCCTGCACGAGCTGCCCGTGCCGGTGGTGACCGCCGTGCGCGGCGCCGCGGCGGGCGGTGGAGTAGGGCTCGCACTGACGGGCGACATCGTGGTGGCGGCCCGGTCGGCACGCTTCCGGCTGGCCTACACGGCGATCGGGCTCACCCCGGACTGCGGTGCGTCCTGGGTGCTGCAGCGCCTGCTGGGCCCACGCCGGGCCGCGGATCTGATCCTTACCAACCGGGTGCTGACCGGCGACGACGCCGAGGGATGGGGTCTGGTGTCCCGGGTCGTGGAGGACGCCGAACTGGACGACACGACCTACCGGACGGCCGCCGCCCTGGCCGCGGGATCAAGGGGCGCACTGCGGGCCGCCAAGGCGCTGTTGCGGGCGGGAGCCGACCTGCCACTGGCGGAGCAACTCGCCGAGGAGGCGCGCTCCATAGCCGTCCTGGCGGGCGGCACGGAGGCCCAGGAAGCGATGGAGTCCTTCCTCGCCGCCCGGTCCCGCGCCAGGGCATCGGCCGAGCGGTCGGCGGACCAGGAGCCGCAAAGTGTTTCTTGAGTTCCTCTTCACTAACAGGGTCGCTGGAGCGTAACCTCCGGGCAACACAGATCGCAGTTCCCTGCGACCCGGCATCCGTCGCCGCGCGGCCTGAGTCCGCGCCCCCACAGGAACATAGGTGTGGAGATGCATTCAGCTGCCGCGGAGCGGACAGACACCATCGCCCCGGCCTTCGCCGACGCCGTCATCGACCTCGTCCTGCGCGGCATGTGGCGCGGTACGCAGGAGTCCGTGCACCGGCCGCTGGTCGACGCCGGGCTGGCCATGGTGAAGGGCCCGATGGTGCTGCCCACCGAGTCCGCCAAGCAGGCGGCCGCACAGATGCTGCGGATCCCGGCAGGATCCGGGCAGGAAGCGCAGATCACCGCGGTCTACGAGGCGTTCCTGCCGGTCAACAGGAAGATCCGCGAGGTCTGCACGGCCTGGCAGTGCCGCCCCGACGGCAGCGTCAACGACCACGGCGACAGCGTCTACGACGCCGAGGTGCGCGAGCTGCTGGAGGACGTGCACGAGGCGATCCAACCGGTACTGCGCAGGCTGGAGCGGCTGCTCGCGGACAGCGGCCGGTATCTGACCGGCCTGGAGGAGGCTCTCGACCGGTTCGACGACGGCGACCGGCAGTGGCTGGCCTCTCCCCTGTGCGACTCGTACCACACCGTATGGATGCGGCTGCACCAGGAGCTGCTGCTGGTCCTGGGCATCAGCCGCGCCGAGGACGAGGCCCGCGAGGAGCAGCTCGTCCGAGGGAGCCACGGGTGAACATCACCGACCACCGCCCCGGCGTCGACGCGCCGCCGCAGGCCCCCGGCCTCGCCCTGGTGCCGTACGGCCAGGGACGGACCCGCTGACTGGACGCGAACGCGCTGGGCACGCACGGCGTCGCGATGGACCGGCTGGTGGCCCTCGGGCTGACGGTGGTACCGGGGTTGACCGTGCCCGCGGGCATCGCGGCCTCGCTGGGCGAGCCCGGCACCGCCCGTGCGGCCGTCGAACTCGTCGAGCAGTTGTCCGGGCGCCGCGTCGGCGATTCCGCCAGGCCGCTGCTGCTGCGGCTGTCGGCCAGCGCGCCGGCGGACATCGCGGGCCTCCCGCCCGACCTCGCCTGTCTCGGAGTCACCCCCGACAGCGCCGGCGACCTGTGCACCGTCATCGGCCGCGCGGACGCCCTGGACGAGGTCTGGACGGCCACGGTGCGGATGATCGCCGAGTACGGCCTCGGCGTACCGGCCGCGCTGCTGGACGACGCCCTCCTCGACAACCCCGCGCCCCACGCCCGCGTCGAGGCACTGCTCTCCCTGGTCGCCCGACATGCCGGACGGCCCTTCCCCGACGACCCGGCCGAGCAGCTCGCGCTGGCCGCCCGCGCGGTCCTCGCCCGCTGGGACTCGCCAAGGGCCCGAAGGGCACGCAAGGCCCAGAAGCTTCCCGCCGACCTGGACATCGCGCTGCACGTCCAGGCGCTGCGCATCGGTCCCGCCGACCGCTCCGGCTACGGCACGGCGGTCAGCCGCCACCCCGAGTCCGGCCGCTTCTCTCCGCAGGGTTCGTTCTTCCGGGGCGTACGCCGCAGCGCACCGCCCCCGCACACCGGCGAACTGCTGGAGAAGCTCGCGGGCGGGACGGTGCTCCTCGAGCATGCCCTGCTCACTCTCGAACGCCATCTGCACGCACCCGTGTCCGTCGACTTCGAGGTCCGCGACGGCGAGGTCTCGCTGCTCGCCGCCTCGGCGCAGAGCCGCCCGCCGCTGCGCGCCTCGGTGTGTCTGGCGGTCGACCTGGTCCGTGACGGCGCCCTCGACAAGGACGCCGCCGTACGCCGCATCGGTCCCGCCCAGGTGCAGGAACTCCTGCACCCGCAGCTGAAGTTGACCGGCGACGAGGAACTCCTGGCACGGGGTCTGCCCGCGTCCCCGGGCGCCGCGACGGGCACGGTCGCCCTGTCCAGCGAACGCGCCCTCGAACTGGCCGCCGAAGGCGCGCACGCCGTCCTGGTGATGCACGAGACCACACCGGCCGACGTCCCCGGGATGCTGGCCGCCACCGCGGTGCTGACCGGCAGCGGCGGCATCGCCTCGCACGCGGCCGTGGTGGCGCGCGGCGCCGGCAAGCCGGCCGTCTGCGGCGTCGAGGGTCTGCGGGTGGACAAGGCGGCCGGCACGGTACGGATCGGGGAGCGAGTGCTGCGCGAGGGCGACGCGGTGTCGCTCGACGGCCGTACCGGCGCGGTGTACGCCGGAACGCTCAGTGTCAGCGTCGCCGGACCGCCGCCGGAGCTGTCCACCCTGCTCGAGTGGGCGGACGACTCCCGGCGGCTCGGAGTACGGGTCAACGCCGACACCGCGGCGGAGGTGACCACAGCCGTCGCGCTGGGCGCGGAGGGCGTGGGCCTGTGCCGTACCGAGCACCAGTTCCTCGGCGACCGGCTGCCGCTGATCCGCAGCGTCATCCTGGCCGCCGACCCGACGGCTCGCGACGAGGCGCTGCTCGCCCTGGAGCACGCACAGCACGAGGACTTCAGGGCGCTGCTGGCCGCGGTCGGGGACCGCCCGGTGACGGTACGTCTGCTGGACGCCCCTCTGCACGAGTTCTTGCCCGCTCCCGGCGAGGCCGGGGACGCGGCGGCCGAGCAGCGGGCCGCGTCGCTGCGCGAGGCCAACCCCATGCTCGGTCTGCGCGGGGTACGCCTGGCGCTGCTCCACGAGCGGCTGTACCCGGCGCAGGCGGAAGCCCTGTTCTCCGCCTGGGTGGAGGTCGCCGCCACCGGCGTCCGCCCCCAGCTTGAGGTGATGATCCCGCTGGTCAGCCTGCCGGAGGAACTTCGGGCAGCCGCCGCCTTCGTGCGCGACGCCGCCGAGACCGTGGCCGCCCGCACCGGCGTCCGGGTGCCGTACCGGCTCGGCACGATGATCGAGACCCCGCGCGCCGCCCTGCTGGCCGCCGAACTCGCCGAGCACGCCGAGTTCTTCTCCTTCGGCACCAACGACCTCACCCAGCTCACCTACGGGTTCTCCCGGGACGACGTGGAGCGCCAGGTGCTCGCCTCCTACCAGGAGCGCGGGTTCCTCACCGCCAGCCCGTTCGCCCGGCTCGATCCGCACGGCGTCGGCGCGCTGATCGCCCTGGCCGTGGAAAGGGCCAGGAGCGTACGGCCGGACATCAAGCTCGGCGTGTGCGGTGAGCACGGCGGGGATCCCGACTCGATCGCGTTCTGCGACGACGTCGGACTGGACTACGTCTCCTGCTCCGCGCACCGCGTGCCGGTCGCCCGGATGGCGGCGGCACACAGCACGCTGCGCGGAAGCGGAAGCGGAAGCGACGAGAACGGGACGCCGGCATGACGACCACTGTGACCGGCCCCGCCGCCGGAACGACCGAGGCCTCGGAGGCCGAACTCGAGGATCTGCGCGCGACCGTGCGGTCCGTGTGCGCAGACGCGGGCGGCATCGCCGCGGTGCGCCGGCTCGACGAGCACGCCCCCGGCATCGACGCCGGCCTCTGGGACACCCTCGGCCGGCAGGTGGGCCTCGCGGCCCTCGGACTGCCCGAAGCGGTGGGAGGCGTCGGCGGCCTCGCGGAGATCGCCGTGGTCTGCGAAGAACTGGGCAGAACGTCGGCCGCCGTGCCGCTGCTGTCCTCCACCGTGCTGGCCGGGCAGGTGCTGGCCGGCTGCGGTACCGCCGAAGCACCGCTGGCGGAGGTGGCCGCAGGCACGGTGCACGCACTGGCCGTGGCCGCGCCCGACGGCGTATGGCGGCCGGACGCCGTGCCGGTCGGCGTCACCTGGCAGGGCAGTACCCCGACGCTGGACGGCATCGCACCCTTCGTGCTCGACGGCGCCGACGCCGAGGCCCTGGTGGTCGCGGCCGCCGGACCCGACGGCGTGGACCTCTTCCTCGCCGACCCGCGCGGACCGGGCGTGACCGTCCGCCGGGTGCCCACGCTGGACCTGAGCCGGGGCCAGGCCGTGGTCACCTTCGCCGCTGCCCCGGTGCGGGCGCTGACCGCTGGGGGCGAAGGGACGGAGGTCGTCACCCGCGCCCTCGACGTGGCCTTCGTGGCGCTGGCCGCCGAGCAGCTCGGCGGGGCGCAGGCGGCCCTGGACATGACGGTGGCGCATGTGCGGGACCGTACGCAGTTCGGCCGGGCGATCGGCAGCTTCCAAGCGATCAAGCACACCTGCGCGGACATGCTGCTCCAGGTCGAGTCCGCGCGGTCCGCAGTGGTCCGGGCGGTACGGACGGCCGGGTCGCCCGAGGCGTTCGCGGAGGCCGCGGCGGTGGCGCAGTCCTGGTGCGGCGAGGCTTTCACGTACGTCGCCGCCGAATGCGTCCAGTTGCACGGCGGCATGGGCTTCACCTGGGAGCACGACGCGCACCTGTACTTCCGGCGCGCCCAGTCAGACGCCGTGCTGCTGGGCGGCGCGGCCCACCACCGGGAACGACTCGCCGGGCTCCTGAGCTGGTGACCGCAGGACGGAAGCGACCGGTCACGTCGGGAAGGGCCGACCGGTGACGGCAGGAAGAAGGCGGGCGGCATGACCACCAGACTCATCGACGAGAGCCTCTTCGACGGCGCGGATCCGCCGCGCCTCGTGGGCGCGCGCTGCACCGGGTGCCGCACCGTCGTCTTCCCCCGGCAGAACTCCTGCCCCAAGTGCTCGGACGGGGCGATGGCCGCGCACGTATTGCCGGACAGCGGCGAGATCTGGTCGTGGACGGTGCAGTCGTTCCGGCCCAAAGAGCCGTACCGCCCGCCCACCGGGGATCACCAGCCGTACGCCCTCGGCTATGTCGACCTCGGGGAGATCCTGGTGGAGGCGCGCCTCGACATCCCTCGCCGGCTGATTCGGATCGGGCTGCCGGTCCGGCTGACCACGGTGGAGGCGTACCGCGACGAGGACGGGACCCGGATCCTGACCTTCGCCTTCGGCTCGGCTGCCGAGGACGAGCGATGAGCCGCTCCGAAGAGGTCTACGTCGTCGGATGCGGCATGCATCCCTTCGGCCGGGACGAGAGCGTCAGCGGTATGGACATGGCCGAACGGGCGATACGGGAGGCACTGGCCGACGCCGGTGTCGGCTGGGCGGACATCGGGTACGCGGCCGGCGGCTCCGACGTGTCCGGCAAGCCCGACACCCTGGTGGGGCGTCTGGGGCTGACCGGCGTGCCGTTCGTCAATGTGCAGAACGGCTGCGCGACCGGAGCCTCGACGGTGCTCGCCGTCGCCAACGCACTGCGGGCGGGCGAGGCGTCGCTCGGACTCGCCGTCGGCTTCGACAAGCACGAACGGGGCGCGTTCCATGTCTCCGCGGCCCGGTACGGACTCGGCGACTGGTACGCGGAGACCGGGCTGATGTTGACGACCCAGTTCTTCGCGCTGAAGACGCAGCGGTATCTGCACGAGTACGCCATCCCTGAGCGGGCGTTGGCGATGGTGGCGGCACGCGCCTTCCGCAACGGCTCCCGCCACCCGCTCGCCTGGCGGCGCAAGGAGCTGACCGAGGAGGAGATCCTCGGTTCCGCGGAGGTCAGCCCGCCGCTCACCCAGTACATGTTCTGTTCTCCGGGGCAGGGCGCGGCGGCGCTGATCCTCGCCCGTGGCGACCGCGCCTTCGATCTGTGCGAACGTCCGGTCGAGCTGGCCTCGTTGGCCTTCCGGACCAGACGGTTCGGCTCCTTCGAGGTGTTCGCTCCCTGGCTGCCGCCTGGGCCGCACCGCAGCCCCAGCGTGGACGCGGCCGAGGCCGTGTTCCGCGGCGCGGGTCTGAGGCCCTCGGACGTCCAGGTCGCGCAGTTGCAGGACACCGACAGCGGTTCCGAGCTGATCCACCTGGCGGAGACCGGGCTGTGCGGGCACGGCGAGCAGCCGGAACTGCTGGCCTCGGGTGCCACCGACCCCACCGGCCGGATCCCGGTCAACACCGACGGCGGCTGCCTGGCCGGTGGTGAGCCGGTGGGCGCTTCCGGTCTGCGCCAGTTCCACGAGGTCGTACGGCAGTTGCAGGGCCGCGCGCCGGGGGTGCAGGTGCCCGGTGGTCCCCGGGTGGGCTTCACCCATGTGTACGGGGCGCCCGGGATCAGTGCCTGCGCGGTACTGACGGTCTGACCGCAGTCGAAGGGAATCACCATGAGCGAGAACAGAACCGCCCTGGTCACCGGCGGCGCTCGCGGGATCGGCGTGGAGATCTGCCGACAACTCGCGGAGCGGGGGCTGCGGGTACTGGTCGCGGCACGGCAGCTGGAGGCCGCCGAGGAGGCGTGCCGCACCATCGGCCAGGGGGCGCTGCCGCTGGCCCTGGACGTGAGTTCCCCGAAGAGCGTCACCGAAGCGGTGCGGGAGGCCGCGGAGCTGACCGGCGGCGGGGTGGACGTGCTGGTGAACAACGCGGGAGTGTCCCTGGACGGCGAGCTGCGGCCTCCGTACGTCGACGAGGAGATCCTGCGTGCCACCCTGGACATCAATCTCGTGGGCGCCTGGCGGGTGGCCGAGGCCGTCGTCCCGGGCATGGTGCGCGCCGGCTACGGACGAGTGGTCAACCTCACCAGCTCGTACGGCTCCCTGGCGCTGATGGACTCCGGCCGGCACCCGGCCTACCGCGTCTCCAAGACCGCGCTCAACGCCTTCACCCGGATGCTCGCCGGCGAGCTGTCCGGCACTGGCGTCCTGGTCAACGCGGCCGACCCCGGGTGGACCCGCAGCGGCATGGGCGGTCCGTCCGCGCCGCGCGGCCCGGAGGAGGGCGCGGACACACCCGTCTGGCTGGCGACCCTCCCTGACGGCGACGAGACGACGGGCGGGCTGTTCGCCGGCCGCGAGCCACTGCCCTGGTGAGCCAGGTCTGCCTTCCGCCGCCCTGGTGACTGACCGGCTCCGCTGAACGTGCCCGAGGGCGGTCTCAGGCCGGGGCGGCCGCGCTCCCCCGGTCGGCGGCGACGATGCGCAGCGCCAACGCCCTGACGGCCTCCTGCACGGACCGTGACGGCAGTTCCGACAGCGGCCCGCCCTCCGCCCGCAGCGCGGTGACGAGGATGGTCGTACTGATCAGCGTGCGCACGGCGAGCGCCTGCGACGCATGCCGCGACTTGGCCGCCCGCGGGTTGCGGGTGGTGCCGTCCGGCAGATAGTCGTACGCCCGCTGGATGTGCCGCTGCTCGAACTCGTCGCGCAGCGCCTTGAGGTTGCCGTTGGCCGAGGCGACCTGGACCTGGTAGAGCCGGGCCTCGTCCGGGTTCTTCTCCACCCAGTCCCACACGGCGTCGATGACCCGCACCAGGCCTTCGGCGTCACCGGGCTCGGACTCCGGCCGGGCCGCCTCCACGACCGCGTTCAGCTGGTCGAAGACCCGCCGCATGGACAGTTCGAGCAGCTCCTCCTTGCCGGCGAAGTGGTAGTAGACGGCCGTGGGCACCACCTCGGCCTCGTCCGCGATGTCCTGCACGCTGGTCTCGGCGAACCCGTTGCGCCCGAACACCCTGACCGCGGCCGCGATGATGTGCTGCCGCCGCGAAGGACGGTGGGCCGGTTGCTTGCCGTTCTGCTTCGTGGCCATGCTGCTCCCTGTACGCCCGACGGTACTCGCCATGCTATCCAGTAACTCTGCCTGGTCGGGACCGTAATTCCTGGTGCCCGTGCGGTACGGGCGCAGAAAGATCCCGGCATACTTGACACCATGACTACATCCGGAACCCGCGCCGCTCACCGCCCCTCGCGCAGGCAGTGGGTGATCGAGGCGGCCACGGAGCTGTTCGCGACCCAGCCTCCGGACGAGGTGACGGTGGCCGACATCGCCGCGCGGGCGGAGATGACGTCAGCCGCGGTGTACTACCACTTCTCCTCCAAGGACCAGGTGCTCGTGGAGGGCATGCGGGTGTTCGCCGCGGCGCTGCGTGAGCAGGTGGAGACGCTCGCGGAGACCCACACCCCGGCCACGGACATCGGTCCCCCCATCACGGCGCTGGTGGCCTGGCTGGGCGAACACCGCTCCGCCGCCACCGTCTTCTTCGTGTCCTCGGCCGGTATGAGCCAGGAGGCGGAGGCGCTGCGGCACGAGGTCCGCACGCAGCTGCTGGAGGACTTGGTGCGGCTGGTCCGCAAGGCCGGCGGGCCGGTCACGGACGCGGAGGCGGCGGTGATCGGCCTGGGTGTGCTGGCGCTGCTGGAGACCGCGGCGATCTCACAGGCGCGGGGGGACGAGGCGTACCGCTCCCTGGGGCACCGCTCCTTTCTCCGCGAGGTGGGCCGCCTCGCGGAGCGGATCGCCGATCCGGTGACGAAGGGCTGAGCACCGCCGGAAGAAGGGGCTGCGGGCCCCGGAGACGACGTCAGACCAGCAACCGCAACGGCCTGCGCAGCAGTTCACCGACCGTGCGCAGGTACTCGGCCGCCGGAGCCCCGTCGACGGCACGGTGGTCGAAGGTGAGGCTCAGGGTGAGCACCCGCGTCCGCCGCGGCTGGTCGTCGACCCACTCGACGCCGTCCCTGAGCCTGCCCACGCCGAGGATGGCCACGTTGCCGGGATTGACCACGGGAGTGAAGAAGTCCACGCCGTAGCCACCCAGTGAGGTGACGGTGAAGGTGGCGCCCTCCAACTGCGCCGGGGAGATCCGCCCGGCACGGGCGTTCTCGGCCAACTTCCGGGAACAGCGCGCCATTTCGGGCAGCGGCAGGTCCGCCGCGTCCTGGATGACGGGAACGAGCAGGCCGTTGGGCATCGCGACCGCGAACCCGAGGTGGATGTCCTCGAACAGGTGGATGCCGTCCTCGAGCACTCCGGCGTTGAGCAGCGGATGGTCCCGCAGGGCCAGCGCGGCGGCCTTCATCAGGAAGTCATTGAGACTGGGCACCGGCAGGTCGCTGTCGGCCCACTCCTGCTTGAGTTGCTCCCGCAGGGCCACGACGGCGTCCATCCGCACTTCGTAGCCGTGTGTCAGCTGGGCCATCTCCTGGAGGCTGGCGTGCATCCGGCCGGCGATGATGCCGCGCATGCCGGTCAGCGGGATGACGTCCCCTGGCTGTGGCGACGCGGTGGCCCGGCGGGCCGGCGCCGGAGTCGGTGCGGCCGCAGGGGTGACGGCGTCGAGGTCGGCCCGTCTGATCCGCCCGCCCGCACCGGTGGGCCGTACGTCCGCGAGGTCGATGCCCCGTTCCTTCGCCAGCCGGCGGACCAGGGGGGAGGTGGGGGTCGCCGGGTCCGCCGAGAGGACGACGGGCGGCTGCGCCGGCAAGGCGAGCAGGTACTCCTCCACGTCCTCGGAGACGATCCGGCCACCGGGCCCGGTGCCGCGTAGGGCGGCCAGGTCGACACCGGTCTCGGCGGCCACCCGCCGGGCGTTCGGGGAAGCCAGGAGCCGGCCCCCCGAGCCGTTGAGCCCACCGCTCCCGTTGAGGGATGCCGCCACGGGGGGAACTCCTGCGGCGGCCGACACCGCGTCCGCCGTGCCGGTGTCCACCGGTTCGGTGGGCACAGGCCCGCCGGATACCGGCAGCGCCTCCCCTTCGGCCAGCAGCCAGCCGATCAGCGCCCCTGCCGGAAGGGTCGCCCCGGCCTGGACCACGGGGTGGAACAGGCCTCCGGCCTCCGCCTCGACGTCCACGTCGACCTTGTCGGTGGCCAGCCGCAGCAGTGCGTCACCTTCCGAGACCGCGCCACCGGTCGGCACGAGCCACTCGTCGATCGTGCCTTCCTGCATGGTCAGGCCGATCTTCGGCAGCAGAACCTCGACCGCCACTTCGGTCACGACCTTTCGAGGAGACGACGGCAGCCCTGCACGATGCGGGCCTGGTCGGGCACATAGGCCTTCTCCAGCACCGGGGAGAACGGCACCGGGGAGAAGGGCGCGCCGATGCGCAGCACCGGAGCGTCCAGGTAGTCGAAGGCCGCGTCCTGGATCTGGGCGGCGATCTCCCCGCCGAGCCCTCCGAAGGTCACGGCCTCGTGCACCACGAGAACCCGGTTGGTGCGGCGCACGGAGGCGAACATGGTCTCGGTGTCCAGCGGCTGCACGGTACGGGGGTCGATGACCTCGACCTCGATGCCTTCGGCGGCCAGTTCCTCGGCCGCCGCGAGGGCCTCGCCCACCATGCGGCCCAGGGCGATGACGGTGACGTCGGAGCCGTGCCGTGCGGTGTGCGCCTGCCCCAGCGGAATGCCGTAGATCTGCTCGGGCACGTCGCTCGTACTGCCGAGGAGCACCTTGTTGAGCATCACGACGACCGGGTTGTCGTCCCGGATCGCCGACACGGTCAGGCCCTTGGCGGTGTACGCGTCGCTCGGCATGACGACCTTGAGCCCGGGGACATGCGCGAGCCAGGCCTCCAGGCTCTGGCTGTGCTGGGCGGCGGCGCCGAGGCCCGCGCCGGAGGCGGTGGTGATGGTGAGCGGCACCGAGACGGAGCCGCCGAACATGTACTTCATCTTGGCGGCCTGGTTGACGATCTGGTCCAGGCAGACGCCGATGAAGTCCATGAACATCAGGTCGACGACAGGGCGCAGTCCCCGGGCGGCGGCGCCCACGCCCAGGCCGACGAGTGCGGCCTCGGAGATCGGGGTGTCGATCATGCGGCGGGGCCCGAACTCGTCGAGCAGGTTGTCGAACATGCGGAAGACGCCGCCGTAGCCGGCCACGTCCTCGCCGGCGACGAAGACGTTCTCGTCCTCGCGCATCGCCTGGGCGAGTCCTTCGTTGAAGGCCTTGACGTAGCTGAGCTTGCGGGCCGTGCCGCCCGGAGCGAGGGCCGGTGCTTCGGTGATCGTGGTCATGGCGGTCATCCCGAGTAGACGTTGAGCAGCAGGTCGGCGGTGTCGGGCAGCGGGCTGGCCTCGGCGTACGCGATGGCCTCGGCGATCTCGTCGCGGGTGCGCCGCCAGGTCTCGTCCAGCTCGGCGCGGGTGGCGGTGCCGTCGGAGAGGGCACGGGCCTCGATGAGGTCGATGGCGTCGCGGGCCTTCCACTCCTCGACCTCCGCGTCCGAGCGGTAGGGGTGCCGCAGTCCCTTGACGCCCTGGTGGTCGTAGTAGCGGTAGGTCTTGGCCTCGATGAACATGGGGCCCTCGCCGGCCCGGGCGCGTGCGACGGCTTCGACGGTGGCCTGGTGGACGGCGAGCGCGTCCATGCCGTCGACGATCACGCTGGGCATGCCGTAGGACGCGGCCCGCTCGGCGACGTCGGTGATCAGCATGTGCTTCGACTGCGGGGTGAACTCGGCGTAGCCGTTGTTCTCGCAGATGAACAGGACCGGCAGCCGCAGGATCGCGGCCATGTTGGCGCCCTCGTGGAAGCTGCCGATGTTGGTGGCGCCGTCACCGAAGAAGGTGACGGCGATGTTGTCCTCGCCCCGGTACTGGGCGGCGAAGGCGGCGCCCACGGCGATCGGGACGCCGGCACCGACGATGCCGTTGGCGCCGAGCATGCCGAGGGAGACGTCGTTGATGTGCATGCTTCCGCCGCGGCCGAGGCAGGCGCCGGTGACGCGGCCGTAGAGCTCTGCGTACATGTGCTTGAAACTGACGCCCTTGGCCACGGCATGCCCGTGCCCGCGGTGCGTGGAGGTGATCTGGTCGTCGTCGCGCAGGGCCGCCATCACGCCCGCGGCCACGGCTTCCTGACCGACGTAGAGATGCAGGAAGCCCGGCAGTTTGCCGGCCTCCATGAGCTTTCCGGCCTCGGTCTCGAACAGCCGGATGCGCACCATGCGCTCATGCAGATCCCTGACGACCTGCGCGGATGTGTGGTTCGCGGCCGGACCGGCCGACTTCTTCGATGCCCTTTGAGCCATCGTCCGCCCCTTCGCCCCGAGCGAGGTGTTTCCAGCAATCGGACTTTGTTGTGCCGGTCTACAGTAACCAGCAGCGGGCACGTTACTGGAGAGGTTCTCTAATTACTACGCTTCGGTCCGACCAGGCTCCGGATCACCTCCGGACCCGTCGCCCGACTCGAGCGCATCGCCTTCCGGTTCGGCCCGGAAACCGACCCGGCGGGCGGCCGGCGGCACGGGCCGACCGTGCGCACACCGGGGCCGGACGACCAGCAGTTCACCACCCGGGTCGGCCGGGATTTTCGATGGAGCCCGGGAAGTGGGAGCCAACGGCCCGGTCACGCGTGAGCGACTGGAGCCGCTCCCCAGAAAGATCGAACATGTTCTGTAGCCATTTGCCCCGACTGAAGGTGATGTGACCTGCGGTATACCGAGCGGCGAGTTCCGGACTTTCTATTGACAGACAACACTTACCCCTGTTGTCGTGTCGCTCACAGCCCGGCCGCCGCATCTGAAGCCCCTCGCCGGTTCGCGGCCGAGAGGATTGTGAGGACATCGTGGTCCAGACCAGTTCGCCGGAACTCCGGGAGACAGGTGCCGATCACCGGCCGCCCCCGGCTCCCGAGTACTCCTCGTGGATCAGCCGCGACCGGTCCACCGACGCCGCCGCCGTGGCGATGCGGCAGGAAGCCGCCGAGCTCGTCGAGCGCGTGCTGGAGCACTACCGCAACAACACGACGCACGAGGCGGACGGCCAGTGGACGGAACCCGTCGCCAACTACCTCGACGCCGACCGCTGGCAACGGGAGATGGACGCCGTCCACCGGACCGTCCCACTGCCGCTCGCCATGTCCGCCGAACTCCCCGGACCGAACACCTACAAGGCACTCGACGTGCTCGGTGTGCCGGTACTGATCACCCGGGACCGGCAGGGCGCCGTGCACGCGATGATCAACGCCTGCCGGCACCGCGGGGCCAAACTGATCGAGCCGGGTTGCGGGGTCTCCAAGCGGCTGACCTGTCCCTACCACTCCTGGTCCTACGACCTGACCGGTGAACTGCGGGGCGTGTACGCCGAGAAGACCTTCGGCGACGTACCCCGCACCGGGCGCGGTCTGGTACGACTCCCGGCCGGCGAGCGCGCCGGCATCGTCTTCGTCTCACTGGACCCCGCGGCCGAGCCGGACCTCGACGCCTGGCTAGGGGATCTGCAGCCGCTCCTCGAGGGGCTGCGTCTCGCGGACTGCCACCACTACTCGACCAAGGAGCTGACCAGCCCCAACTGGAAGGTCACGCTCGACGGCTACCTGGAGACGTACCACTTCGCCTCGCTGCACCCGAAGACGGTGTTCGAGACGAACCTCTCCAACATGATGGCCCATGACACCTGGGGTCCCCACCAGCGCATCGCACCGGCCCTGCGCCCCATAGCGCAGGCGGTCGAGCTGCCTCCGGAGCAGCGCGACCCCGGAGAGTGCGTCGGAGCCATCTACTGGCTCTATCCCGGTCTCGCCATAGCCGGAGGCTGGCGCAACAAGATCGCCGTCTCCCTGGTGCTTCCCCGGACGGCCACCGAGTCGGTCACCCAGCAGATCATCCTGCTGCGCGAACCGGCGGTCACCGAGGAGGAACGCCACGTCGCCGACACGTTCGGCGAGTGGTTCTACGAGGTGGTCCGCGACGAGGACTACGCGACCACCTACGGAGTCCAGCAGGGGCTTGCCGCCCTCAACGGGACCGACTTCGTCTTCGGACGCAACGAGCCCGGACTCCAGCACTTCCACCGCACCGTTCACGAACACCTGGACAGCAGAGCCGCCAGGTGACGCACCGACAACCCTCGCAGGAGAACAACATGGTGGCTACGGGCAGCCTCGACGGACGTGTCGCGGTGATCACGGGCAGCACACGCAGTATCGGCCGCGCCATCGCCGAGGCCTTCCTGGCCCACGGCGCGACGGTCGTCATCAGCGGCCGCAGCGAACTCAAGGGCAAGCAGGCGCTGGAGGAGCTGGACGCCGGGGACAAGGCGGTCTTCCACCCCTGCGACGCCAACAGCCAGGCGGACATCGAGGCCCTGGCCGACTTCACCGCCGAGCGCTTCGGCCGGCTCGACATCTGGGTCAACAACGTCGGCGGGACCTCGGGCTTCGCTCCGGTCCACCAGCTCAGCGACGAGGCCTGGCACGACGCCCTCAACCTGAACCTCAACGCCTACTTCTACGGCACCCGCCGCGCACTGCCGACCATGCTGGCGGGCGGCTGGGGACGCGTCATCAACATCTCCTCCGTCGAGGGCAAGCAGGCCAACAAGCCCGCGATCAGCCACTACATCACCAACAAGCACGCCATCCACGGCCTGACCAAGGCGACCGCCTTCGAGTACGGCACGCAGGGCATCACCTGCAACGCCATCTGCCCCGGCGCCGTCGACACCGACCTGATGCGGGCCGCCGGTCCTGCCGCGGCCGAGGCCGAGGGGATCTCGTACGAGGAATGGCTGGGCCGCTTCGCCGAGCACGCCGCCACCAAGCAGATCACCACCGTGGAGCAGGTGGCCGCGGTCGCCTCGCTCCTCGCGAGCGACGCAGGCGCGGGCATCACGGGCACGCTGATCAGCGTGGACGGCGGAACGGCGCAATGGTAGAGACCGGCACCGACACGGACAGCAGGAGATCCTCGGCATGAAGAGCTGGATCACGGACGGGCGCCGCAGTGAGCGGCTGCCCCACTACACCCGCGCCAACGCGGGCGAGACCCTGCCGGAGCCCGCCAGCCCACTGGGCTGGACCCTGGTGTGGGGACGTGGGCTGCAGGGCTGGCGCCGCGGCTTCGTCGGCTTCGGCATCTACCACGAGGAGGAAGTGACCGGCCCCTGGCCGCCGTTCGCCGGAATGTTCGGCGGGTACTTCTACCTCAACCTGTCGCACATGCGACTGTTCGGCATCCGTATGGGACAGACGGCGGACCAGATCGACACCGCCTTCGTCGGGCAGCGCTCCGACACCCCGGTGTACGTGGCGCATCCGGAGGACGAGGACGCGGAGCTGACGGCCAAGGCCGGGGCGACGGTGCAGCGGATGCTGGGACAGACCGGCTTCCCCGAGGCCGACGCCGACCAGGAGCGGCTGCGCCGGATCCGGCGCGAGCGGCCCGACCTGACGCAGTTGTCCGCGGCGGAACTCGTGACCCACGCCCGCTCGCTCCTCGGCGAGGTGGAGACCACCTTCCAGCGGCACGTCGAGTCGTCGCTGCCGGCGTCCGTCGGACCGGCCATCCTCGGACCGCTGTGCGCGGGTCTGGACCGGCCCGGCGCCATGCTGGACCTCATCGGCGGTCTCGGTGACGTCGACTCGGCCTCCCCCTCCACCGGCCTGTGGGCACTGTCCCGCCAGGTGGTGGCCTCGGCCGAGCTGACCGCGCTGTTCAACCAAGGTCCGGCGGCGGTGGAGCGCGCGCTCGACGGAGCGAGCGGGGACGTGAAGGCGTTCCGGGACGCCTTCGAGGAGTTCCTGGCTGCGTCCGGGGACCGGGGCCCCAACGAGTGGGACATCCACGCGCTGTCCTGGGAGGCGGCACCGGTCCAGGCCCTGGCTCTCGTCGACCGCATCCGGCACAGCCCGGACGACGACTCCCCGGCCGAGCGTCACCGGCGGCTGACCGAGCGCCGCGAACGGCTCGCGAAGGAGATCCGGGAGGCCCTCCCCGAGGACGTCCAGCCGGTGTTCGACGCCGGAATGCACGCCTCCCAGGTGTGGATCCCGGCCCGCGAGCGGACCAAGGCGAACTGCGTGACCGTCATCAACGAGATCCGGATGGCGGTACGGGAACTGGGCCGCCGCGGGGTCGGGGCGGGGCTCTTCGCCGAGCCCGAGGACGTGATGATGCTGCTGGAGAGCGAGCTCGACGACTACGTCGCCGATCCGGGCCGCTTCGGCCCCGTCATCGCGCAGCGGCTTCGGGAGTACGCCGGACTGCGGGAGCTGGAACCGCCGTTCTTCGTCGCCCAGGACTCCCAGACGGCGATCGACACCTGGCCGCGGCGCAGCGAGGACGGGATCGCGACCGCCGGTGAAGGCGATGTGCTGAAGGGCGTGGGAGGCAGCCAGGGCACCTACACCGGACGGGTGCGGGTGGTCACCGACCCGGCGTCGTGCGAGGCGCTGGAGCCGGGCGAGGTGCTGGTGGCGCCGATCACCGACGCGGCCTGGACACCGCTGTTCCTGGTCGCCGGGGCTGCCGTGGTGGACGTGGGCGCGCTCAACAGCCACGCCGTCGTGGTCTGCCGGGAGCTGGGCATCCCGGCCGTCATCTCCGTCGAGGGCGGTACCCGGCGGCTGCGGGACGGCATGGTGATCACGGTCGACGGCACCAGGGGCACGGTCACCGTGGACGGCGTCCCGGCAGCGCTCGCCATCTGAACGGCCCACGGGCCCGTCGTTCCTTCCTGACAGAGGGCGGCGGGCCCGAGGGCATGAGTACGAAAGGACCACCGTGACAGAGGAAGTCATCGTCGCCGGCTGGATGGACTACGAGCCCGCGGACCGCAACACGATGCTGGGCCACCTCGTCGAGGTCGGAAAGCACACCCGTGAACAGGAGCCCGGCTGTCTGGACTACGCCATGACGGCGGACCCGTCCGACGAGCGCCGGATCCGGGTGTACGAACGGTGGGCGTCCCAGCAGGCCCTGGACGAGCACTTCACCACGGCGCACATCAAGGACTTCCGCGCGGCCACGACCGGGCTGACGCGGGTGGGTGTGTTCCTGGAGGTCTTGACCATCGGGGCGAGTCGCTCCATGCGATAGGCACAGGGCATGCCGGGGGCGTGGGCCGCGCGGCCCACGCCCCCTGAACTATGCGCGGTGGTACGGATCGTCGGCCAACCGGACCAGCATCTTGCCGACGTTGCCACCGTCCAGCAGCGTCAGCAGGGCGCCGGCCGCGCTGTCGAGGCCGTCCGTCACGGTCTCACGGGCGGTGATGCGGCCCGAGCGGAGCCAGTCGGCGACGCGGCTCTCGAACTCCGGCCGCAGGTCGTCGTGGTCGCGGACGATGAAGCCGCGCAGGGTGAGCCGCTTGAGGACCGCCTGGATCAACTGGTTGATGTCGGCGGAGCGCGACGCGCCGCCGAACTGCGACATCATGCCGCACAGGGCGACCCGGCCCCCTGTCCGCAACGCGTGGAGGGCGGCGGCGAGTTGCTCCCCGCCGACGTTGTCGAAGTACACGTCGATGCCGTCGGGCGCCAGCCGCGCGAGCGCGTCGCGTACCGGCTCGGCGCGATAGTCCGCGGCGGCGTCGTAGCCGAACTCCTTGACCAGCAGGGCGCACTTGTCCGGCCCTCCGGCGGTCCCGATGACCCGCTCAGCGCCCAACAGCCTGGCGAGCTGGCCGGCCGCGCTGCCCACTGCCCCGGCCGCCGCCGACACGAAGACGGTGTCGCCGGGGCGCACCTCGGCGATCCGCGTGAGCCCGACGTAGGCGGTGAAACCGGTCTGTCCCAGCAGCCCCAACCACGTGGGCAGTGGGGCGAGTTGCGGGTCGATACGGCCTGCGGCATCGGTTTCCGCGAGGTCGAGCACGGCCCACTCCCGCCAGCCGAGCTGATGGCGTACGAAGGTGCCCGGCGGCACTGACGGACAGCGGCTCTCCACCACGACGCCGAGGGCGCGGCCGTCCAGCGGTGAGCCGGGCGTGAAGTTGTGCGTGTAGTGCTTCTCGGTGCTCTCCAGGCGCCCGCGCATCGACGGGTCGACGCTCATGTAGAGGTTGCGGACGAGCAACCGCCCCTCGCTCAGGGGCGGAAGCGGGCGCTGTTCGACGGCGAAGTCCCCGAGGGCCGGTTCCCCGTCGGGCCGGCGCACCAGGCAGACCACGCGGGTGGTGCGGGGCGGCACCGGCTCACGCCTCCGGCGGCGTGGCGCCGCGCCGCTGGGCCAGACGGCCCACCCAGCCGGCCATCTGGAGGTCGGCGTGGCGCAGTTCGCCCGACTGCCAGCGGGCCTGGAAGTCGAAGATGCCACTGGCTCCGGTTCTGGGGTCGGTCACCTCGACCAGCCCGTCCTCGGTGAGCCGGTACACCTGCCCGGTCAGCGGATGGGTCACTTGCTTGGGGCTCACGGCTCACTCCTGCGGTCGGCGGCGTACGCCGCGTTTGGTCACGGTCACCGGGCCCTCGACCCGGAGCCGGCAGGCGAGCCGGGTCAGGCCGTCCACGGGCCTGCGCAGGGCCTCGATGCCCTCGCGCTCCAGCGGGCCCACGGGAGAACAGTTCTCCACGCCTTCCTCGACCTGGACGAAGCAGGTGCGGCAGGTGCCTTTGCCGCCACAGACGGTGGGCCAGCGGTAACCGAGCCGCTGGGCGGCACTGAACAGGTCCTCACCGTCGCGGACTTCGATCTCGACGTCCGAGGGCCTGACCGCCACCGTGTGGGTCACTTGTTCATCCACTGGTCGAGCGTCTGGTTGAAGTGGCGGATGCGGCTCTCCTGGTAGTTGGACAGCGTGATGCCCGGCTTGCGCATCGCCTTCAGGCCCTGCTGGACATAGGGCAGGTTCTCGCAGTCCTGGTCGAAGACCGGCCCGAGCACGCCGAGTTCGGGGATGTCCGCGAAGAGCATGTCGCCCGGCACCCAGCGGATCTTGACCGGGGGCGGCATCTCGCCGGGCTTCTTCGGGGCCGACATGAAGATGATCTCCGCGGTGCAGGAGTCGGGGTCGAGCCCGTGCGGCCGGAACCGGTAGATGATGTTGGACTTGGCGCCGCCCCAGGGATTGAAGTTGGGGAACAGCAGGTAGTTGATGGCGTCCAGCAGTTCGGTGTCCGCGGTCTGCGAGAAGTCCTGGTGCGAGGTGGTCGCCAGCTGGTCGCGCATCCGCTGGGCGAGGACCTGGCGGGCGGTGCCGCCGGGCGGGATCGACGGCAGTTCGTCGCCTTCCTGGATCACCAGATCCCGGCCCTGGGCCGCCGCGTAGAAGGCACGGGAGTCGTAGAAGGTCTCCAGGACGTCCTCCTCCGTGACGGAGTCGGCCACGTGGGGGCTCGGGGCGCCCTGGATGTTGATCATCCGGTTCCAGTTCGGCTGGTCCGCCATCACGTCGTACTGGGAGTTGGCGTCGGCCAGCCACGGCAGCATCTGCGGGTGCGTGGCGATCACATGGAAGGACTCGATGAACGCGTCCTGGGCGACCTTCCAGTTGCAGGGCAGCACCTTGGCGATGTGCAGCGACTTGTAGCGGTTCTCCAGCGGCCAGATGTAGTAGTCGTCGAAGGTGCCGCGGTAGCTCTCGAAGGACTCGGCGTACGGGTCCATGTTGATGAAGACGAAGCCGCGCCAGGTGGCCACCTGGGCCTCGGGCAGCGAGAACTTCTCGGGGCTGACGTGCGGGAAGTCCCAGGCGCAGGGCGGACTCTGCATGCTGCCGTCGAGGTTCCAGGCGAAGCCGTGGAAGGGGCAGCGGAACTCGCCGACGTTGCCGCCGCTGGTGCGCAGCTTGCGGCCGCGGTGCAGGCAGACGTTGACGTACGCGCGGATCTCCTCGGGGGCCGTGCGCACCACGATCAGTGAGTCGTCACCGATCTCGTAGATCTCGTGGTCGCCGACCTCGGGGATCTCGCTCTCCAGGCAGGCGAACTGCCACACGCGCCGCCAGACCTGTTCCATCTCGCGTTCGGCCCAGGCGCGGGAGGTGAAGCGGGCGGCGTCGACGTCCTCGCTGCCGATGTGGTCGTTGTGGTCGAACCTCAGCGCCTTGGGGACCGGCCGGCTGTCCCGGTCGAGATAGTCCTGGACGCTGGGTCCGGGGCACCGCGCCGGGCCCGTCTCCGACGTATCGTCCATCTTCGCTCCTCCGACAGAAACTTTAGAGTGAGTGTAGTTATCGATCGCGGTCAGGAGCAACACTCACGGAATCACCGACGCGACGTTCACCTTGAATTAGTGAGGACCAACCCCTCCCCAAGCCGGTCGGGGCGTGTCACACTCCGTCGCATCCGAGGCTGTAGAGCCTCAAAAGTTTCTCCACGGCCAGAGGTGGCGTTCCGCCCGTCTCGGCCACAGCGCCGCCCGGTCATCCCGACGGCCCGCGCCGTACCCCACGACGGCGATCCACGCAGCTTTCGATCACCATGCGTGCCGTCCCGGACCGGGCGGCAACGGATCCCGCCTGACAGAGCCGGCCGCCGCGGACGCACAAGCGACGCGGGCCGCCGCAGCGCAGGCCCACACCACGGGAGTACTCAACGATGAGTCCCAGACCCGGACGCGCGCTCCGTCGCGCGCTCACCGCGATCGTCCCCGTCACCGCCCTGCTCACCCTGGCGGCGTGCGGCACCGACACCACTCCGGCCGCCGACTCCGCCAAGGCCGCGGGCGCCGACCCCGCCGGGCTGAGCGCGGCCCGCGCGGCCATGACGAAGTACTCGGCGCGCCCGGACAAGATCCCCGTCACCGCACCGGTGGGCAAGAAGATCCCCGCGGGCAAGAAGATCGACTTCATCCTCTGCGGCGTGCAGTCCTGCAAGGATCTGGCCGACTTCTTCACCGCCGGAGCCAAGGAACTCGGCTGGGACGTCAAGCAGATCGCCACGCAGGGCACACCGGAGTCCGTCCAGGCCGCCTACGAGCAGGCACTGCGCGACAAGCCGGACGCCGTCGTCGCCTCCGGGTTCCCGCGCGCGGTGTACGCCAAGCAGCTGGCGCAACTGAAGCAGGCGGGGATCCCGGTCATCCAGTCGAACGCCGACGACGTGGCGGGCGACGGCATCTCGCTGCTGAAGAACGGGCCGAAGGACGTCGCCGTCCAGGGCGAGATGCTCGCCTCGTGGGTGGTGTCGGACAGCGGCGCCAACGCCGACACCGTCTACTTCGACCTGCCCGCGTACACCATCCTGAAGCCCGTCAAGGACACGTTCGCGGCCAAGTACCAGCAGTGGTGCGCGGGCTGCGGGCTGGACACCGTCGACGTGCCGATCACCGCGATCGGCAAGGACATGCCGGACCGCGTGGTCTCCTACGTCCGCTCGCACCCGAAGGTGACCCACATCGTCTTCTCGCTGGGCCTGCTCAACGTGGGCGTGCCGGCCGCACTGAAGACCGCCGGCATCACCGGCAAGCACATCGCGGTGAACGTCGGCGACGCGCAGAACTACCAGTACATCGAGAGCGGTCTCAGCGACGCCGCCATGGCCCTCAACTCCCATGAGGCCGCCTGGCTCCAGGTCGACGCGCTGGCCCGCCACTTCACCGGCCAGTCCATGGCGGTGGATCAGAAGGCGGTGCTGCCCAACATGCTGATCACCGGCAAGGACAACCTCCCGTCCGCCGACGGTGACTTCCCGCTCGTCGAGGACTACCAGGCGCAGTTCAAGGCGCTCTGGGGTCTGAGCTGAGCGCCGGAAGGAGCAACGGTGCACGCTGAAACGTCGCTCGGGTCGGCCGGGACGCAGGAGACCGACCGGCCCGTGCTGCGGGTGTCCGGGCTGTCGAAGCGATTCGGCGCGACCCAGGCACTCCAGGACGTCGACCTCGACATCGCCCACGGCGAGATCCATGCGCTGATCGGGCCCAACGGCTCCGGCAAGTCGACCCTCATCAAGATCCTCGCCGGGTATCACCACGCAGCCCCGGGAGCGGCCGCCGAACTCGACGGCGAGCCGTTCGACCTGGGCCAGGTCACCGGCTCCCGGCACGACCGGCTCCGCTTCGTCCACCAGGAGCTGGGCCTGGTGGGCGAGTTGAGCGCCACGGACAACCTCGCCCTCAGCCGCGGCTTCGCCCGTACGGCCCTGGGCAACATCCGCTGGCCGGAGATGGAACGCCGTACGACCGCCCTGGTCGAACGTTTCGGCCTCGGCATCGACGTACGCCGTCCCCTGTCGACCGCCACCCCCGTCCAGCGCGCGGTGGTGGCCATCGCCGCCGCCCTGCAGGGCTGGGAGGGCCGCCGCGGCGTCCTGGTGCTCGACGAGCCGACCGCGGTGCTGCCGCCCGGGGAGGTGGCCCGGCTCTTCGACATCGTGCGGGAGATCCGCGACTCCGGTGCCAGCGTCCTGTACGTCTCGCACCGGATGGACGAGATCTTCGCGCTCGCCGACCGGGTCACCGTGATCCGCGGCGGTCGCCGGATCGCCACCCGCCGGGTCGACGAGCTCACTCCCCGGTCGCTGGCGGAGCTGATGGCGGGCGAGGAGACGGAGACCGAGCACCGGCCGCGGCCCGTTTCCGATGGCGCCGAGGCGGTGCTGGAGGTGCGCGGGTTGTCGGCCGGTCCGCTGCACGGCGTCGACTTCACCGTGGCCCGGGGCGAGCGGCTGGGCATCACCGGCCTGGTCGGCTCGGGCCACGAGGTGGTGCCGTACGCGGTGTGCGGGGCGTACGGCGGACCCGTGCGCGGCCAGGTGCGGGTACCGGAGCGCTCCCCGCGCTGGGTCGACGCGAAGGACGCGGGGCGGCTCGGTATTCCTCTCGTTCCCGCGGACCGGGCCGGCGAGGGCGTGATCGGTGACTTCTCGGTCGGCGAGAACCTCACCCTCCCGCTGCTCGACCGGCTCCGCGCCCGGGCCGGGCGGCTGCACCGGCGCCGCGAATCCTCACTCGCCGAGGAATGGATCCGGCGGGTCGGGGTGCGCACCGCCGGCCGCGGCGCCCGGATCACCACGCTGAGCGGCGGCAACCAGCAGAAGGTCGTGGTGGCCCGCTGCCTGGCCCAGCAGCCGCCGGTACTGGTGCTGTGCGAACCCACGGCGGGCGTCGACATCGCGACCCGTCTGCAGCTGTACGACCTGATAGAGCGTCAGGCCGACCACGGGATGGGCGTGATCGTGTCCTCGTCCGACACCGAGGACCTGCTCGCCCTGTGCACCCGGGTCCTGGTGGTACGGGACGGCCGGATCGTACGGGAGATCAGCGGCCGGGACATCACCGAGCCCGCGCTGGTCCACGCCATGGAAGGAACCGAGTGACATGACATCCACCCCGACCCGGACCGCCGAGCTCCGGCCGAGCGGAACGGAGGTGCCCACGGTGTCCGGCGCACGGACCCTGGGCACGCTGAGCCGACGGGCGGTGGCAGCCCTGTCGTTCCGCACCATCGGCGCCGTCTACGTGTGGCTGCTGATCATCGTCCTCTTCTCCGTGTGGGCGCCGGACACGTTCCCGACCGTCACCACGGTCAAGCAGGTCCTGAACGGCAACGCGGTGGCCGGACTGGTGGCGCTCAGCGTCGTACTCCCGCTGACCGCACGCGTCTTCGATCTGTCGGTCGCCTACACCATGTCCCTCACCAGTGTGCTGACCGCCTACTTCATGGTCACCAAAGGGCTCGGCCCCGGCACCGCGATCGCCCTGGCGATGACCGCCGCCCTGCTGATCGGGGTGGTCAACGGCGTCGTGGTGGTGGTGCTGCGGGTCGACTCGTTCATCGCCACCCTGGCCACCGGAGCGCTGATCCAGTCCCTGATCACCATGGTCACCAACGACAGCTCCATCACCGGGGTGAAGCTGCTGGCCAAGCCGTTCGCCAACATCGCCCAGCTGGACGTCGGTGGCATCACCCTGCCGGTGCTGTATCTGCTGCTCGCCGCGACGGCCATCTGGTTCCTGCTGGAGCACACCGCGACCGGGCGCCGGTTGTACGCGACCGGCTTCAACGCCGACGCGGCACGCCTGCAGGGAGTGCGCACCAACCGGCTGCGCTTTCTGACCCTGGTGACGTCCGCGCTGCTCGCGGGCTTCGCGGGAGTCGTCTTCGCGTCCTCGGTGGGGTCCGGATCGCCGAGCGCGGGCACCCCGTATCTGCTGTCGGCCTACGCGGCGGCCTTCGTCGGGGCGACCCAGTTGCGTGCGGGCCGCTTCAACGCCTGGGGGACGGTGATCGCGGTGCTGCTGCTCGGCACCGGCATCACCGGGCTCGGACTCGCCACCAGCGCGCAGTGGGCCGCGAGCCTGTTCACCGGTTCCGTTCTCATCGTCGCGCTTGTTCTCACGGGTGGGCGGATCACCCTGCCGGCGGTCCTGCGCCGCCACAAGGCGCCCACGGTCGCCGAGACCGACGACGTGTCCGCCCCGGACGAGGAGTTCACAGGATGAAGGCGGTTCAGTACCGGACGGTGGGCAGCGCGCCCGAGGTCGTCGAGGTTCCCGTGCCCGAGCCGGGCCCGGGTCAGGTGCTGCTGAAGGTGACGGCCGCGGGGCTGTGCCACTCGGACCTGGCGGTCATGAGCTGGCCGCAGGAGCAGTTTCCGTATCCCCTGCCCATGACGCTCGGTCACGAGGGTGTCGGCACCGTCGCGGGCCTGGGCAGTGGGGCCACGGGAGTGGCCGAGGGCGACGAGGTGGCGGTGTACGGCCCGTGGGGCTGTGGTCTGTGCCGGGCGTGCGCGGAGGGCAGGGAGAACTCCTGCCCGCACGCCGCCGGGCTCGGCATCATGCCGCCCGGGCTCGGCCGGCCGGGTGCGCTCGCGGAGTACATGGTGGTGGACTCGCCGCGCCATCTGGTGCCACTGAAGGGGCTGGACCCGGCGCAGGCCGCGCCCCTGACGGACGCCGGCCTGACGCCGTACCACGCGATCCGCGCGTCCCTGCCCAAGCTCGTGCCCGGCAGCACCGCGGTGGTGGTCGGCGTCGGCGGCCTGGGCCACATCGCCGTACAACTGCTGCGGGCGTTGACCCCTGCCCGGGTGGTCGCCCTCGATGTGAGCAAGGAGAAGCTGGAACTGGCCCGCGCGGTCGGCGCCCACGAGACGCTGCTCTCCGACGGCGAGGCGGCGGCCCGGGTGCGGGAGCTGACCGACGGCATCGGGGCCGAGGTGGTGCTGGACTTCGTGGGGGCCGAGGCGACCCTGACCTTGGCCGCCGCTTCGGTGGCGGTGGCGGGCGATGTCACCGTCGTCGGCATCGGGGGTGGCACTCTCGCGGTCGGCTTCGGCGGCGGTCTGCCGTTCGAGGTGTCCGTCTGCGCTCCCTACTGGGGCAGCCGCCGCGAGCTGATCGAGGTCCTCGAACTGGCGAGGCAGGGGCTCGTCTCCTCCCACGTCGAGACCTACTCGATCGAGGACGCGCCCCGGGCGTACGAGCGCCTGCACGCCGGGGAGGTGGGCGGGCGCGCGGTCGTGCTGCCGCACGGCTGAGCCACGCGTGCGTGTCTGGGCCCGGGTCCCCGCAGGGACTCGGGCCCGACACGTCAGGCCGACGCCGGTGCGGTGACCGGACGCTCGGCGCCCACTACCCGCTCCAGACACCGCCCGAGCACCGTCAGGAACTCCGGTGTCTCCCAGGGGCCCCGGTCCACGCGCCCGGTGTCGGCCACGCCGAGGTCCTGCATGTCGTACCGGCCCCGGCAGTGGCCGAGGGTGAAGTAGCAGACCTCGCCGAGACCGTGCCGTTTCAGATAGAGGACGGGGCGGGCCGCGGCGTCCAGCGCTGCCGTGTCGCCCTCCTCGAAGCCGCGGCAGGGCCCGGTGTACTCGGCGTGCAGCAGCACTTCCAGCTCACCGTGCAGCTCGCACACGTACAGCTCGTCGGTGACGGTGAACGGTTCGATCCCGGCGACCAGCGGATGGTCGGGCCGGGTCACGCGCACCTCGTACGGCTCGATGGGCGGGTGCGCCAGGAACTGGCTGCCGAGCACCTCGGCCAGCTGCCCGAGCAGCCGGGGGGTGGAGAACGTCCGGGGGCCGCCGGGGGCGGGTGCCTCGATCACCGCGTTGGTGCCGTGCAGGGCGAGCCAGCGCCCGCCCCGCGCGGTGAAGCGTGCCAGCGCGTCCCGCTGCGCCGGGCGGGGCCGCACATCGCAGGTGTAGCTGATCAGCAGATCAGCCTGCTCCAGCGCGGGGAGGCAGTCGTAGTCCTGATAGACCCTGGTGCGGACCCGGGGGTGGGCGCCCAGCATTTCCAGCAGCCTGAGCCGCGCGTGGTCGAAGTCGTGCCATCTGCCGCCGCAGACCAGTACGGCGTCCAGGCGGCCTGCCGGGCCCGCCACGGCTCAGTACTGGACGCGGGTCAGCAGCCCGCCGTCCACCACGAGGTTGACTCCGACGCAGAAGGAGCCCGTCCGGCCGAGCAGGAACGCCACCGCGGCGGCCACGTCCTCGGCGGTGCCGTAGCGGCCGATCGGCAGCTTGGCGAGCACCTCCTCGTAGACCTCCGGGCGGCTGGTGCGGATGGTCTCCCACGCGCCGCCGGGGAAGTCGATCGGGCCGGGCGAGACGGTGTTGACGCGGATGCCCTTCGGGGCGAGGGCATGGGCGAGGGCCGAGGCGTGCTGGACGACGGCGGCCTTCAGCGCGGAGTAGGAGTTGGCGCCCGCCGGGCGGGCGGTGTCGGAGGCGTTGGTGGTGCCGATGGCCACGACGGCGGCCCGGTCGGATGCCTCCAGATGGGGAAGAGCCGCCTCGACGAGGCCGGCGAACGGGATCAGGTCGCCGCGCAGGCTGGCCTCCCACGACTCGGGCCCTTTGACGTTGCCCGCCGAGACGTTGGACACCAGCAGGTCCAGTCCGCCGAGTTCACCGGCCGCCCGCTCCACGAAGCCCGCGAGGGCGGCCGGGTCGGTGACGTCGACCGGTTCCGCGAAGACGGTGGCCCCTTCGCCCCGCAGTTCGGCGGCCGCCTTGGCCAGCCCTTCCTCACCCCGGGCGCACAGGGCCAGTGCACAGCCCTCGGCGGCCAGGGTCTCGGCGATCGCCCGGCCGATACCCCGGCTCGCACCGGTCACCAGCGCCTTCGCGCCTGTCAGTCCCAGTTCCATCGATGTCACTCCTTTGTGAGAAAGCCGCTTGAAAGCCTTTTAGTCGCCGGGAAGCTCCGAGAAGGGCGCCCGGTCCACGCGGGGCTCCGGCGGCAGCTTGAGGACCCGTTCGCCGATCAGGTTGCGCTGGATCTGGTCGGTGCCTCCGGCCAGCCGGTAGCCGGGGGCGCCGAGCAGATGCTGGGTCCAGGCGAAGGTGCCCGGTTCCCCGGTGTCGGCGCTGATCCGCGCCCCCATCAGCTCGGCGGCGACCTGGCCGGTGCGGGTGAGCAGTTCGGAGGCCATGAGCTTGGTCAACGAGGCCTCCGGACCCGGCCGGCCGCCGGCGGCGCTCGTCCTGGCGACGCGGTCGACGGTGGCCGCGCGCAGGGCGGCGCGGACGTACAGGTCGGCCAGGCGCTGGCGGACGAGTGGGTCCCCGGTCCGGCTGAGGGAGCGGGCGAGCGCGAGGACGTCGGGGAAGGTGCCGCCCTTGCGGCGGTTGCCGCTGCCGGATGCGGTCCGCTCGAAGGCGAGGGTGGCGTTGGCGACCTCCCAGCCCTGACCCGGTCGCCCGATCCGGAGCCGGTCCGGGACGCGTACGCCGCTGAGGAAGACCTCGTTGAAGGAGGCGCCGCCGCTCATCTGCCGGATGGGGCGCACCTGCACTCCGGGGGCGTCCATCGGGACCAGGAAGGCGGTGATGCCGGCCTGTTTGACGACGTCCGGGTCGGTCCGGGCGAGCAGCAGACCGTAGTCGGCGAACTGGGCGCCCGAGGTCCACACCTTCTGGCCGTCGATCACCCACTCGTCGCCGTCCTGCCGGGCACGGGTGCGCAGGGCCGCGAGGTCGGAGCCGGCACCGGGTTCGCTGAAGAGCTGGCAGGCCAGCAGGTCGGTGCGCAGGAACGCGCGGGCGTGGTCGCGGCGTTGCTCGTCCGTTCCGAACAGGGAGACGGCCATCGCGACCAGGCGCACCGTGACACTGATCAGCTCGGTGGACGGCGGCACCTCGAACGCGGACTCCTCCTGGGCGAAGGCCGCCACGTGCGCGGCGGTCAGGCCCGCGCCGCCCTTGTCCTCGGGGAGTGTCAGCGCCTGGTAGCCGGCGTCGAAGCGGGCCCGCTGATAGGCGCGGCAGCGATCCAGCAGGAGGCGTTCCTCGTCCTCCGGCAGGTTGTGGAACACGGCGAGGTCGGCGGCCTGTGCGGTGGGCTCCGCCGCCGAGGCCGGTTCGAGCACCGTGGCCAGCCACTGCCGGACCTGCCGGCGCCATGCGTCCGGATCGGGCTGGGACATGGCTCCTCCTCGGGTACTTACCAGACGACGGTTTGAGTAACGATGAGCGGGCCGGGGGCCTCTGTCACCGCTGGAACATGCGGGAACGGCTTCGTCTGGGGTCAGAGTGTTCCGTACTTTCTTGATAAACGCTACAGTCTCAGCATTCCCTCTCTTCCGTCGGCATCGGGAGAGAACCGCGGAGCCGCCGGAGGAGCCATGTCGCTGCTGCCACTCGACCGTCGCGCCCAGGAGACACCCGAGGAACCCGCCCTGGCGGACGACTTCGGAGTGCTGTCCTGGTCCGGCCTCGCCGACCAGGTGGCCCGGGCGGCGGCCCGGCTGCTGGAGTTCGCGCCCGGCCCCGGCGACCGGATCGCCGTCCTCGGCGACAACGCGATTCCGACGCTGGTGGCCCATCTGGCGGGCCTGCGAGCCGGCGTGGGGACCGTGGCCACGTCCCGGAACCTCACCTCGGGCGAGCTCGTCGACCAGATCACCGACGCGGGGGTGACCGGCATCGTCGCGGGACCGGCCGGTGCGGGCGCCGCCCTCGACGCGGCCCGGGAACTGGGTCTGCCGATCGTGACACACGGAACCCCGTTGGTCGGGCACGCGTTCGACTGGGACAAGTGGCTGGCCGCCGCACCCGCCGGAAACACCCTCCCGACGGGACGGCCCGCCCGGCCCCCGCTCGTCTACACCTCGGGAACCACCGGACGAGCACGCGGCACCGAGGTGCGCTGGGTGAGCGGCCCCGTCGCCGACAGCGCCGCCTACCTCACCGCGATGTCCGCACGACCCGGATTCCCGCCGGGAACCCACCTGGTGTGCGGCCCCCTGCAGCACAACGCGCCACTGACCTCGCTGCGGCACCTGGCGGCCGGTCAGCCGGTGGTCGTCCTCGGCAGATACGACGCCGAGTCGTTCCTCAGCCGGGTGCAGAAGTGGCGGGTCTCCTCGACGGTGATGGTGCCCACCCACTTCCAACGGCTGCTCGCCCTGCCGGAAGACGTCCGCGCCCGGTACGACGTCTCCAGCCTGCGGCAGGTCTCCCACACCGGCTCCGCGTGCCCGCCGGACGTGAAGCGCGCCATGATCGACTGGTTCGGCCCGGTGCTGACCGAGTCGTACGGCGCCAGCGAAGCGGGCACCGTGGCCCGCATCAGCAGCACCGAGTGGCTGGCCCACCCGGGCTCGGTCGGGCGGGTACGGCCCCCGTTCGAGGTGCTCGTCACGGACGACGAGGGCGGGCAACTGCCCTCCGGGGAACGCGGGTTGCTGGCCTTCCGGGCGCCCGACGACCAAGGTGTCCGCTACCACGCGGACCCCGACAAGACCAAGGCCGCCTATCTCTCCCCCGGCGTCTTCACGCTCGGCGACATCGGCTACATCGACACCGACGGCTACATCTTCATCACCGACCGGGCGGCGGACGTCGTGGTCTCCGGCGGCGTGAACCTGTACCCGGCCGAGAGCGAGGCGGTCCTGCGCCGGCACCCGGCGGTCGCCGAGGTCGCCGTGATCGGCGTGCCCGACCCGGACTTCGGCGAGTCGCTGCGGGCGCTGGTCGTGGTGGCCGGGGCCGAGCCGCCCGCCGACGAGCTGGACGCCTTCTGCCGCGAGCACCTCGCCGCCTACAAGTGCCCGAAGTCGTACGAGGTCGTTCCCGAGCTGCTGCGCAATGCCATGGGCAAGCTCGACAAGCGCGCGATGCGCCGCCCCTACTGGGGCTCGGAACGGACCATCGCCGGCTGAGCCGCTCTCCCACGTACCTAAGGATCATTCATGACCGAACTCCTTCTCGTCCGGCACGGCCTCCCCGTGGCGGGCGTGTTCGACCCGGGGCTGTCGCCGGAGGGCACAGCCCAGGCCGAACGCCTCGCCGACTGGCTGGGACACGAAAAACTCGACGCCCTCTACGTCAGCCCGTTCCAGCGGGCCCGCGAGACCGTGGCGCCCCTTGAACGGCTCACCGGCATGACGGCCACCGTCCTCGACGACCTGCGCGAGTGGGACACGGACGTGTCCCAGCCCTACACCCCACCGGAGCAGATCGGCACGGGTGACCCCCGGGCGGCGGCGCTCGCCGAGGGACGCTTCGAGGACTTCGTGCCCGACCTGGACTGGGACGCCTTCCGCGGGCGGGCCGTGCGCGCCATGGACACCATCCTCGACGCCCATCCCGGCGGACGGGTCGCCGCCGTGTGCCACGGCGGCATCACCAACACCTATCTCGCGACAGTGCTCGGTCTGCCGACGATGTTCTGGTTCCACCCCGGCTACACCTCCGTCAGCCGGGTGCGGCGCATGCCCGGCGGACGAGTCGTTCTGCACTCGGTGAACGAGACCGCCCACATGATCGCCGAACGCGCCGTCGACCCCGTCGTCTGACCGTCCCACACCCCAGGAGGTCCCGGCCATGCCCGGATCCGTCATCGTCGCCGGAGCAAGGACGCCCATCGGCAAACTGCTGGGCGCCCTCAGCCCGCTGTCCGCGGTCGATCTCGGCGCCCACGCCATCCGCGCGGCTCTGGCCGCCGTCCCTCTGGACCCGCGGGCCGTGCAGGCCGTCGTGATGGGGCATGTGGTGCAGGCCGGCGCCGGCCCCAACCCGGCCCGGCAGGCCGCGGTCCTCGCCGGCCTTCCCTTCTCCGTACCGGCGAGCACCGTCAACAAGCTCTGTCCGTCCGGCCTGCACGCCATCGCCCTGGCCGACCTCATGATCGCCTCCGGCCGTCACGAGGTGGTCGTCGCGGGCGGCATGGAGTCCATGTCCGGCGCCCCGCACCTGCTGCGCGGATCACGCGCCGGCTGGAAGTACGGCTCGAACGCGGTCGAGGACGCCCTCGACCGGGACGCGCTCGTCTGCGCCTTCGACGGCGTCTCCATGGGCGCGGCCACCGAGCGCTACCAGCAGCCGTTCGCCCTGACCCGGCAGGAACAGGACGAGTACAGCGCGCTCTCCCATCAACGGGCCGCACGCGCCCAGCAGTCGGGCGCGTTGTCCGAGGAGATCGCCCCCGTCACGGTGGCCGGACACCGAGGCGAGACGGTGGTGGACACCGACGAGGGCGTACGGCCGGGAAGCACCGCCGAGACCCTGGGCCGCCTGCGGCCGGCCTTCTCCGGCACGGGCACCATCACCGCCGGCAACTCCTCTCAGCTCTCCGACGGCGCCGCGGCCGTCGTCGTGATGAGCGCGGAGCGCGCCCGGCGGGAGGGCCTGACGCCGCTCGCCGAGATCGGCGCCTACGGCACGGTCGCCGGCCCCGACCCCTCACTGCTCGTCCAGCCGGCCGGCGCCGTCCGCGACGCCCTGGACCGGGACGGCCGGCTGAAGGCCGCCGACCTGGACCTGTTCGAGATCAACGAGGCGTTCGCCGGAGTGGCCCTGGCTTCCGTACGCGAACTGGACTTCCCACTGGACAAGGTGAACGTCAACGGCGGAGCCATCGCGCTCGGTCACCCGGTCGGCATGACCGGAGCCCGGCTGGTGCTGACCCTGGCGACGGAACTGCGCCGGCGCGGAGGCGGCGTCGGAGCGGCGGCCCTGTGCGGGGGCGGCGGTCAGGGTGACGCGCTGTTGCTGCATGTACCGACGCAGGCCTGAGACCGGGAGCCGAACCAGCATGAACGACCAACTGCCCTCGGTCCCGACCACTCTCACGGTGGCCGCCCGCGCCCTCGCCGCCGACGGCGTCGTCTCCCTGACCCTGCGCCGCCCCGACGGCGGCATGCTCCCCGTCTGGACGCCCGGCGCCCACATCGACGTGCTCCTGGACGGTGACGCCGACGGCCTGATCCGTCAGTACTCCCTGTGCGGACATCCGGCCGAACGCGAGGCCTGGCAGATCGCCGTGCTGCGCGAGCCGGAGGGCCGCGGCGGTTCCGCGTACGTCCACGACCACCTGCGTGAAGGCTCAACCGTGCGGGTCCGCGGACCGCGGAACAACTTCCCGCTGCGGCCGGCCACCCGCCAGCTGTTCGTCGCAGGCGGCGTCGGCATCACGCCCATCCTTCCCATGGTCGAGGCCGCCGAGGCCGCCGGGGCCGACTGGCGTCTGCTGTACGGCGGCCGCACCCGGACCTCCATGGCGTTCCTGGACCGCCTCGCCCCGCACGGCGACCGGGTACTCGTCCGCCCGCAGGACGAGTACGGCCTCCTGGACCTCGCCGCCCACCTCGACGTGCCCAAGGAGGGCACCCTGGTGCACGCCTGCGGTCCGGAGCCCCTGCTGCGGGCGGTGCAGGAGCAGTGCGCGGACTGGCCGCCCGGCACGCTGGGCGTCGAACGGTTCGCCCCGGTCGCGACGACCGGGACCGGCGCGGCCACGGCCTTCGAGCTGGAGCTCGCCCGTTCCGGCCTCACCCTCACCGTGCCGCCGGACCGTTCGGTGCTCGAAACCGTGGAGGGGGCCGGCGTCACGGTCGACTTCTCCTGCCGGGAAGGCACGTGCGGCACCTGCGAGACCGACGTACTGGACGGCACACCCGACCACCGCGACTCGCTGTTGACCGAGGACGAACGAGCCGCCGGCGACACCATGCTCATCTGCGTCTCCCGCTCGTGCGGGCCTCGTCTCGTCCTCGATCTCTGACGCCGATCACTTCCCGCTCACCAGACCCGCTCACCAGAAAGGACGGACCCCGGATGGATCCCGTCACCCGTCTCGGCGTCGTCGGATGCGGCCTCATGGGCTCCGGCATCGCCGAAGTCGCCGCCCGTAGCGGCATCGACGTCCGTGTCGCCGAGGCCACGCATGACGCGGTCGAGGCAGGCCGCCGCCGGCTCACCGCCTCCCTCGACCGGGGCGTGCGGCGTGGCAAGCTCAGCGAGGAACAACGAGACCAGACCCTCGGCCGGCTCTCCTTCACCCGTGACCTCGGTGACATGGCCGACCGCCAGTTCGTCGTCGAGGCCGTCGCCGAGAACCGCGACATCAAGACCGGTGTCCTGCGCGACCTGGACAAGGCGATCGAAGACCCTACGGCGGTCCTGGCCACCAACACCTCCTCGATCCCCGTCGTCGATCTCGCCGTCGTCACCGAGCGGCCCGAGCGGGTCATCGGTCTGCACTTCTTCAACCCCGTCCCCGTGCAGCAGCTGGTCGAGGTCATTCCCTCCCTCGTCACCGGCGCGGACACGGTGCGGCGGACCCGCGGTTTCGCCGAGCAGCTGGGCAAACAGGCCATCCAGGCGCCCGACCGTTCCGGCTTCGTCGTCAACGCCCTCCTCGTGCCCTACCTGCTCAGCGCGGTACGGATGGTGGAGTCGGGCTCCGCGCGGCCGGACGACATCGACCGGGGCATGGAACTCGGGTGCGCGCACCCCATGGGGCCGTTGCGCCTGCTCGACCTCATCGGCCTCGACACCGCCCAGGCCGTGGCCGAGTCGATGTACGAGGAGTACAAGGAGCCGCTGTACGCACCGCCCGCTCTCCTGCGCCGGATGGTCGCCGCGGGTCACCTCGGCCGCAAGAGCGGCCGCGGTTTTCACACCTACGACAGCTGAACAAGATCCGGACGCCGAGGTCGAGGTCGACCTCGGCGTCCGGATGTGCACTGCCGTCCCGCTGAGGTGGTCAGTGCGGTCCGGGCAGGTGGGTGCCCGGTCTGGTTCGGTCCGGTGGCCTCCCGCGCGGCGGAACGCTCAGGCGGCGTGGCAGAGGACTGCGGGGCCGGCCGGGGCCGCGGTACGGGCCACGGCCGCCTGCACGGGAAGGGCGGTGCCACCGGTGGGCGCGGCCTGCGAGCGGCTCCTAGCGAAGACGACGACACGCAGCAACGTGAATCGCGCGACACCGGCGAATGCGGAGGCCGAGAGGTAGA
>Ga0136846_1213377_pt1 | contig 36653 bp, 29 predicted proteins | sample HopSoiMetagenom2_FD_96841 | JGI IMG/M metagenome (GOLD analysis project Ga0136846, IMG submission 96841) | Grasslands soil microbial communities from Hopland, California, USA - 2 Assembly 2016 (version 4) | ecosystem: Environmental > Terrestrial > Soil > Grasslands | place: USA: Hopland...
AGCTCTCATAGAGGGGTGTCCGTGGAGTGTGCGCACCAACAAAGCTACTGGATGACGATCAGCGAGCCTTGCTCGTTAGTCACCAGGGCCATCGCGCCATCACGACCGAAGGCGACATTACGCGGCGTGCCGAGCTCGCGGAGCGTGTCGATCACCCGACGCGCTTGTGGATCGATGATCGTGACGAGCCCCGAGAGTGGATTGGTGACATACAACCGAGCACCATCCGGGCTCACCGCCAGCCCCACCGCGCCCGGCGCGACATTGGGGAACGACCGGACCTGGCCACGCACGAGATCGATGCTCTCGACACCTCGCTGCGCACTCGCGACATACAGGGTGCGGCGATCCGGTGAGAGCGCGACACGCTGCGCACCTCGGCCGACGCGGAAGGTACGACGCTTGGTATTCGTCGCCGTGTTGATCTCGGTGACGACCCCGGCGTCCAGCGAGCTCACATACAGGCGATTGCCTAACGTGTCGAGCGCGAGGCCATTCGCGCCGCCGCGGGCGAGCTTCAACTGGGCAATTTTCCGGCGCGTCGCTGCATCGATCACGTAAAGCACACCCTCCGCGGTCGTGACATACGCCCGTGTTCGACTCGCGACGATGTTGAAGCCGCCGTCCGCCAACTCCACGCTGCCGACGACCGAGCCACTATCAAGATCGACGATGCTCGCCGTATTCCCGTACTGATCCGCGGTGTAGGCCACACGCCCGTCAGGATCCAGCGCGACGTGGGCGGGCGTCTTTCCCACGGGGACGAACTGCTCCACGGTCGGTCGTGTGTCGGCGAGACGGCCGCAGGCAATCTGCGACTCGTCGATCAGCGACACGCAGAAGGTGCCGTCCGGAGCGATCGCCACACCATGCGGCCGGCCGCGGAGCGGAACGGTCTTCGTGATCTTCCCTTCCGGATGCGTCGGAGGGGTCCTGAACGCGGAATGGTGAATCGACGCGAATCCCGTGGCGAGCAGCGATATCGCCATCGGAAGGAAGGTCGCTAGCCGCCGTTTGAGCTTCGAATTGGACAATGGCCGCACGGTGTGGAAGAAGGTTTCCTATTGGACACCGGTGGCGATCCGAAGGTCACTGTCCTCACTCCGTGCGAATCGCGCTGAGTGGATCGACCCGCATCGCGCGTCGAGCGGGGAGGTACGTCGCGAGCGCGCTCACGAGGGCAAGGGCGAGCGGCACCATGACGAACGTCGCCGCGTCCGTGGCGCTGACGCCGAACAACATGCTCGACAGCACGCGAGTGAGCAGAAGCGCGGCAATCGCACCGGTGACGAGGCCCGCGGCGACGATGCCCGCGAACTCGCGCGCGATCATCCTCGCGATGCGGGCGCTGTCCGCGCCCAGCGCGATGCGAATCCCGATGTCGCGCGTGCGCTGCCCCACCCAGTAGGCGATCACGCCGTAGACGCCAACGATCGCCAGCGCGAGCGCGCAGGCAGCAAAGGTGACGAGCAGCGTCATCGCGAGTCGTCGGCGCGCCAGCGAGTCGTGGAGGCGCTGCTCCATCGTCGCCACGTCGTAGGCGGGAAGATCACGATCGATTTGCGCGAGCTCCCGCGAGACGGTAGTCATCAGGCTCGCGGCCTCGATGCTGGGCGCGGTGCGCACGACCACGAACCGACTGCCGATGGTGTACTGCTCGACGGGGAAGAACGCGGTGATCGGCGGCTCCGCGTCGACCTCGTACTCGCGCGTGTCCGCGACGACGCCGACGATCGTGCGCCAGGGGCCATCGTCGCCCTGCCGAATGCGCTTGCCGATCGCCGACTCGTTAGGCCAGAACCGCGCGGCAAGCTTGTCGTCGACGATGACCACTGGCGGTGCGTTGCGGTCGTCCGTCCGCGTGAAGAACCGACCGACTCGAAGCGGGATGCTCATCGCCCGGAAGTAGTCGGGGCTCACATAGGCGCTGCTCGAGATGATGAGGCTCCCGCCGGGCGCCTTTGGCACATAGCCTTCCACGCCGATCGGCTCCCACGCCAGCGCGACGGAGCTGAGTGGGAGCTGATAGTTCATGCCCACGTGCTCCACACCCGGGAGCGCCGAGACGCGCCGGTCGAGCTGATCGAAAAACCCCGCGACGAGCTCCGGCTTGTTGTAGTGAGCTCCGGGCAGCGTAACCCGAAACGACAGGACGTGCCGAGGATCGAAGCCGGGGTTCGCGTGCATGATGCGCGCGTAGCTGCGCGCGAGCAGTGCCGCGCCGATCAGCAGCACGAGCGAGAGGGCAAGTTGCGCCGCGACTACCCAGCGTCTCAGCGCGGCGTGATGTCGCGACGCGCCCGAGAACGTGCGCGCGGATTCCGTCAGCGCCCGTTGCGGATCGGCGTTCGAGGCGCGCCACGCTGGAAGGAGCCCGAAGAGAATCGTGGCCGCGACGCACGTCGCGAAGGTGAAGGCGAGCACGCGCGCGTCGATCGCGACGTCCGCGGCGCGCGGGATGTTCGTCGCGAAGGACCGGAGAGCTCCCACGCCGAGAAAAACCAAACCCAGTCCAGCGACGCCACCCGCGAACGCGAGCACGAGATGCTCCGTCAGCAGCTGCCGCAGCAGCCGCGCACGCTCGGCGCCCACGGCAGCGCGAATCGCCAGCTCGCGCTCTCGAGCCGTCGCCCGCGAGAGGAGGAGCCCGCCGACGTTCCCGCACGCGATGAGCAGCAGCATCGCGACCGCGCCGAGCAGGACGTAGAGCGCGAGACGAACGTCACCGAGCACCTGATCGATCAGCGGTACCGCGCTCAACGTCAGTCCGCCATTGGCGGGATAGCTCGCCGGGTACTGCTGCTTCATCCGTGCGGCGAGCTGGTCGAGCTCCGCCTGAGCGCGCTGGAGCGTCGCGTTGGGCTTCAGCTTGGCGAAGACGTTGTAGTCCTCGCGGTCGCGGACCGCTTGCGCGCTCGCCGGCAGGGGAAGTGGGAGGAGCAGGTCGACGCGCTGAATGCCGTTGACGGCCGGCATCACTTCCTTGTCGAACGAAAACTCCTCTCGCATCACGCCCGCGACCGTCACGGGTGTTCCGTTCAACACCAGAGTCTTTCCGATCACCGCAGCGTCGCCGCCGAAGCGGCGTCGCCAGTAGCCGTTCGTGAGGATGACTCGCGGCGCCTTGCCGGGCGTGTCGTCGTCGGACGTGAACACGCTCCCCAGTGTCACGCGCGCGCCGAATAACGGGAAGAACGAGGACGAGACTCTCATTCCGTTGACGCGCTCCGGCTTGCCGCCGCCAGTCACGTTGAAGCTGGCGCCGATTGCCGCCGCAACGTGCTCGAACGCCGAGCTGCCGGTCTCGATGTCGAGGTACTGGCCGATCGAGAGCCAGTCGCGCGGCACATTCAATCCCGGCGATCGCTGCCAGACGATCGCGATGCGGTCGGCGCCGGGATAGGGCAGCGGGCGGAGAATCAGCGCATTGGTGACGCTGAAGATCGCGCTGTTCGCGCCGATGCCGATCGCGAGCGAGAGGATCGCGATCGCCGCGAACGCCGGCGCTTTGCCGAGCATGCGGACGGCGTGTCGAAGATCGGTGCGCCAGGTGGCCACGCATCAAGATGCGAAGTGCCTTATCGTTGACGCAAGGCAATGCTTCCGAACGAACTCGGCCCAGAGCTCCCATGACTATCGATCGACGCGGTTTCCTCTCAGCGTCCGCTTCGGCGCTCGCGTTAGGCAAGGCCGGACTGCCACTACCCACACGCGAATCGGAGCCCGACACCCGGGATAGGCCCGATGGCACCAGTCTCCAGACTCGTGACATCACCGTCTACACCACCGCGGACAAGACCGACTACCGCATCTCGGCCACGGACAAGCTCACGTTCAAGCCGATGGGGCAGCCGCTTGAGTCACAGGTGTGCGTCTTCGTCGATCCCACGAAGCGCGGGCAGACGATCGTCGGAATCGGCGGCGCGCTCACCGATGCGTCGGCCGAAGTGTTCGCGAAGCTCTCGCCGGCGAAGCAGCGGGAGTTTCTCGACGCGTACTACGATCGCGACAAGGGCATCGGCTACACCCTGGGTCGCACGCACATTCACAGCTGCGACTTCTCGTCCGCCAGCTACACCTACGTCGACGAAGGCGACAAGGCACTCGCGTCGTTCTCCGTCGCGCACGACAGACAGTTCCGCATCCCGTTCATCAAGCAGGCAATCGCCACCGCGGGCGGCAGGCTAACGCTCTTCGCGAGTCCGTGGAGTCCGCCGGCATTCATGAAGACGAACAACGATATGCTGCACGGCGGCAAGCTGCGGCCGGAGTTCCGTCAGGCGTGGGCGAATTACTTCACGAAGTTCATACGGGCCTACGAGCGCGAGGGCATTCCGATCTGGGGCGTCACCGTTCAGAACGAACCCATGGCGACGCAGACGTGGGAGTCGTGCATCTTCGCGGCCGAGGACGAGCGGGACTTCATCAAGAGCTACCTCGGTCCAACGATGCGTCGGGCCCGTCTCAGCGACAGGAAGATCATCGCCTGGGATCACAACCGCGATCTCATCTGGCAGCGCGTGAGCACCATCCTCGCCGATCGCGAGGCCGCGCAGTACGTGTGGGGCATCGGCTATCACTGGTACGAGCCGTGGAGTGGCGGGTCGATGATGTTCGACAACGTGCGATTGGTGCGCGAGAACTTTCCCGACAAGAAGCTGCTCTTCACGGAAGGCACCGCCGACTCGTTCAAGCCGGAAGAAATCCACGCCTGGCGTCTCGGCGAGTACTACGGCCGCTCGATGATCAACGACTTCAACGACGGCGCGGTGGGGTGGACTGACTGGAACGTTCTGCTGGACGAGCAAGGCGGACCGAACCACGTCGGCAACTTCTGTTTCGCGCCGGTACACGCCGATACCAAAACGGGTGAGCTCATCTACACGAACTCGTATCATTACATCGGGCACTTCGCGAAGTTCGTACGTCCCGGCGCGCGTCGAATCGTCAGCTCGCCGAGCAGGAGTGCTCTGCTGTCGACGGCATTCGTGAATGCTGATGGGAAGGTCGCGGTGGTGGTGATGAATCCGGGAGAAGAGGGTCTGTCCTATTTCCTATGGCTCGCCGGCAACGCGGCGGAGGTGAAGAGCCCGCCGCATTCCATCCAGACGCTCGTGTTCTGACCGTAGCTGGCCGGGCAAAGCAGCCGGGGACGCGCTGCTTGACGGCCCTCCGGCGCCGGGTGAGTGTTGAGCCCCATGTCATGGCGCCGGAAGGGAGCGGAATGGCTCGCACGCTACGGTGTCGCCGAAGTCGCCGGGTTGTGCACGGCCTTCGTCGGCGCCTTTGCCGCACGCGCCCTCACCGGCAATGAGATCGCCGCCGCGTACGGCGGCGCGATGGGTGAGAATTTCGGCTACTACGGTATCGTCATCGGCCGCGAAGTCGTGCGCGATCGACGGGCCGCGCACGTTCTCGGTCGACGATACGGTGCCGCCGGCGCGGCGCGCACCGCGCGCAATCTCCTGTTCGAGTTCGGCATCGCCGAAGCGCTCGACAGCACCGTGCTGCGGCCGCTCGCGATGGGACTGGGCATTCGCTTCTTCGGGCGCGCGCTCGGCATTGTCGTTGGCAAGATCGCTGCGGACGTAACGTTCTATCTGCCGGTGATCTGCGCTTACGAGCTGCGGCGCTACCTCGCCCGCGCACGCGAGCAAGCGCGTGCGCGCGCGGCGGCGGACTGAGACGATGCGGCAGTCGGTCGCGCTCCTCGTCAGCGGTAACGGGATCCCGGATGACATAACGAGAGTACTGGTGGTCGGCGCGGGTCTGGCTGGACTCGCGGCGGCGCGTGCACTCGCCGATCGTGGCGTCGACGTGACGGTGCTCGAGGGCCGCGATCGGATCGGCGGCCGCGTGGAGACGCGCGACGGCGTCGACCTCGGCGCGCACTGGATCCATGGCACCGAGGGCAACCCGCTCACGAACCTCGCGCGCCAGCTCGCCGTGCCGACGCTCTTCGTCGGCGGCGACAGTGCGTACTCGGGGGGCTGGGATCACATTGCCGTTCACGGGCCCGACGGCCTCGCCCTGTCTGCCGATGAGAAGCTACGAAACATTCTCACCGCCGACGTTGTGCGCGACGAGCTCGACGCGCTCCGCCGCAAGCTCGATGGCGACGACGACATCTCGATCGAGGACGCGCTGCGGCGCGTCCTCGCCGAGCGCCGGCTGAGCGACGAAGACCGGCGAGCGGTGGCCTGGCACGTCGCGCTGTCCGCGCGCGACGATTGCGCCGCGGACGAAGGCACCCTCTCCTTCCGCTGGTGGGACGACGGGTACGAAGTCTATGGTTACGGCGACAGCGTCGTCGTCGACGGCTTCGGCGCGCTCGTCGGCGCGTTGGCCGAGGGGCTCGACGTCCGGCTCGGCCACATCGTTCGTGCCATCGAGCATGGCGGCGCGATGGGCGACCCGGTGGGCGTCGTCACCGACCGCGGTCGATTCGAGGCCGATGCCATCATCTGCACTCTGCCGTTAGGCGTCCTGAAAGCTGGCGCGGTCGAGTTCAGACCGCCGCTCCCGACAGCGAAGCAGCAGGCGATTGCCCGACTGGGAATGGGAAATCTGGCGAAGGTCGTGCTCCACTTCGACGAGCCGTTCTGGCCGCGAGATCAGTACGTCTTCGGCTATCAGTGTCGGCCCGTCGAGTGCTCGCCGACGCTGATCGTCAACCTCTGGAAGTCCCAGCGGACGCCTGCGCTCATGTTGATGGCCGGTGGTGCGCTGTCGCGAGAGATCGAAAGCTGGGACCAGACGCGGCTCACCCGGTGGGCCACGGGACTCCTCTGCGACGTCTTCGGTGATACGGCGCGCGAGCCAAGTCGGATCGAGCGCACTGAATGGAGCCAGGACCCGTTCGCGCGTGGGTCGTACTCGTACGTCGCCGTGGGCTCGACGCCGGCCGACATCGAGATGCTCGCCGAGCCGGTTGGCGGGCGTCTCTTCTTCGCGGGTGAGGCGACGTATCGCCATCACTGGGGCGGCGCCCACGGCGCGTACGCGTCCGGTTTGCGTGAGGCGGCGCGGCTGACACGCGATCCCACCGTGCTGCCGACGCGCGTCTTCACCGAGAACCGCCGATGGCGCGATGCAATGATGCGCGCGACGCGACTCTTCAATCTGCTGAGTAACACCGTGTCGCCGGCCACGCTTCGCGAGCGGATGGCGGTGCTTGCGAGCAGCGACGTCTTCGGCGCGGTGCCGTCACGCGAGCTGACGATCCTGGCGACGATGTTCGAGGCGATCGCCTTCGAGGCGGGCGACGTGCTCTTTCGAGCCGGCGAGAAGGCAGCGCAGGTGTACGCGATCATGGACGGCGAGCTGGAGATGCGCACACGAGACGGCCGCACCAATCCGCTGCGGCGAGGCAGCGTCGTCGGCGAGTACGGCCTCTTCGGTAGCGGAACGCGCGACTCGACGGTGGTGGCGACGCGCGCCGGGCGCGCGCTCGCCCTCGATTACGCGCGCTTCCACCGGTTCCTGCTCGCCTTTCCCGAGTGCTCGTTCGCGTTACTTAAGCTGACCGTCGAGCGGCTGCTGGCGAGCGATGCGTTACTCCCATCGTCTATCGATGGGGCTTGACGGAGTCCTAGCCTGAGGAGACATTCCGACCTCCCTAGCGGGTCGATGGGGGCATCTTCTTTCGGGGGACTCGCATGCGCGTACTCCGGCGGTTGGCCTACTGGCTTCGGCTGCGATCGAACCAAGGCGATCTCGCGGATGAGATTGCGCTGCATCGCCAGCTGCTCGAGGAGGAGCTCGTCGCGAGCGGCATGTCGGAAGGCGACGCCAGAGCCGCGGCGCGACGCGCGATGGGCAACGACACCTACATGCGCGAGGAGGCCCGCGCCGTCTGGTTCTCGGCGCGGCTCGAGGCGCTGGCGCAGGATTTCGGCTACGCGCTTCGGGGCCTCCGCCGAAATCCCGGCTTCACCATCGCCGTCGGCCTGACGCTCGCGTTAGGCATTGGCGCGAATGCGACGATGTTCTCGCTCGTCGATCGGCTGTTGCTCCGGCCACCGCCGCTGCTCGTCGAGCCGGGAACGGTGAATCGCGTCTATCTCTACAGGACGTACCGCGGCGTCGAGGCGGAGCGCAGCGGTCAGTACGCACGATTCCTCGACCTGCGCCGGTGGACGGCGGCGTTCGCGCGCATTGCCGCGTTCCGCGAGACCGATCTTGCCGTCGGCCTCGGCGACGACGCGAAAGAACTGCCAGTTGGCGTCGTGAGCGCGAGCTTCTTTGGCTTCTTCGACGCCCCGCCCGTACTCGGCCGCTATTTCGTCGACGCCGAGGATCTCCCGCCTAACGGAACCGACGTCGCTGTTCTGAGCCACTCGTTCTGGCAGACGCACTATGCAGGGCGGGCGAGCGTCCTCGACTCGACCATTCAAGTCGGTCCAACGCGCCTACGAATCATTGGCGTCGCGCCAGGTGAGTTCGCCGGACTCTGGCCGGATCGTCCGCCGGTCGCGTACATCCCCGTCACGGTCTACGGTAGCGCGGGCGGGGGGACGGACTGGTGGTCCGCCTACACGCACGCCATCGGCATCCGCACGCTCGTACGGCGGAAGCCCGGGGTGAGCGTCGCCGCCGCGACGGCGGACCTCACCCAGGCGCTCACCAAATCCTACCGGGCGCAGATCGCGATCGACCCGACCTCGCCACCGCTCGCTCTCACGCGTCCGCGCGCCCTGGCCGCGTCTGTGCTCGCCGAGCGCGGGCCGGAGGCATCGGGCACCGCGAAGGTCGCGGCCTGGTTGAGCATTGTCTCATTCGCCGTGCTGCTCATCGCGTGCGCCAACGTCGCGAATCTCCTGCTCGCGCGCGCGCTGCGACGCCGGCGTGAGATCGCGGTGCGCCTCTCGCTCGGTGTGAGCCGGGCACGGCTCTTCGTCCAGACACTCACCGAAAGCATCCTGCTCGCGCTCCTCGGTGGCGTGGCTGGAGTTCTCGTGGCCCAGTGGGGAGCCGCCGCCCTCCGCCGTGGCCTTCTGCCTGACGCGAACGCCGCGCCCGTGATCACGGATTGGCGCACGCTCGGGTTCGCGGCAGTGGTCACGATGACCGTCGGCATTCTCGTCGGACTCGCACCGGTGCTGCAGAGCCGCCGCGCCGATCTCGTCGAGGACCTGAAGTCGGGTGCGCGCGAGGGCAAATTTCAGCGCTCGCGCATTCGCGCCGCGCTCCTGGTCGTTCAGAGCGCACTGTCTGTGGCCCTCCTCGTTGCGGCGGGACTCTTTGTTCAGAGCTTGCGAAACGTCCGCGACGTGCGACTCGGCTACGACGTCGATCCCGTCCTCGTCGTGGGGTGGAATCTGCGCGGCGTGCAGCTGGACAGCGTTCGCATGGCAGAGCTCAATGCTCGACTGCTCGCCGCCGCCGCCTCCACGCCCGGCGTGGCGCATGCGAGTCTTGTGAAGACGGTTCCGTTCCGCGGCATCTCTTCGTGGCCTCTGTTTGTCGCCGGCATCGATTCCGTCGACCAGCTCGGCGAGTTCGACCTGAATGGCGTCTCACCCGAGTACTTCGCCACGGTCGGAACGCGCATCGTGCGCGGTCGAGGCATCGAGTCGGGCGACGACGCGCGCTCGCGAGCAGTGATGGTGGTCGATCAATCGATGGCGGCGGTGCTCTGGCCCGGTCGCGATCCCATTGGCCAGTGCGTTCATGTCGGCGCCGCGCGGGCACCGTGCACCTACGTCGTCGGCGTCGCCGAGGACGTTCATACGCACACGCTCGGCTCGGAGGCTGGCAACTATTTCTACTATCTTTCCGCCGCGCAGATGTCGCCTGACGACGTGGGCTTGTTCGTGCGTCCGAACGGCGACGCGGCGCGATACGTCGAGCCCTTGCGTCGGCGGCTGCAGCGCGAGCTGCCCGGCGCCGCGTACGTCGTCGTCGATCGGTTGAGCGACGTGATTGGCTCAGAGACGCGCACGTGGCGTGTTGGCGCGGCGGTCTTCACGGCGCTCGGCGCGCTCGCCGCCGTGCTCGCCGCAATTGGGCTCTATGGCGTTATTGCCTACGGGGTCGCGCAAAGGACGCACGAGCTGGGTGTCCGCCTCGCGCTCGGCGCCGCACGGTGGTCGCTCGTAAGGCTGGTCGTCGTGGACGGCGTCCGATTCACGTTGCTGGGAATCGTGCTTGGCTGCGCGATCGCCTTGTCGGCGTCCGGACGGATCGCGCCGCTCCTGTTCAGTGAGCCACCGCGCGATCCGCTGGTATACGGCGCGGTGACGGCGCTGCTCTTGGTGGTAGCGATGCTGGCGAGTGCCATCCCGGCCCTCCGCGCCGCGAGCGTCGATCCAAAGCGGGCGCTGCTCGCGGAGTAGCCGTTAGGCAGTTGGCATCACGACAGAATATTGCGAGGATTGCCGGTTGTCGCCTGGCGCGCGGGCACGTACGCCGCGAGCACGCCCACCCCGGCCATGATCAACGCCGTCGCGATGAAGACGCTGGGCTCTATCGGCTTCACGTGGAAGAGCAGAGACGTCAGCACTCGAGACAACGCCGCCGCGCCGAGCACGCCGACGGCGAGGCCCGCACTCGTGACGATGAGCCCCTGTCGCATGACCATCGAGCGAATCGCCGTCGGAGCTGCGCCGAGCGCCATCCGAATGCCGAACTCGCGCGCACGCAGCCGAACGGCATATGCGAGCACGCCGTAGACACCGAGAACGGCGAGCGCGATCGCGACGGCGGCGAAAGCCAGGAGCAGTCGCAGCGTGAAAGTGCGCGTCGCATTGCCGCGACCGAGGACGTCGTCGAGTGGAGCAGGACGATACATGACGAGAAGCGGATCGACTGCCTCGAGAAGGCGGCGGGCACTGGCGGCAACGACGTCGAGATTGCCCGTCGTGGACACAACCTGTGTGAGTCCCCAGTTGCGATCACCGGCAAACTGTTGGTGCGCGTGGTAGACCGTCGGCTTGATCTCGCCCTCGATCTCGAGAGCAACGTCAGCAACGACTCCGATCACCGTAGCGTTCACTCCGCCCGTGCGTAGCTGCTGCCCGATCGGGTCGACGCCGGGGAAGAGGAGCTGCGCCGCCGACTTGCTCACGACCACCACTCGCGGCGCGTGCGCGTCGTCACCCGCCTCGAAGACGCGCCCTGCGACGCGCGGAATTCCGAGCGCGGCAAAGTAATCGCCCGCGATGACCCGCTGCTCCAGTGATGCATGATCGATCTTCGTGTTCACGAGCGGCCCGGAAAGCGGACGCGTGAACCAGGAATTGTAGGAGCCGGTTGCCGGCAGGCGCGATGTTCCGCCTGCGGCGCGGACGCCGGGCACACCCTCGAGCTGACGTGCCAGATCATCGTAGGCTCTCGCGCGTGCCGTCGAGTCGTAACGACTGCCGGGCAGGTGGAGCTCGAAGGTCAACACGTTAGCAGACGCAAATCCGAGGTCAACGCGCCGGAGCTGCGCAAAGCTGGATAGCAGGAGGCCGGCGCCGACCGCGAGCACGAACGCCAGTGCCACCTGCGCCGAAACGAGCGCTGCCCTGAGTCGTACATGTGCGCGGCTGCTCGAGCCGCCGCGTCCTTCGCCCCGCAGTACGTCTCCTGGACGTGTGCGAGCCGCGCGCACCGCCGGCGCCGCGCCAAAGAGCACGGCGCAGAGCGTCGCGAGCCCGATCGAGAAGAGGAGGAGTCGTGGATCCAGAGACAGCGACGAGAGCCGCGGAATGGTGCCGTCGCCGAGCCTGACGATTGCGGCCATGCCGAGCCGGGCCACGGCGAGTCCCGCAACGTCGCCGACCAGCGCGATGACGATGCTTTCGACGAGCATCTGACGGATGATGCGCGCGCGTTGACCTCCCAACGCGGCGCGGACGGCGAACTCACCCTGCCGCTCCGATCCCCGCACGAGCATCAGCGTGGCGATATTGACGCACACAATGAGCAGCACGAGCGCGACCGCGCCGAGCATGATCTCCAGGGCAGCGGCTGTCGGCGCGACCATGTCGTCCTTGAGCGGATCGAACCTGGCACGCGTGTCGCGCGCGTCGGGATATTTCACGCCGAGCCTGGTCGCCAGTGCTGTCAATTCCGCCTGCGCCGCTCCGAGCGATAGGGTTGGCTGCAATCGCGCAATGACGGTGAGGTAGTGATTCGTCGCATTCGATGGATCTCGCCCCGGGTCGAGATTCAGTGGCGTCCACGCGTCCGCGCGCGGAGCGAGCGGATCGACGAAGCTTTCCGGCATGACACCCACGATCCGATATGCCGTGCCATCCATCGTGATCGTGCCGCCGACCGCCGACGCATCGGAATGGAATTCCTCCTGCCAGAGGCGATGGCTGATCACCGCCACTCGAGCCGGGTGCTCGGCTCCATCCATGCCGCCGTGCTCGTCGTCACGCGACAAGACGCCCCCGATCGCCGGACGCACGCCGAGGACATCGAAATACTCCGCGCTCACTGGCAGCGTACGGATGCGACGCGCCCGATCGCCGCGGCCGATGTCGGCGCCGACGGCATCGTACGTGAGCGCGGCGGCGATGGACGCGACTGATGACATCCCGTCGCGATACTCGAGAAAATGCACCGGGGTCAGAAAGCCGTGGTCGTTAGGCGCCCGGACGTCGGTGTTGTACAGGCGCACGAGTCGACCGGGCTGAGAGTACGGCAGGGGCGCCAGCAGAACCGCATCGACAGCACTGAAGACAGCCGTTGCGCCACCGATGCCAATCGCGAGCGTGAGGACCGCCACGGTGGCGAACACCGGATTGCGTCGCAGCGTACGGAGCGCAAAGCGCACGTCGCCGGCGCCATCGAACAAGCTCCGCGTACGACGGGCGTCGCGCACGTCCTCCTTCACCTGCTCGACCCCGCCGAGCGCGATCAGCGCCTGGCGGTGCGCTTCGGCGTGACTCACTCCGGTACGCCGCCGATACTCCTCCTCCATCTCGACATGGAGACGGAGCTCTTCCTCCAGCTCGCGATCTTCGGCGCGCCGAAAGACGATCGCGCGAAGACGCAGCAGTAGATCGGACAGGATTCTCATGCGCCCTCCGGCGCCCACGTGCGGACGCTCATGATGTGATCGATCGCCGCGGAGGCACGCTCCCACGCCGTGTGTTGAGTGGTAAGCGTCCGCCGGCCAGCGGTGGTGAGCTCGTAGTAGCGCGCGCGCCGGCCCTTCTCGGTCAGGCGCCAGGCCGTCTTCACCCAGCCGCGGCGCCGCATGCGCACGAGGGCAGGGTAGAGCGAGCCCTGGGTGACGAGGAAGACGTCGCGCGACATCGATTGGATGCGATGTGCGATCCCCCAGCCGTGCATCGGCTCGAGCGCGAGTGTCTTGAGGACGAGCATCTCCAGGGTTCCCTGGAGCAGCTCGAGGCGTTCGTCGGACACGATCGGTCTCCTTCAGACGGTCTGAAGGTAGACAGCTGGCGCGCCGAAAGCGTTTGAAGCCGCCCTGAGACCCCTACTCCGTGCGCAGCGCGATCACCGGGTCCACGCGTGTGGCCCTTCGCGCCGGCACCAGACACGCCAGCAGCGCCGTGGTGCCCAGCACCGCCGTGACCAGGATCGTCACCACGGGATCGTTGGGACTCACCTGGAACAGTGCCGCCCGCGCAACCCGCACCAGCCCCGAGCCGGCGAGCAGGCCGATAGCCATTCCGATTGCGATCTGCCAGGCACCTTGGCGAATCACCATACGGATCACGGCGCCAGCCGTCGCGCCTAACGCCAGCCGAATGCCCATCTCCCGCACCCGCCGACTCACCGAGAAGGTCATCACCGCGTACAGCCCGATCGACGACAGGACCAGTGCGGCGACGCCGAACACGATGAACAGCGTCGCGAAGATCCGGAAGAAATGCATCGGCTCGCGCATCACGTCCGCCATCGATTGTGTCGCGTATACCGGAACCTCCGGATCGACCGCGGCGACCGCCGCGCGCAGCGTCGCGGCGCTCGACACATCGGCGCTGCCTGCTATGGCGAGCGCGCCCGAGTCAAAGCGGCGCTGCTGCCAGAATGAGGTGAGCACTTCGGCTGGCCACGGATCGTCGAAGCTCGCTGAGACGAGCGTTGGCACGATGCCGACGATCGTCAGCCACGGCGCGGTCGGTTCCGACCCGATGCGAATTCGCTTGCCGATTGGATCCGTCTCACGAAAGTGTCGCTGAACGAATGATCGGCTCACGACGGCGACGCGCTCCGCTCCGTGCCGGTCGGCTGCCGCGATTGGCCGTCCGCGAGTGACATGCACACCGAAGGTCGGAAAGAAGCCGGGACTCACAGCGAGCGTGCGAACCACGGGATGGTCCTGCTCACGATCATAGGTGCGTCCCTCAACGGTCAGATGGTGCGGCACCCAACCGCTGCCTGGCAGACCATTGCCAAGATAGACGCCGTTTCGTCCCGGTTGCGCGGTGAGATCACGCTCGAGCGTCTCGAAGAACGCTCGCTGCCGGACGGTGTCGCTCGTCGTCAGCGTCACGCGCGCCGTGAGAATTGCGCTCGTCGCGAACCCCGGGTCGACATTGCGCAAGTTGATGATGCTGCGAGTGATGAAGCCCGACGCAAGCAGAATCGCCGACGACACCGCGATCTCCACGACGACGATCCCTCGGCTCAGGCGGGCCGCACGCAGCGAGGACGCGGCGTGCGATTCATCCTTGAGAATGGCGTTGATGTCGAGCCGAGCCGACTGGATCGCCGGAGCGAGCCCGGAAACCAGGCTCGCGACGACGGCCACGGCAATGACGAACGCCACTACCGCGGGATGGAGACGGACGTCCATCCAGAAGAGTGGTATTGGGGACCCCGCGACGGCTCGGTTGAAGAGCTTGATGCCAAGCGCGGCCAGCGCGACGCCGACGACCGCCGCGACGGCGGCGAGAATGCCCGATTCCACGAGTAGCTGGCGCATGATGGCCAGCCGCGACGCCCCGAGCGCCGTGCGAATTCCGATCTCGCGCGTGCGATTCGCGGCGCGGTCGAGCAGCAGATTCGCGACGTTCGCGCAGGCGACGAGCAGCACGAGAAAGACGGCGCCGAGCATGCCGTACAACAAAGTGTAGACGCGCGGATTGATGGAGGCGCGCACGAACGGGAGCACCGCGATCCGAAGACCCGAGTCCGCGGGTGGTCGAACCGCCGCCAGCCGCTGCGTGAGTCCGCCGAACTCCGCATTCGCATTGTCGTACGCCACGTCCGGCCGCAGTCGGCCGACGAGACTGACGCTTTCGCCCTGACCCGGAGCGACGGCGGCGACATTCTCCTGAATCGGCAACCAGAGCCGCGTGTTGTATGGAAATTCGTAATTCGGCGGCATGACACCAACGATGACATGCGGGCGTCCATTCACACGTAGCGTCTTGCCGATGACGTCTGCGCTCGAAGAAAATCGATCGCGCCAGAGTGCGTGACCGAGGATTGCCGTTGGCGGTGCGGCTGGATCGGTGTCCCCCTCGCCAAAGCTCCGGCCGAGCGCGGGACGAACGCGCGGCGTCTCGAGCACACCGACGGTCACTCGCGCTGCCTCGACCCGATCGGCGCGGTCGCCGCCGCTCACGTTCACCGTCGTGGTGGCATACGCCGCGAATGTCTCGAAGGAGCGTTGCTGCGCGCGATACTGCGCGAAATCACCGAGTGCGACCAGCGCATCCACGCCGGGCTGACGCGGATCGATGAGCTTGACGATCGCGATGCGCGCCGGCTCGTCGAATGGCAGGCCCTTGATGAGCAAACCATAAATGATGCTGAACATCGTCGCGGTGAGGCCGATCCCGAGGGCGAGCGCGGCGCTGCCCGCGATGACGGTTCCCGGGCTGCGCCGCAGCGACCGGGCGCCGTGCCGCACGTCGCGCAGCAGCGACGAGGAGCTCCACACCCGCGCCCGGCTCGGCTTCGCCAGCCGGCGTTTGCCGTCGAGTGCGTGCTCGAGCTCATCGTCACGCAGTTGCGCCAGCAGCTGCTCACGTGCCGCGGTGCCCCCAATGCGCGGCGCCAGCTCGGCGAACTGCTGCTCCAGATGCTGCCCGATCTCCTCGATCACGTCCGCCTGATCGTCGGGCGCGAGGTTGGCGTGCTGGAGTCGCGCCCGAACGTCCGCGCGCCAATCGTAGTTGTCGTGCGTCGACTCACGCATAGCGAACCCCCGCGACACGGTTGATGGCGGTAACGAAGTCCTGCCAGCTCCGACGCTGCGCCTCGAGCGCCGTGCGGCCACCAGACGTCAGGCGGTAGAAGCGGCGCCGCCGCTCGCCCGCCTTCTCGACCCAGCGGCCCGTGATCCAGCCGCGCTCCTCCAGTCGGTAGAGCAGAGGATAGAGCGACGCGACGTGGAACACGAGCACGCCCTTCGAGCGTGACTCGATCAGCTTCTGCAGCTCGTAGCCGTGACGTGGCTCCGCGGCGAGCAAGGCGAGGATGAGAAACTCCGCGCTCCCCTTCTTGAGCTCATCGGTAAGCATGGGTGTCCGATATGTGTGACTCACACATATAGGCATCCGGCACAGAGGTCAATGGCCGCCGGTTATGGAACGTCGGACAATTCCATTAGGGTTCGATTAACGCCGTTGCCAGACATGGAGCTCCGGCTGTCGCGTTCCACATGTCGACGAGGAACGATTCGACACGCTGGACGTGGCCATGCTCGAGCAAGGTCTTCGCGGGCAGTCCGCCAAACTCGTCACGAGCTTCGGTGAGCCACTGCAGAACAGCCTCGTCCTGGCGGTGAATGTCCTGCAGCAGGGCGACAACGAACGCGACCTCCTGGCTCCGCACCGCTTCGACCTCGAGGCCAGGGAGACACACGTCGATGCCCGTTACCGGGGCATATCGGGCGGGGGCGAGCCAGGCTTTCAATTCGGCCTTTGACAGCATTGCAAACCTCCTCGAATTGGCGCGTAGGTAGTCCAGAACCCGCGGAGACTCACGCGGCACAGCCGCTCTTCGGCTGCTGGTAATCGCACGGACAGCTGCCTTCTGGACACGACATCCCCGGCCGTCCGGCGCGGACACAGCGCCAGCATGGACTGAGCGGCTCGCTCGTAATTGGAAGGCCGAGCACTCGTGAGGCGGCCTTTGCTCCATCGCCGGTCAGGGCGCGGAGCGCCGGCCGACCCAGAGCATCGAACGACATCTCCGCCGCCGATACGAAACCTGCCTTACGAATTCCCGCGCCCGACGCGTGATTCTCCGGCGCGTAGCCGATCCAGAACCGCTCCGCGTCCGACGACTCCTCGCTCACGATCGCTAGCAGCAGTCGTGGATAGATCCCCAGCCCGCGATGCGATGGAAGGGTGACGAAGTTCCAGAGATATCGTTCGTCGGCGTTGAGGGTGAGCTTCGCGCCGAGCTCACCGATGTCCGCCGTTCGTGTCGCTACCCAGCCCCAGGCAGCGGCCTGGCCTGCGATGACGGCGACGTAAGCGCGGTGTCCTGCGGCGAAGCGAGCCGAGATCTCTTCGATGCTCCGATTCTGGAGCGAGGCCATGGCCGCGGCGTCCAGCTCATGGCGAATCGACAATCCCGCGAGCGGCGAAAGAGCGGTCACGAAGTCATCTCGATGGCGAGTGGCGAATGGCACGGTGGAATCCTCAGGTGGATGCAAAAGCGAAAGGCCACGTCGTGTTGACGTGGCCCGAGAATACGACCGTGTGATGTGACCTTCTTGAACGGAACGGCTCTGTCGTTGAACGTAGAGGCTAATCGAGGCCTAACGGCTCACTGTGCGCGCGGGCTCGGGCGGCGGGTACTTCGCCAGGCTGCCCGACACCGGGTGATTGCCCGAGGTCTCCCTCGCTGGCAGTGGCCCGGTGAGCTGCAGCATCGACGGCGGAAAGCCGAACATCCGGCGAGACGTGCGCGAGAGATGGGCGGCGTCCGCGAAGCCGGCCGAGTGCGCGGCCGAGGACAGCGACTCGCCCGCCTGCATCAGCTCCCAGACGCGCACGAAGCGGCGCCAGAGAATGTAGGGCCGCAACGCCGTCCCAGTCTGCTCGACAAAGAGGTGGCGAAATCGGCTCGGCGAGAGGAACGCGACCTCGGCAACCTCCTCCAGCGTGAGGGGCGCGTCGAGATGGCTGTTGATGTACGATACCGCGCGCAGGATGCGCTCGTCCGAGACCACCGACGGCTCGACACCACCGGTGAGCGTTCGGACAACGCGCTGCGCCGCGGCGATCAATGCCGCGGTGTTGCGCTCCTCGTTCCTGGCAGCGAACAACGCCGGACCAACTTCCGCCAGGAGCTCGGCCGGAAGGGCACTGATGCCCTCCGACCCGAACCGTTCGGTGAGCGCGCGGCCTTCGCGACGCTCGGGCTCGACGAAGATGATCGCATTGAGCGGAACGTGCGTCGCGTCCATCGTATGCGGCTGGCGCGAGGCGATCACCACGCCCTCGTAAGCCGTCCACGGCTCCTGATCCGACCGCCGGAAGCGAATGCCATGCGTCGAACCGAAGCCGATCTGGATGGCGTAGTGCGCGTGCATCGGCGTGATGCCCCGCGCTCGGCCGATCATGAGGCAGCCGCCGTCCCACGACACGAATTGTCCAATCCCGCCTGCGGTGCTCATCGATGCTCCCGTGCTCCCGTTCCGTCGGCCACATTCTACACCAGCACCCGAGAATGGGTCAACGACTCGGGGCTCAACCGTTAGGCGGGAAGCATCGCCTCACTCCGTTGCGCGGCCCGTTCGGCGACGTATGCCGCGTCCAGCCCGACGCCGCCGATCAGCGAGGAAGCCATCCGGTGCTGGAATCGCAGGCCGAGGAAGAACAGGCCGGGCGCTTCGGGAACGACGCCGCGCACGTGGCGAGGAAATCCGGATTCATCGAAGATCGGCAGATCGATCCAACGGTAGTCTGGCGCGAAGCCGGTGCACCAGACGATGACGCGAGGCTCGAGCACCTTGCCGCCACAGACAGGAAGCCCGCCGCGCTCCGCGTCCAGCCGTCCGACGCGACAGACTCCCGCCGCAACGAGATCCTGCTCCGGGATACCGATCAGCGCGTCACCGCCGGTCGTCGCCTTACCACGGAGTCGCCGGCCGAGACGAGTGTCCAGGGTGGCGCGCGTCAGCACTGGCCAGATCCAGTCGAAGATGTCACGGCCGAGGACGCGCCGCGGCAGGTGGCCTGTGTCGCGGCCGGCCAGCCACACCTTGCGATGGCCCGCGAGCTCGAGCGCGATCTGCGCGCCGGAGTTGCCGGCGCCGACGACCAGAACGGGTCCGTCAGGCAGCGCGAGCGGATTGCGATAGCTGCTCGAGTGGAGCTGTACGATCGATCTCGAGATGCCTGACGCGACGGCAGGGATGAGCGGTCGCTGAAATGCACCCGTGGCGACGATCACGTTGCCGGCCTCGAGACGCGTCTCGGAGCCCTCGAGACTGATGGTGAAATGCTCGCCGTCGGACGTCACTGACTGGACGCGTGAGTTGAGGCGCACAGCCAGGTCAAACCGCTCCGCGTAGCGCTCGAGGTAGTCCGCGACTTCGTCCTTGTCGGCGAGATGGTCCGGCATCGCGGGGAAGGGCGTTCCCGGAAGGCCGCTGTACCGGGCAGGCGTGAAGAGGCGAAGCGAATCCCAGCGCTTTCGCCAGTTGTCCCCGACGCGGCTCTCGTCGCTCAGGATCACGAAGTCCACGTCGCGTGCTGCGAGATGATGGCCGACCGCGAGTCCGGCCTGGCCGGCGCCGATCACCACCGTGTCGAACCGTTCGACGCGTGAGGCACGGGATGGAATCGTTGGGATCGCGATAGTCATTGAAGTCCACTCATCCGGGGTTCGTGGCACGGCAGCCGTGCCTTCGTGTGCACCAGCATGATCGTGCCCCAGCGATGGACATGCTTGAACGAAACGGCTGACCGACGCCGCCTCTGAGCGCCGGCGCGCGAAGCTCAGCCCCTACGTTCAACGACACGACCGTTTGATTCAAGAATGTCCCTCCGAGGACCGATAAAGTGCGCCACGTCGAACATGACGTGGCGTTTCACATCATCGGCTCTTCTTCAGGAGGTTCACATGCAATCCATACGGCGCACGTACCAGCTCGGCATTCTCGCGGCGGTGATGCTGGCCACCGGCTGCATGATGTTCGCGCGGCCACCGAAGGACCTGGACTACTCTCGCACGCGTCTGAGCGCGGCCGGAGCGTACCGAGCGACGATTCGTCCGCAGGGAGACACCATCCCCCAGGGCAAGCTGCACCGCTGGGTGCTCCATCTCGAGGCGCCTAACGGCACACCGATCGATGGCTGTCAGATCACGGTGGACGGCGGCATGCCCCAGCACGGCCACGGTCTCCCGACCAAGCCGAAGGTCACGCGCGATCTCGGCAACGGCGATCATCTCGTGGACGGAATGAAGTTCAACATGGGCGGCTGGTGGGTCGTGAAGTTCCGCATCGCCACGGCCACCGGCAGCGACTCGGTCGTGTTCAATCTGAAGCTCTGATCCGCTCACCGACCGATCGCCTTCACCGAGAGAACTTCCATGTCTCCACGGCCTAACGGTTTCGCTCGCGCTCTCCGGCGTTTTCGCGACAGTGCCGCGTTCGCGATTCTGGTCTCGTCAATCGCGGGTGTCATCGGAACGACCGCCGTCTCGGTCGCTGCGGCCCACGGAGCGCAGCTCCCGAGGCCCCGCTGGAGTGCCGACGAGCGCACGATGCTCAAGTCGCTTTCCCTAACGAGTCTCCAGCCGCTCGCGCCGGATCCATCCAACCGGTTCGGCGATGATCCACGCGCCGCGGCGCTTGGTCGCGAGCTGTTCTTCGACACGCGGCTCAGCGGCAACGGCAAGGTGTCGTGCGCTACCTGTCACGTGCCCGCGCAGGATCTCCAGGACGGCACGCCGCTGGCGCACGGCGTCGGCACGACCGCACGCCGCACGATGCCCATCGCCGGCACCGCGCACAACAGCTGGTTCTTCTGGGACGGCCGCACCGACAGCCAGTGGGCCCAGGCGCTCGGTCCGCTCGAGAGCGCGGTGGAGCATGGCGGCACGAGGGCGCAGTACGCCCATGTGATCGCGAAGCATTATCGAGGCGAGTACGAGGACGTCTTCGGCGCGTTGCCGTCGCTCGTGCAGGTGCCGCGCAACGCGGGTCCGGTCGCAGACAACGCGGCCCGTGGCGCGTGGCAGCGGCTCCCGTCGACGCAGCGTGACGAGATCTCCCGCGTCTACGCCAACATCGGCAAGGCGATCGCCGCGTTCGAGCGCAGGATCGAGCTCGCTCCGTCCCGCTTCGACCGCTACGTCGACACGGAGCTCGCCGGACGTCCGCACGACTCGACCGATGTGCTCTCCAGCAACGAGGAGGCAGGGCTGCGCCTCTTCATCGGCAAGGCGAACTGCGTCAACTGTCACAACGGTCCGCTGTTCACCGACAATCACTTTCACAACACCGGAGTTCCGAAGTCGAAGCTGGAACTCCCGGTCGACAGTGGCCGCGCGCTTGGCGTAAGGCAGGCAGTGGCAGGTGAGTTCAACTGCGCGAGCCGTTACAGCGACGCCAAGCCTGACGACTGCGAAGAGCTCACCTTCGCGGTGACGGAAGGCGATGAGCTGGTGCGCGCGTACAAGACGCCGTCGCTGCGCAGTGTGGCGGCGCGTGCGCCGTACATGCACGCCGGACAGTTCGCCTCGCTGAACGAAGTGCTCTCCCACTACAACCGCGCGCCGGCGGCGCCGTTCGGCAAGAGCGAGCTGCGGCCGCTACACCTCTCGCCGACCGAGCTGAGTCAGCTCGCGGCTTTCCTCCAGCTGCTAACGACTCCCATCGCTACGCCGAAGGGGTGGCTCGAACAGCCATCCACTCACGTCAATGGAGACAAAGGCCATGTCAACAATTACTAAACACGTTCGGGTTGCCTGCACGATGTGGATCCCCCTCGCGGTGTTGGCGCTCACCCTCACGGCAACCACGTGGCCTCGGCCGCGGCCGCGCGCGGCCAGCTTGGAACGAATCGTCGCTGCCCGACTCACGGACATCCCGTCGCACAATCGGGTGTATCGCGCCTCGCTCGACCTGACGAATGACTTCGTCTGGACCCTGCGGGTGCGCTCGGCCTCCGGCGTGCCGGTCCCGAATGCGAGCGTGTCGATGGAGGCGTGGATGCCAGACCAGGAGCGCGTCGCGCATGCCACGCCGGCCTCGATCCAATCCGTGGGTGCCGGATCGTACCGCATCAGCCCGTTGACGTTCGACCGGTCCGGCTGGTGGAATCTCAAGGTGCAGGTCACTGCCGGGGGACGGACGGACAGCCTCGCCTTCAACGTGATTCTCAGGTGAATGAAGCTCGCCGTTTGGCGCTACTCCTCGACCACGAGCACGCCGATCGCGCCCTTCTGACCGTGGCCGAAGCCGTGATTCACGAATGGGAATTCGCCGGCGACGTTTGCGACCAGCTCGAACACCATCCCGCCGCCCGCCGGGACGTTGAACGTCTGCACACCGTGAATCGCGTTCTCCGGCGGCGAGCCAAGGTACACCGTGTCGAACTGCTCACCGACGATGTGAAAGGCACACGAGATCGTTGGTCCGCCGTCAACGACGTAGAATCGCACCCGTTCGCCGCGCTTCACCCGGATCGGCTCCGTCTGATACTGGCCTGGCCGGCCGTTGAAGGCGACGTAGTCGGGTAGAGTCGCGAGCATCTTGGAGTAGTCGAACGGATGCACTCCGTTCACGGGGTTGCCGACGTAAAACTCACTCTGGACGAGTACGAATTCTTTCGCTGCTGGGAGTGGAGACGGCGGGTCGACGATGATCGCGCCCACCATACCTGAGCCGATATGCATGAGCACCGGCGAGCTGCCGCAGTGATAGAGGAACGCGCCCGCATAACGCGGCTTGAACGTGTACGACACCGATTGCCCCTTGAGGACGGAGCGGAAGGCCGTCTTCGGATCGATCTGCGCGGCGTGGAAGTCCATCGAATGCGGGACGTCGTGCTCGTTGGTGAGCGTGAACTCGATCGTATCCCCCACGCGACAGCGGACGATCGGTCCAGGCAGATTGCCTTCGAAGGTCCATGCGGCAACGACGATGTCCGGCGAGATCCGGACGGGAAGCGCCTGGGCGCGCCAGTGAAGCTGTTGCGTGCGACTGCTTGGCAAGGGCGGTAGGGCCGGGTCGAAGCGCTGGTAGGTCGCGTTCCCGGCGGGCACGCTCGTCGTCGTTGGGCCGACGGCATGATGCACCGTATGGAGGCGGCTATCCGGATTGTGCAGCACGCGGTTGGCCGGTTGTTGGCTGCCCGATGTCGTTCCGCGGCCGCTGTCTCGTCGCCCCGAATCGGCAGCGCCCGGCGCCCCGCGCGAGCAGCTCGACAACGCGGCGCCGACGCCTGGGATCACCAGGCCAAGCGCCGAGAGCGACGCCAGGAAGCCGCGACGCGATGTTTCGGGTGGCTCAGGGTGACCGCGCGAAGCCGTTCGACTCGTTAGGTCGACCGTCGGGTCGACTTCGACGCATTGCCGCATCTCTTCCATCTCCGGCATGAGATCGTCTCCAGGGCGAAGGCAAAAGTTGACATGCGGCGAGACGCAGAAAGGGCGCCAGACGAACCGCTCAGCGCGTGAGCTTCGCCTCGGCTGCCGCGCGCAGCTTCTCGAATTGTGCCTTGAGACGACGCAGCTCGTCATCCGATAGATCCTCCATGTCGACCAGCTCGTCGCGCGCCTCGGACACCGCGCGAATCAGCTCATCGAGCTTGAGCTGAGTGACCTGCGCGTCGCGGTTCTGGGTGTGCTGGATGAGGAACACCATGAGGAACGTCACGATCGTCGTGCCCGTGTTGATCGTGAGCTGCCAGGCGTCGGAGTAGTGAAACAATGGTCCCGTAAGGGCCCAGACCGTGACGAGCAAAATCGAGAGACCGAACGCCCAGGGCGTGCCGACGGCGTGCGAGATCGAGAGCGCGAAGTGTCGGAAACCTCGAGTCGAGTTCATTGGCGATCGGGTGCGGATGGTTGGTAGGCGGCTGTCTCGTTAGGCCGGTTCATCGGGCTGTCCGGTGGGCCAATTGGCGCAAGTGCATTGCAGCAAACCGTGCGATACCGCACATTGTACTGCCGCGAGGTCTGTCACCAGCGCGGCCGGGTCGCCAGTGGCGCCCTCGTATCCTCGGTGCTCCTGGCGGCGCCGCCACTCGTCAGGCCCCAGGAGATCGTGATGGACAATGCCGCTCGCAGCGAGATGCCCGAGGTTCAGAGTTGGCGTCCGTTGATTGCGAAGTATCAACGGCCGCGCACCGCACGCGCCATTCTCCAACTCGTAACGACCCTCATCCCGCTTGCGGCGGTGTTCGTGGCGATGGACCGCCTGCTCGCGATCTCTTTCTGGTGGACGCTTCCGCTCGTCCTGCCTGCCGCGGCCCTGCTCGTGCGGACCTTCGTCCTCATGCACGACTGCGCCCATGGCTCCTTCTTCGCCTCCCGCCGGGCGAATCAGATCGTGGGCGCCGTTACCGGCTTGCTCACGCTCATTCCATTCGAGCACTGGCGGCACGAGCACGGTCTGCACCACGCATCGGCTGGTGATCTCGATCGCCGCGGCCACGGCGACGTCGATACGCTCACGGTGCGCGAGTATCTGGCACGGACGCCGTGGGGAAGGCTGCGTTACCGCTTGATCAGACACCCGATCTGCTTTCTTCTCGTCGGGCCAATTTATTTTGTCCTCGACAAGCGCTTTCCGCCGCGCGGAGAGAACGCGGGTCGTCGGCAGGTTGCGAGTGTGTGGGCCAACAACATCGCGATCCTGCTCGTCGGCGGCGCCGCGGTGACTCTCTTCGGACCGCGTGTCTTTCTGCTCTATCTACCCGCCTATTACCTGGCGATCATCGCGGGACTCTGGCTCTTCTTCGTGCAGCATCAGTTCGAGGGCACGTACTGGGAGGAGCACCAGCAGTGGGACTACGCGACGGCGGCGATCGCCGGCAGCTCGTACTTCAAGCTGCCCGCGGTGCTGGAGTGGTTCACGGGCAGCATTGGCTTCCATCACGTGCACCATCTTGGCCCTCGCATTCCGAATTACAAGCTTCGGCAATGCCACGCCGAGAATCCGATCTTTCATCAGGCAACGGTCATCACACTCCGGCAAAGCGTCTCGGCACTGCGCCTTGCGCTGTGGGACGAAGACGCGGGCCGCCTCGTTCGGTTCGATCGAGCCCTCGAAATGCGCCACGACGCCGCGGCGAGCACGGGGGTGTGATTCGAGTATCGGTGCGTTGGCGGCGATGACAGGTGGCGCGCTGCATCATTCGTCATTGTCATCGTCGTCCGACTGCCTCGGCTCGAGCTGCCCCGCCGCCCTCTCGAGCTGATCGACGAGCGCGAGCCGCGCGTCATCGGTGAGCCACGGCGCTCCGCTTTCCAATCGCTCGCGGTCACGCAGGAACGCCGCGACCTCCGAGCTGTCGGCGCCAGCGTCGAACATCCCGACGACGGTCGCGGCGATCTCCCGCAGGTCGAGCCGAGCGCGATCCCACTGCCCGCGAAGCAACTCCTCCACACGCGCACGCCAGAGAGCGTATTTGTTCACCGTCACTGCAGATCCGCCACGAAGTAGGTAGGGCAAAGCTAGCAGCCTGGCGCTGCGACGCGCGGGTGTAGTTCGCTGCTCGAGGCGCGGCGGATGTGGCCGGCCCGTGTCCTACCGCCGGCTTCTGGTTACGTGCTGGGCGGACGGTCCTCCAAGGCCCAGCACGACGTCGAACTCGACGCTCTCTCCTTCGGTCAGGTACCTGCCGCCGGTGCCTTCGATGGCCGAGCGATGGACGAAGCAATCGGGCTCGCCGTTGGGCCGGCTGATGAATCCGAAGCCCTTCACATCATTGAAGGACTTCACCGTTCCTGTTACACGCATGGTCGCCGTCGCCGGCGGATCTGGAGTTCGGGCACTGCGGTCGCCCGAGCGCTGTCTATTGACCACTTGGTCAATTGAAACAGTAGCCTATATTGACCATTTGGTCAACAGAAAATGTGGGTGCGGGGTCTGGGTCGGCGGGCCAACCCAAGCGAAACTGCCCTCCGGTAGCAACCCCCCGCGGTCCCCTTGCCAGGCAATGGGAATGATGCCATTCTCCCTTGTCACACAAGGGGAACCATGGCCAACACCGAGATCGATCTCCTCCGCAGCAGCCTCGATCTGCTGATCCTCAAGGCCCTGAGCTGGGGGCCCCGCCACGGCTACGGGGTCGCCGAATGGATCGAAGACGCGACTGGCGACGCCCTCTCCGTCGAGGAGGGAACACTCTATCCAGCCCTCCACCGCCTCGAGCGCAAACGATGGGTCGCGGCGGAGTGGGGGATCTCGGATCACAATCGCCGCGCGAAGTTCTACCGCCTCACGACGGCCGGGCGCGCCCAGTTCCGTGCGACCGCGCCGGCCTGGCATCGCCATGCCGAAGCGATCGCCGCCGCGCTGCGGGCGACCTCCCCCGAGATCGCGCGCGCGTGATCCGATGACCGGTCGTCCCCCGGGCTGGCGACGCCTCTTCCGCCACTCGTTAGGTGCGCGGCGCGTCGTGGAAGACGTCGACGACGAGATCGCGTTTCATCTCGCGATGCGCGCCGAACGGCTGCGGGCCCGCGGCCTGAACGAGGAGGCCGCTGCCGCTGCGGCGCGCCGACGGTTCGGCGATCTCGAGCACGTACGCCACGAATGCGTGGAGATCGACCGACAACTGGCGCGCCAGCGGAGCGCCGCCGACTATTTGGAGGATCTCGTGAAAGATGTCGCGTTCGCGCTGCGTGGCCTTCGCCGCGCGCCCGGCTTCGCCGCCGCATCGCTGCTCACGCTCGCGTTAGGCATCGGCTCCGCCGCGGCGATCTTCAGCGTCGCCTACGGTGTGCTCCTCCGGCCACTGCCGTTCGCGCAGCCCGACCGGCTCGTCGAGGTCAGCATCAATCTCAAGGGTACGGGCGAGGGCTTCGGGTCGCTCTCGGCGCCGGAGTACGTGGACCTGGCGCGAGAGAACCGCGCCTTCTCCGGCGTTGCCGCATGGACGCCGCGCGGCCGTACGATCGGCGGCGACGGGCGGCCAGAGCGCGTCAACACCACCCAGGTCACCGCGTCGCTGTTCACCGTACTCGGCGTGCGCGCGCAGGTGGGTCGCATCTTCACCGCGGAGGAAGACGTCGCCGGCGGAGGGCTGGTGATCGTTCTCGGCGACGCGCTCTGGCGACGCCGCTACGGTGCCGACCCGGCGGTGATCGGTCGGAAGGTGGAGCTCGACGGTGTGATGCGGACCGTCGTCGGCGTGCTCCCGCCGGGCTTCGCGATCGGTGGCGGCGAGCTGTTCACACCGCTCGCCTTCAATCCGGCGAAACTCCCCGGACGTGGGGCGCACTTCCTCCGCGTCGTCGCACGGCTGCGCCCCGGAATCACGATCGCGCAGGCCCGCGCCGATCTGTCCGAGTTCGCGACGCGGAGCGTGCGCGTCAATCCACACAACTATCGCGCCGGCGGCTTCAGCTCCACCGCCCGAGCGCTGCGTGAAGCGCTGTATGGCAACGCACGTCCGATGATGACGGCACTGGTCACCACGGTGCTTCTCCTGCTGCTGCTCGCGGCGGTGAACGTCGCGAATCTGCTGCTCGTGCGCGCCGAGGCACGCCAGCGCGAGCTCGGAGTACGCGTCGCGCTCGGCGCGAGCCAGCGCCGGCTCGTGCGGCAGCTGCTCACCGAGAGCGTGCTCCTCGCGTCGTTAGGCGCGCTCATCGGGGTGCCGCTCGCCGCGCTGGCGGTGCGATCGCTGCTCGCCATCAATCCGGGCGTCGTGCCGCCGGGTGCCGAAGTGACGCTCGATGCCGGTGTCCTCGTTGCGGTCATCGGCGTCGTCGCGCTCGCCGCTCTGGTTGCCGGCGTTGCCCCGGCGCTCCGTGCCGGTGCCACCGACGTGCGCACCGCCATCGCGACTGGCAGCGCCGGTGGTGCGAAGAGCGGCGGCCGATTGCGGGCGGTGCTCGTCGGCGCGGAAGTCGCGCTCGCCGCGGCGATGCTCGTCGGCGCCGGACTCGTTGGGCGCAGCTTTCAGAAGTTGCTGGCCGTGGATCCCGGCTTCGACGCCAATGGTGCGCTCGTGATGAGCGTGGCGCTGCCACAGGTGCGCTACGACACGTCCCCGAAGATCATCGCGTTCTACGACGGTGTGCTTGAGCGCATGCGCGCGTTGCCCGGCGTGCGCAGTGCCGCGGCGACGGCCACGCTGCCACTCGGTGGTGGCACGACACAGTGGTCGGTCGAGGTGGACGGCCGGCTCAACGCGTTGGGTGAGCTGTCGACGCCGTACATCGTCAGCGTCACAACGGACTTCCTGCGCGCGATGGGAATCAGGCTCGTTCGCGGCCGCGCCTTCGGCCCCGAAGACGGAGAGCGCTCGGCGCCCGTGACGGTCGTGAGCGAGGCGCTCGCGCGGGAGTTCTGGCCCGGGCAGGACGCGTTAGGCAAGCGGATCCGTCTCAGCGGGGGCGACGTTCCGTGGATGACCGTCGTGGGCGTCGTGCACGACGTGCGGCCCGAAGCGCTCTCCGAGCCGCCGCGGCCGACGTACTACGTGCTCACTCCGCAATTCGCGCAGATGGCCGGCTTCGCCGATCAGGGCATGACCGTCGTGCTGCGCACCGACGACGATCCGTCGATGTTGATCAATCCGGCGCGGGCGGTGATCCGCGAGGCCGACCCGGAGCTCGCGGTGTACGACGTCCGGACGCTCGCCTCGGTGGTGATGGGCTCCGTGGCGCGTCCGCGCTTCGCCGCGTCGATCCTTGCCGCGTTCGGTCTCTCCGCGCTCGTGCTGGCCGTCGTCGGCGTTTACGGAGTGCTCTCCTACGTGATGACGCGGCGGCGACGCGAGCTGGCGGTGCGCATCGCGTTAGGCGCCCATCCGAGCCAGGTGAGCTGGCTCGTGGTCGGCTCGGGGATGCGCCTCGCGCTGCTGGGCGTCGCCGCGGGGCTCGCCGCGGCGCTGGCCGGCCGAAGCGTTCTCACCGCGCTGCTCTATGAGGTCAGTCCGACGGATCCGGTCGTGCTCCTCGCGGTGACGGTGACGCTGCTCGGCGCTGCGGCGGCAGCGAGTTGGCTGCCGGCTCGTCGCGCGACCGCGGTGAGCCCGGCCGAGGTACTGCGCGGCGAGTGACGAGAGAGAGAATCACTTCATCGCGTTGAACGCCGCGAGCACGGCGAGGAGGTCGGGGCTGGCGAAGGTAACCTCGCCGTCCCGCACCTTCAGGGCGCCGGCGTAGAGCGCTCGCTCCTGCTTCACCTTGAGCACCATCGTGTACGGCGGAGACAACTTGTACACGCGCGCCTTGGCGCGACTGCGAATCGCCCGCTCGACACCGGCGCGGATCTCGTCCTGGGCGCGCTTCGGCGACATGCCGAGGGACGCATCGCCGATCTCCTCTTTCACGGCGACCGCGCCGATAGGACCGAGAAGACCCCGCAGCTGCTCTACCAGCGCGCGGTCACCCGCTGCGAAGACAACCGGCACGCCGTAAAGACCGGCCGTGAGCGCGTTGTATCCGCCCTCGGGCAGCGACACGCCGTTGATCGTGAAATCGACGACGTTCCCGGTGGACGTATGCTCGAGGATCGCCCCCGGCGTTCCCGCCTTCGCGTGGTATCCGATGAACACCACTGCGCCGAACGTCGAGTCGATGCCTTCCATCATGTTCTTGGGCCCGGAGCTCGCACCGCGCAGGAGACGCGCACGTGGATCGACGTCAGCGGGGAGAAGATTGCGCTTGTCGCCGTGCGAGTCACGCACGAGCACTTCCGTCGCACCGGCGCGGAACGCACCCTCGACGGCGGCGTTGGTCTCACCGGCCATGATCGCGCGAAAGTGCCCGTAGTCTGGTCCGTTGGCACTGACCTCCACACCCGATACGACGCCGGCGAGTCCTTCCATGTCGACGGAGATGAAGACCTTGAGCGCCCTGGGCTGCTGTGCGCTCATCGGCGCCGCGACAATGGCGAGCGCGACGAGGGCGAGCGCGGAAATGGAATGGCGAAGCATGCGGTGCGTGGGCTCGAGTCGAGAAGACGATGAGTAGTTTTCCTCCATGACCATCCCCGTAATAATCGAGCAGCGCCGCTCGATCAAGAAGTTCACGCATCGCGAGGTCACGCGCGCCGAGATCGAGACACTTCTCGAGGCGGCGATCCTCGCACCCAATCACCGCCTCACGCGGCCCTGGCGCTTCTACGTGCTCGGCCCGGAGTCTCGTTATGCGTACGGCCTCGCCCTCGGCGAGCGGAAAGCGCGCAAGCTCCCCGATCCCGTCGCGGGTCGCGCCTTGCGAGAGACAATCGCTTCGGAGCATCGCGACCTGCCGTGCATGCTCGCAATCTCGGTCGTGGAGAACGAGAATCCGGAGATCCGCGAGGAGGATTACGCGGCCGCGATGATGGCGATCGAGAATCTCGCGCTCACCGCCGTGGCTCTCGGACTCGGAACGCACATCAAGACAGGTGGCGTGATGGGCGACGCGGCGTCTCGGGCCGCCGTCGGCGTTGGCGACGGCGAGCGGATCGTGGCGATCGTGAACGTAGGCGAGCCGGCCGAGCTGCCGTCCCCAAGGAAGCGCGAGCCGGCGACGGCGTGCACGGTCTGGCGGCCCTGAGCCGCAGTTGGCGCTGGTGGACAGTTGGAAGGCTGTTGGATCGCGAATGCCGCGAATCGGGAGCGAATCCAACCTCGCGGCTCCCAGCATCAGATTCTCAACAAAGCATCTGCAAGGACCGCTCGACAGACCGTTACGCCAGTAGGTTGGATTCGCTTCAAGATTTGCGGCATTCGCGTCCTGTGACCCTGGGCTCTCTGTGGGGAGTTTGCGTCCCCCGGAATTTCGGGCGTGTGCGTGGCGTGGAGTTCAGCAACGCCCCTGACACCACTGACACTGCATGGGTCAGCGGCCATCCCCTTGCTTCGCCATCACGGAAATCCGTGATGAACCTTTTTTGAGTTGTAGTTCTATGCGTTCCATCAGGTCACGAGTGTCGCGAAGAGATCCTGATGGCCGCGCAGAATGCGCGCCGCCTCAGCCGCGTTAGGCTCGAGGCTCCACTCACCACGCTCGTGGGTGCCGCCGAGGACGATTCCATCCTGGCGCGGCATCATGTACAGGTCGCCCGGCCCGATCGTTATGTAGTCGACCTCGGGCTGCGGCGCGAGCACCGTGAGCTGGCCCTTGATCGGAAGCACGTCGGGGTCCGCGAAGAGCGCGCCCGCCGCGAGCCCGGTGCAATTGACGATCACCGGCTCCGCGATGGCCAGGATCGAGCGCGCATCGGAGAACTCGCGAATCACGACGTGCCCGCCGGCGATGCGAAAGTCCTGAAGCACCGCCGGCAGGTAAATCGAAGGCTCGATGTGCATGGTGAGAAAACGCGAAACCTGGAAGCCCCGAAATGGACTCTCCTCATCGCTCAACACCGTCCTGGGGAGCATCTCCCGCAGGATGGCGCCCTCCCAAGACCCGCCGGGTCCTGCTGCCGGCGCGTGCGTGGCGATCGAGTAGTTCTCACGCCACGAGATGCCGTAGCGCGCGCCGACAAGCGTCTGGAAGTAGCGATAGGCAAACCGCGACGCGCGCCGGAATTGCGCCTCGAACTCCGGTACGACGCGATCCGCGTCGACGACCGTCACGGGCGACCACTGCGCGCCAGCGATGTTCGACGTCGTGTTCGGCGGCAGGTCGCGCGCGTAGATCGTCACTCCGAACCCGCGGTCCTGGAGCAAGCGCGCGGTGGAGAGCCCAACAACTCCGCAGCCGATCACGGCCACCTCACGTCGCGGCGACGCCAGCGCGAGCTCCGCGGCGAGATCCGCCGTGCCCCACGAGAGCGACACCCCGCCACCGCCGTGCCCATAGTTGTGGATGAGCAACTTCTCACCCTGCGGCTCGGCGCGCACCAGAAAGCCCGACCGTCGGAATGGGCGCAGGCCCACCACCTGGCGGATCACCCGGTCCTCCGTCGCGCGTATCGGCGCCAGGAGGCGTCTTGTCCGGCGGCTCGAGCCGGTGGTCGCGAAGGGAGCGCAGCCGCCAACGACGCCCGCACCGACGGCGAGCGTGATCCACTTCAGCGCGCCTCGCCGTGTCATCACGCTCTCGCGCGCGGTCAGCTCCGTCAGGTCCACGGGTGCGACCGTGAGTCTTGTCTAGTCACGACCGCGGCGGCGCGACGAACCGGCGCGACTGCCGCTCGTACGCGTGCGCCATCGCCAGCAGCCGCGCATCGCTGCCAGGAAGGCCGACGAAGGAGATGTTGAGCGCGGGCATGCCATCGGCGCCCAGACCAGCCGGCACCGACACCTCCGGCAGCCCCAGCCAGTTGCCGTAGCCGAGCGTGGTGCGGATGTTCGGCCACGGATCCACCGCGCGGGGCGCATTGAAGGGCATCGTCGGGTAGATCATCGCGGCGACGCCGGCCGCGCGCATCGTCTCCGCGAGCTGCCTAACGATCTCCGCGCGCGACCGGGCGAACGATCGGCCCGCTGGATCGTCAGTCATCGGCTGGTCGAGCAGCGGCTCGCACTGGGCGAAGTCGCCGGGGAGCACGTCATAGAACTTCTGAAAGGCCGGATAACCGAGGCGCACGGCCGCGCGAGGATCGGCGCTGCGGCCCGCGAAATAGCGGAGCAGGGCATTCGCCGTTGGCGCCGGCGACTTGGGATCGACCGCGACATCTCCGCGCGCCTTGGCGGCGTTGGCGAAGGCCTCGCGGTACGTGGCGAGCGTCACCGCCGGCTGAAAGCTGTCGGCGATCGCACCCGCCGCGCGGACGTCACCCACCGCGCGATCCCAGAATGCGACTGCTTCCGCTGCCATCTGCCCCCGTGGGACATGTGCCTCCACGATGCCGAGCCTAACGCCAGCGAGTGCGTCGTCGCGGAGTGCTGCGAACGGCGCGCCGTCGAATGCCGCCGCGAGTGCCAACGGATCCGAGGCGTCGGGGCCGGCGATCGCCGCCAGCAGCAGCGCGGCGTCGGCGGCACTGCGCGCGAGCGGGCCGTGGGTGTCGAGATACGGCCAGGTCGGGATGACGCCCGTGCGCGGGACGAGACCAAAGGTCGGCTTCATTCCGACGACACCGGTGAACTGCGCCGGTATACGGTTGGAGCCGCCGTCGTCGGTGCCTAACGCGGCGAAAGCCATCCCGGTCGCCACCGCCACGGCCGATCCCGCGCTCGACCCGCCGGGGGTTCGCGTGCCGGTACGGTCGTATGGGTTGAGCACCTGCCCGGTGTGACTGCTCGTGCCGTTGCCACGATAGGCAAAGTCGTCGGCTGCCGTCTTGCCGAGGACTATCGCGCCAGCGGCCCGCAGCCGCGAGACCTCCAGGGCGTCCCGCCTAACGAGCTCGGGGAAGAGCCGCGCCCAGTCGGCGCTCGAGCCGGTGGTCGGGAGGCCGTCCATGTCGTAGATCGCCTTCGCGAACACCGGCACGCCGTCCAGCGGCCCGCGCATTCTCCCGGTCCGCAGCCGCTCATCCGCGGCCCGTGCGTCGCTCGCAACTGTAGGTGACAGCGCGTCGATCGCGCGCCAGCGCGCCCCGTCCTGTCGGCAGCGCTCGAGTGCACGAGCCGCGACCTCTGCCGCGGTCCATTCCCCGCGCCGGCGCCCAGCCTGGTAATCGGCGATGGTGCCGTCGAGAGGATCCGTCGCCGTGAAGGTCAGCTTCGGCAATGGAAGCGCGGCAAGGGCGGCCAGCTGGAGGAGAACTTCGCGGCGACTGGGTGACATCCGGCTCGTCGGTGCGTGGTGAGGTGACGCGACGGCGGGAATTGACCGCCGGTCCCGGCGTGGATCAAGCCCGGAGCAGCCTCCTTGCTGGCGATCAGGCGGTAGCACCGCGTCCTGCCGTGGCCCTCAGTCTGCATATAGGCCAAATGTCAACGACACGCCGTCACGGGGCATGCCAGCTGATGATCTGAGTCGGAGAGCTCACGCTCTCGGGAACGCTAGGGGTGAGGAAGCAGCAAGATCACCGCAGGACGACGCGGCGCTCGCGGCCGAGGATCGCGAGCGCGAGACTGCCTGGCGTCGCGGTGAGGAGCTGGAGAGGAATCGGCTCGCGGGCCGCGAAACCCCGCGTGCGAGCCACTCCGGAATCGCGCCTGCGAGTGTCGCCGCGCGCGCCTTCGCTACCCTCGCCGAGAACGTGCGCGACTACGCGATCTTTCTCCTGGATCCGCATGGCGTGATCACCTTCTGGGGTGAAGGCGCGCGGCTCATCAAGTGGTGGACGAAGGATCAGGCGGAGGGTTCGCATCTTCGCCTCCTCTATCCCGCTGGGGGCTCCGAGGACGGCACCGCGGAAGAACACCTCCGACAGGCCGCTGAACGCGGCGAGTACACGGGCGAGGGCCATCGCATGCGGAACGACTGCTCGGTGTTCTGGGCGGGCGTGACGCTCACCGCGCTCTGGGATGAGGACGGCACGCTTCTGGGATTCGCCAAGGTCACTCGCGATCTCACCGCGCGACGCGCCGCCGACGCCTTGCTCCGCTCCGCGGCAGAGACGGCCGACGCCGCGCGCGCCAGCGCCGAGGCAGCCGACGCTGCGAAGAGTGGCTTTCTCGCCACGATGAGCCACGAGATCCGCACGCCCATCAACGCCATCCTTGGCTACGTGGATCTGCTCTCGCACGAAATTGAGGGAACGCTCACGCCGCAACAGAAGCGATTCGTCGCCCGCGCGGGAGACGCGAGCCGGCATCTCCTCACTCTCATCGACGAGGTGCTCGACTTCTCGCGGCTCGAGGTAGGCCAGGCACCCGTCGTGCGGGACGTCGTGCGAATCGGCGATTCCGTTTCGCACGCACTCGCGCTCGTGATGCCTCAGGCCCGCGCGAAAGGCATCGATCTCGCCGACGCGGTCGGAGGCTACGCCGCCGGCCTCGCCGCGTGGGGCGATGAATCCCGGGTGAACCAGATTCTCGTCAATCTCCTCGGCAACGCGGTGAAGTTCACAGCGCCGCGCAACGGTGAACCAGCGCGGGTCGTGATCAGCGCTGGCGCGGCGGCGCGACCATCAGCAGACGCGAAAGTGTCGGGTGAGGGGCCGTGGGTGTACGTGCGCGTCGAGGATACAGGTCCAGGCATCCACTCCGACCGGCTCACCGCCGTCTTCGAGCCGTTCGTGCAGGGTGACATGTCGCTCGCGCGCGTCCATGGCGGTGCGGGTCTCGGGCTCGCGATCAGCCGCCGGCTCGCGCGGCTCATGGGTGGAGATGTCACGGCGCGGAGCGAGGTCGGTGTCGGCTCGACGTTCTTTCTCTGGCTGCCGGCGGCGCCGGTGCAGTCGCTCACGACGGGTGCCCTGCCGGGCCACGGCCCCGGTGGTGAGGAATCGCGCACGCCGACCAGTAGCGGGGCCGCGCCTCCGCCTAACGGCTCACCACTACGCGCACCGAGCGTGCATCAGGACACGGCGGACGCGATTCTCGCCGAGGTCGAGCGGATCCTGCATTCGTACGTTGCTCGACTGCGCAGCGACCCCGTGACGCCGAGCGCGCATGACATAGACGACTCGCTCATCGAGGACCACCTCGCCAGCTTTCTCGCCGATCTCGCTGGCACGCTGGCCAGCCTCGATCACGACGCCGAGGAAAAACGGGCCGGCTTGCGGGACGGAACGGCGATCCAGCGCGCCATCGCGGAGCGGCATGGCTCGCAGCGCGCGCGCTTGGGATGGAGCGCGTCCGAGCTCCGCCGCGAGTTCGTGATCCTGCGTGAGGAAGTCGAGCTGGCCGTGCGCCGCCGCGCGAAAAAGCACAGTGGGAACAGCGGCGCAGCGGCCGGCGATCATGACGCGGCGCGACGAGCCCACGAGTTGCTCGCGGAGCTCCTCGCGCGTGCCGAGCGCCTGAGCGTCGAGAACCATCGCCGCTCACTCGACGCGGCGCGGAGCCAGGAGCAGGATCCGTCGCGCTGATACGAACCGCGGCGTCGCGTTAGGCGCCGGAGGAGGCGGCCGTTGGAAGGGTGAGCGTGAAGATCGAGCCGCGCCCGACTGCACTCTCCACCGACAGATCGCCGCCCATCGCTCGCGCCAGCTCGCGTCCGATCGCCAGTCCGAGTCCCATTCCGTGCTCGTTCCCGGCGTCGCCTGTCTCGACCTGCACGAATGGCTGGAAGATCCGATCGAGCATCTCAGGGGGAATGCCGCGACCGGTGTCCGCCACGTGAATGGCCACCCGATCCGCAACCACGGAGCAGCCCACCGTCACCTGGCCACCGTTAGGCGTGAACTTGGCCGCGTTCGTGAGCAGGTTGAGAAGAATCCGCTGGAGCCGGTCGCGATCGGCGCGAATGACAATCTCTGGCGGACAGCCGTCCTGGACGAGCCGCACCCCGGCCTCGGTGTACCGCGGCAGCACGGTCGCCTCGGCCTCGCTCAGCTCTGCCGCCGGGGACAGCGGCTCGAGGCGCAACGGGAGCTGCGCATCCTGCTCGCGCGCGACGGTGAGCAGATCGTCGAGCATGCCGAGCAGCGACTTGGCGGCGCGCTTGATCCGCGAGAGGTCGACGGCCTGCTCGTCGGTCACGGGTCCGCGCACGCCTAACGAGATCAGCTCGGCATAGCCGGAGATGGCGCCGAGCGGCGTCCGCAAGTCGTGCGACATCATCGAGAGGAAGCGCGACTTCGCCGCGCTCGC
>Ga0136846_1207659_pt1 | contig 36620 bp, 32 predicted proteins | sample HopSoiMetagenom2_FD_96841 | JGI IMG/M metagenome (GOLD analysis project Ga0136846, IMG submission 96841) | Grasslands soil microbial communities from Hopland, California, USA - 2 Assembly 2016 (version 4) | ecosystem: Environmental > Terrestrial > Soil > Grasslands | place: USA: Hopland...
CTCGCCGGCGGACTTGTGCTCATCCTGGCGCTGGCCGCGCATTCGCTGTGGCAGGCGCGGGTCAAGGCGCGAGCGGTGGCGGCGGGGTGAGGCGTTGCGCCCGCTAAGGGCAAGACATGGGATCAGCGTCCGCCGCACCACCCGGCCCTCACTTAGCTTCAACGCATTCGTCGCTCGAAACGCCCCCAACGGGGCGTTTCATCAACTATTCCAACCGTCCCTCACCCCGAAAACTTGCCGGTCCTCGGGAAGCCCTTCGGCACCGCGCGGCCTGCGGCGGAGCGATCGCCCAGCCATTCGGCCAGCTCGTCCTTGGTCTTGGTGAAGGTGCGGCCAGCGCTGTCTTCCCAGGTCAGGCCGTCGGCGATGGCGAAGCACTTGATGTCCGAGACGCCGCCATCCTTGTAGCGCTGCAGGCGAACGCCCTTGCCGCGCGACATTTCCGGGACCTGCGACAACGGGAAAACCACCATCTTGCGGTTCTCGCCGACGACGGCGACATGATCGCCGGAGACGGGCACGAGCAGCTTCGTCTCGTCCGGCGTCGTCAGGTTCATGATCTGCTTGCCCTTGCGGGTATTGGCGACCAGCTCCGTTTCCAGCACGACAAAGCCATTGCCGGCGGTGGAGGCGACGAGTTGCTTGCGCTGCGGATCGTGGACAAAGGCTGTCAGCACATCCTGATCATTCTCCATGTCGACCATAATGCGCAGCGGCTCGCCATGACCGCGACCGCCGGGCAGCTTGTCGCCGCCGAGCGTATAGGCCTTGCCGCCAGTGGTGATGATCAGGATCTTGTCGGTCGTCTGCGCCGGGAAAGCCACCTTCAGCGCGTCACCCTCCTTGAAGGTGAGCGTCGCGGTCTCGGAGATGTGGCCCTTCAGCGCACGAATCCAGCCCTTTTCCGAAACGACGACGGTGATCGGTTCCTTCTCGATCATCGCCTGCTGGATCGCGGCATCATCAGCCTCGGGCGCCTCGGCGAATTGCGTGCGGCGGCGGCCGACTTCGGTCGCCTTGGCGAACTTCTTCTTCACCTCGCCGATTTCCCAGGCGACCGTCTGCCACTGCTTTTCGTCGGAGGCAAGCAACGCCTCGATATCGGTCTTTTCCTTGCTGAGGCCGTCGAACTCCTTGCGGATTTCGAATTCCTCGAGCTTGCGCAAGGAGCGCAGCCGCATGTTGAGGATCGCTTCGACCTGATTGTCGGTCAGCCCGAACCGCTCCATCATCACGGGCTTCGGCTCATCCTCCTCGCGGATGATGGCGATGACCTCGTCGATGTTGAGGTAGGCGATCAGGAAGCCGCCGAGGATTTCCAGGCGTTTCTCGATGGCCGCGAGCCGGAAGCGCGAGCGGCGCTGCAAGACTTCGCGGCGATGGTCCAGCCACTCCTTCAACACCTCGTTCAGCGCCATGACCTTCGGGATGCGGCCCATGGACAGGACATTCATGTTGAGCGGAAAGCGGCTCTCCAGCTCCGACAGCTTGAACATCGATTCCATCAGGATCGTCGCATCGACGGTGCGGCTCTTCGGGATCAGGACGACACGGATATCCTCGGCGGATTCATCGCGAATGTCCTCGAGCAGCGGCAGCTTGCGCGCCAGCAGCAGTTCGGCGATCTTCTCGATCAGCCGCGACTTCTGCACCTGGAACGGGATTTCCGTGATGACGATCTGGTAGCCGCCACGGCCCAGATCCTCAATTTCCCATTTGGCGCGGACGCGAAATCCGCCGCGGCCGGTCTTGTAGGCGTCGATAATGCTCTGGCGATCGTCGATGATGATGCCGCCGGTCGGGAAGTCCGGGCCGGGAATGTAAAGCTCCACCAGCGTCTCGACGGTGGCATCGCGATCCTTGATCAGATGCAGTGCCGCGTCGCAAAGCTCGTGAGCGTTATGCGACGGGATCGAGGTCGCCATGCCCACGGCAATGCCGGAAGAGCCATTGGCGAGCAGGTTCGGAAAGGCGCCGGGCAGGACGGTCGGTTCGGAATTCGATTCGTCGTAGGTATCGCGGAAGTCCACGGCGTCCTGGTCGATGCCTTCGAGCAGCAGCTCGGAAACCGCCGTCATCTTGGATTCGGTGTAGCGCATCGCGGCCGGGCTATCGCCGTCGATATTGCCGAAATTGCCCTGCCCGTTGACCAGCGTGTAGCGCTGCGAGAAATCCTGCGCCAGGCGGGCCAGCGCGTCATAGATCGACTGGTCGCCGTGCGGGTGATAGTTACCCATCACTTCGCCGACGATCTTGGCGCATTTGCGGAAGGCCGAGTTGGGCCGCAGGCCCATCTCGCTCATCGCGTAGACAATGCGGCGATGAACCGGCTTCAGGCCGTCACGGACATCCGGAAGAGCGCGGTGCATGATCGTCGACAAGGCATAGGCCAGATAGCGCTCTTCGAGCGCGGCCTTCAGGTCGACCGGAACGATGCTGTCGTCGTCGCCGCCACCAGGCGGTAGAAGATTTTTTCCCATGGCCCTTGACTAGCGGAGAAGCCGATTCCCGGCAAGAAATCAGTGGAAAGCACTTGTGGATGACGCCTCAGTTCAAGCACAATCTGGCGTAAGGTTGCACACAACTCCCATGCCCGCGCTTGCAGCCGCCATTGTCATTGGAATTTCAGGCAAAGGTGAATATATATCGCCGCGGTACACGCAGAATCTGTACGCCCGCCGACAACAGCTCAATGAGGAAACGCCACCATGACTTTCTATCGGACAACACGGCTGATGCTGTCCAGCGCCGTCATCCTGTCTTTCGCCAACTCCGCCTTCGCGCTTGACGGCAACGACCTCCTCAAGAAGATCAACAATATCTACTCCGCGCAGGGCGGGTCCCTCGCCGCCGATAGCGTGGATGTCAGCGGCACGACGGTGACGTTCAAGGGCTCAAGCTTCAAGGCGGCCGGCACTCCCGACGGCGTCAAACTCGGCGACATCACGATGACGGGAGTCGCTGAAACTGGCGGCGGCTACACCATCGATGAGGTCAGTTTCCCCGACGTCGCCGCGAGCAAGGATGGTCTCACCATCAATGCCACCGCCTTGAAGATGGACGGCGTCGAGCTTCCAGCCGATGCGGATAAAGGTGATCTTGGCTCGCTGCTCTTCTACAAGAGCGCCCATGCCGGCGCGGTTTCCGTCACCAAGGACGGCACGAAACTATTCGCAATTTCCAACGCCGATGCGACGATGACCAAGCGTGCGGATAATTCCGGCGTTGACTTCGATGCCAAGGTGAACGGCGTCGCCGTGGATCTCAGCGCGGTGAACGATCCGCAAAGCAAGCTGGCCATCGAACAGCTGAACCTGAAGCAGCTGGATGGTACCATCGCCATGAAGGGCGGCTGGGAGCTTGCTCCGGGCAAGATCGACATCACCGAATACTCCTTCGATTTTAAGGATGTCGGCAAGCTGAACATCGCGCTCAGCCTTTCCGGCTATACGCCGGCCTTCGCCAAGTCGCTGCAGGAAGCGCTGAAGACCGTCCGCTCCAACCCGAACCAGCAGGACGCGCAGCAATCCGCCGGTCTTGCCATGCTCGGTCTTTTGCAGCAGCTGACCTTCAACAGTGCCGAGATCCGCTTCGACGACGCTTCGATCACCTCGCGCGCACTCGAATTCGCCGGCAAGCAGCAGGGCGTTACCGGCAAGCAGCTGGCCGACACGCTGAAGGCGATGACGCCGATCATGATGGCGCAGCTCAACATTCCGGAACTGCAAAATGCCGTCTCCGCAGCCGTCGTCGCCTATCTCGACAATCCGAAGAGCCTGACCATCAATGCATCTCCGGACAAGCCGGTGCCGCTGCCGATGATCATCGGTGCCGCCATGGGCGCTCCGCAGTCGATCCCGAACGTCATTGGCCTGAAGGTCTCGTCCAACGATTGATTGGCCTTTGAGCGGGAAATTCATCAAACCCGGCGATTTCGGTCGCCGGGTTTTCTATTGGCCGTTACGCGGCGACCGATATTTTTGAAGCTCGCTGATAGCGTGAGCCATCAGGGCAAGCAACTCCTCCCCGGTCGCGCCGTCCCGCGCCTGAACGGACATGCCCTGCACGATCGCCCCGAGAAAACGGGCAAGCGAGCGCGCGTCGGCGTCCGGCCGCATATCGCCCTCTTCAATGCCGCGCTCGATCCGGGCGGCAAACAGATCCAGCGTCTGCAAGCGCATCGACGCGACGTGATGGGCTATCGGCTCGTTTTCCTCCGCGCAATTCAGCACTGCCGTCGAAATCATGCAGCCTTTCGGATGTTCCGGAGCGGTGAAGATCGCGGCGGAATTCCTGAAGAAGCGCTCGAAGGCGGTGACCGTATCCACCGCCGCCTGAAACGGATTGCCCGGCTCGGGTCGGGGCATGCGCCGATATTGCTCGAGCGTCTCGCGATAGAGCTCCGCTTTCGAATTGAAGGCCGCATAGAGGCTTTGCGGCGTGATGCCCATCGCGGCGGTCAGATCCGCGATGGAGGAACCGTCATAGCCATGCTCCCAGAACGTATCGCGCGCGGCCGCCAGAACCGTCTCGCGATCAAAGGCCGGCGGGCGGCCGCGTTTCTTCGGAGGGGAATTTTTCGTTTCTTCGCTATTTTTCACAATGGTCACTCTAGAAATATCTCGCGACTTGGTTTATTCAGGAATGGTCATTGTGATTATAGAAGGTTTCTCACCATGAGTCTTCCCCTTGAAAAAGCCTCGCCGCCGCCCTTCGCCTCCCTCGCCGACGGCGTCGACGCTGCAATCGATGCTGCCTTGACAGATAAAAGACTGGTCGGAGCGGTGGTTCTGATCTCACGGAATGGCGAGCAGATCTATCGCCGCGCCGCCGGCCTGGCGGACCGCGAGAACAATGTGGCGATGCGGGAAGACACAATCTTCCGCCTTGCCTCGATCACCAAGCCGATCGTTGCCATCGCCGCCATGCGGCTTGTCGAACAGGGCCGGATAGGCCTGGACGATCCGATAACGAAATGGCTGCCGGATTTCCGGCCTCGCCTGCCGAACGGGACCGAAGCGGTCATTCGCATCCGCCACCTGCTGACGCATACGTCCGGGCTGAGCTACGGATTCTCCGGGGACGGAAAAGATCCTTATGCCCGCGCGGGCGTATCTGGCGGCCTCGACGAGCCGGGCCTGTCGCTAGTCGAAAATCTGCGGCGCATCGCAAGCGTCACTTTGCGCTTCGCGCCTGGTGAAGGTTGGGAATACTCGATCGCGATGGATGTGCTCGGCGGTATTCTCGAAAAAGAAACCGGCGGCAGCCTCGACGAGGCCGTCACGGAGCTGGTCACAAAACCGCTCGGCCTTGTCGATACAGCCTTTTCCGTGCGCGAGCGGAGCCGCCTCGCCGCCGCCTACATGAACGCCTCGCCGGAACCACTGCGGATGGGAGACGAAGCATCGGTGCCCATGCTTGATGGCTTGGTGCGTTTCGCGCCGGACCGAATATTCGACCCAGCCTCCTACCATTCCGGCGGCGCCGGCATGGTCGGAACGGCCGGCGATATCCTCGCCATACTGGAAACCGTCCGCAAGGGCGGCGCTCCGCTACTGTCGGCCGATACCGTGAAGACGATGATGACAAATCATGCCGACGACCACATGCAGCCGTTACAGCCCGGCTTCGGCTTCGGCTACGGCTGGTCCGTCGTCATCGACCCTGTAGTAGCGCAAGTCCCGTTCTCGGCGGGCACGATCAAATGGGGCGGCGTTTACGGTCACAGCTGGTTCGTCGATCCCGCGAACGGGTTGACCGTCGTGGCGCTGACCAACACGGCGATCGAAGGCATGTGGGGCCAGTTCACCGTCGACCTTCGCGATGCGATCTACGCCACCCTTTAATCTCTCCCAAGGCCAACAAAAACCCGGCGATTTCGGTCGCCGGGTTTTGCATGTTCAAAGCTCGCGGGGAGCCTCAGTCCTTCTTCACCGGCGGAACCGGGCGGATTGCCAGTTCGCGCAGCTGCGTCGGCGTCGCCGGCGACGGAGCACCCATCAATAGATCCTGTGCCTGCTGGTTCATCGGGAACAGCGAGATTTCGCGCAGGTTCTTGGCGCCAACCAGCAGCATGATGATGCGGTCGATACCGAAGGCAGCGCCGCCATGCGGAGGCGCGCCGTACTGGAATGCACGGTAGAGACCGCCGAAGCGTTCCTCGACATCAGCCTGGCTGAGGCCGACCTTTTCGAAGGCGGCGACCATGGTTTCCGGCGACTGATTACGGATCGAGCCCGAGGCGATTTCGAAGCCGTTGCAGACGGCATCGTACTGGAAGGCCTTGATCGTCAATGGGTCCTGGCTCATCAGCGCCTCAAGCCCGCCTTGCGGCATCGAGAACGGGTTATGAGCGAAGTCGACCTTCTTTTCTTCCTCGTTCCATTCGAAGAACGGGAAGTCGACGATCCAGCAAAGCTCAAAGCGGTCGCGATCGATCAGGTTCAGTTCGTCGCCGGCGCGGGTCCGCGCTTCGCCGGCAAACTTGTAGAACTTGGCGGGGTCGCCAGCGACGAAGAAGCAGGCGTCGCCATCATCGAGGCCGAGCTGGGTGCGGATCGCGTCGGTGCGCTCCTCGCCGATGTTCTTGGCGAGCGGGCCGGCGCCTTCGAGCTTTTCACCTTCCTTGCGCCAGAAGATGTAGCCGAGACCCGGCTGGCCCTGGCTCTGCGCCCAGGCATTCATGCGATCGCAGAAAGCTCTGGAACCGCCGGTCTTGGCCGGGATCGCCCAGACTTCAACCTTCGGGTTGGACGCGATCATGTTCGCGAAGACCTTGAAGCCGGAGCCGGCGAAATGGTCGGTGACTGCTTCCATGACGATCGGGTTGCGCAGGTCCGGCTTGTCCGAACCATATTTGCGGATCGCGACGTCATAGGGGATGCGCGGCCATTCCTTGGTGACGGGCTTACCTTCGGCAAACTCCTCGAAGATGCTGGTCATCAACGGGGCCATCGTGTTCCAGATGTCTTCCTGGGTCACGAAGCTCATTTCGAGGTCGAGCTGGTAGAATTCGCCCGGCAGACGGTCGGCGCGCGGGTCTTCGTCGCGGAAGCATGGCGCGATCTGGAAATAACGGTCGAAACCGGCGACCATCAGGAGCTGCTTATACTGCTGCGGCGCCTGCGGCAGAGCGTAGAATGTGCCGGGATGGATGCGGCTCGGCACGAGGAAGTCGCGCGCGCCTTCCGGCGACGAGGCTGTCAGGATCGGTGTCGTATATTCGGTGAAGCCGACTTCGCCCATGTGGCGGCGCATCGAGGAAATGACCTGCGTGCGCTTGACGATATTCTTGTGTAGCGTCTCGCGGCGCAGATCGAGGAAGCGATACTTCAGGCGCACGTCTTCCGGATAGTCCGGCTCGCCGAAGATCGGCAGCGGCAGCTCCTTGGCGGCGGAGAGCACTTCGATCTCCTGCGCGTAAAGCTCGATCTCGCCGGTCGGCATGGTCTTGTTGATCGTGTCGTCGGTGCGGGCCTTCACCAGGCCATCGATGCGGATGACCCATTCGCCGCGCACGGTCTCGGCCAGCTTGAAGGCGGGCGAATCCGGATCGGCGACGACCTGGGTGATGCCGTAATGATCGCGCAGGTCGATGAACAGCACGCCGCCATGATCTCGGACGCGATGAACCCAGCCGGAGATGCGGACAGTCGAACCGACGTCGGACTTGCGCAGGGCGGCGCATGTGTGGCTGCGATAGCGATGCATAGTATATATCCTGGACTTGGCGGTCGGCGGCGAATACGGACAAAAGGCCCCTCGCCTGCCGACGAGAAAATCGGGCGGAAAAGCGCATGGTGCGCCTGATTTGTCAAGGCTCGAAGCACTGGTCTATCTCGCCCCTGGCGGGCGAGAAAGCAATTTCTTACATTTAGCCGCAAGGCTAAGTGTTAGAAATTGCAAGAGAGGGGGTAGGCAGGGACGCTATAAACGTCCGGTTTATAGAGGCAAGAATGCGACCCCCGCTCTTGCAATTTCAATGACTTAGAAATTGCGCCGGGCTTCTGAAGATATAGAACCCTCTGTTTCGCAATTCCTAAGCCAGTGAAATTGCTTTCTCGCCCGCCAAGGGCGAGATAGGCCCCGAGCCTGTCTGGCTTTCCGGTTCATTCTCCAGTGTTTTTCAGCTCCGCCAAGATTGTCAGACAGATCCCATCAAGATTCGTCGCGACCTCATGGTTCCAAACCCGCAATATGCGAAAACCTTGGCTTGAGAAATACGCGTCTCGCTTTTGGTCTGTAGCGCTTTCCGCATGTTGTGCACCGTCAATCTCGACGACCAGCCGTGCTTCAAAACACACGAAATCCAAAATGTAGCCATCGACCGGAACTTGCCGCTTGAACTTGAACCCCTCCAGCTGGCTGCGGCGGAGAGCTTGCCAAAGCATGTTCTCGGCCTTGGTAGCATCGCTGCGCATCGCTCTGGCGAATTGTCGATGTCGATCGGGAACGTCGCGATGCAAGAGCTTTCTCGCTTCAGTTATCTCTACACCCAAAAGCACGAAACCAGATTCACAGCAAACATCCTGCATCGTCAACCACCGCCAGTAGCCGATGCGACGGTTTGGCTACCTCAGTGCTATTGCTGAAGACTACGCTCAACTTTAAACAGACAAGCATAGTCCTGCGTCCCCGGAGCCCCGCATGCCGATCCTGACCCGCCGCAATCTCCTGAAAGCCTCCGCCGTGGCCGGTGCCTATGGCGTGGGGCTTGGCATCGCCGGCAAGTTCGGCGGCAAGGCGCTGGCGGCGGAACCGCAGGTGTTGAAGACCGTGAAGACCCAGGCCAGCCTGGCGGATAGCGGCGTGACCAGGGATGTGTTGACCTATGGCGACGCAGGCCAGCCGCCGGTCGTGCGCATGAGGAAGGGAGAGCCCTTCGCCGCGCGGCTGATCAACGGCATCGACGATCCCACGACCATCCACTGGCATGGCATCCGGCTGCCCAACAAGATGGACGGCGTGCCGTTCCTGACGCAGCCCTATATCTATACCGGCGACCACTTCGACTATGCCTTCACGCCCCCGGATGCAGGGACTTTCTGGTATCATCCGCATTGCAATACGCTGATCCAGATGGGCCACGGCATGACCGGCGTCATCGTCGTGGAAAATCCGAGGGACCCGGTGTTCGACTCGGAGGTTGTGTTGAACTTGCGCGACTGGCGGCTCGGTGGCGATGGGCAGTTCATCGCCCAGTTCCGCCCGCGCGATGCCGCCAAATCCGGCACCTACGGCACGGTGCGCACCGCCAACTGGCGGCAGCAGCCGCAATATGACGCGCCCTCGGGTGGATTGGTGCGCCTGCGTCTCGCCATTACCGACGTCACGCGTATCTATTCTTTCCGCATGGAGGGAGCTGAGGCGACCGTGATCGCCATTGACGGCAATCCGGTGCCTGAGCGCTTTCCGCTCGATTTGCTCCAGCTCGGGCCTGGACAACGTCTGGAACTGGCCGTGCGGATGCCGGACGAGGAAGGCGCGATCGTCAAGCTGGAGGATATCCGGGGTACCGATCCGAAAGTCTTGGCGACATTGCGTTCGGTCGGCGGCTCGCTGAAGCGGGATGTCCGCGACCTGGCGCCTCTCGAGGCCAATCCGGTCGCGAAGGCCGATATCGGTTCCGCCCAGCATATCCAGCTCATTCTCAGCGCCACCGCCGAAGACACCGCCACCGACAGCATCTGCGGCTCGCTCGGCTATAGTTTCTGGGCGATCAACAAGGTGCCGTGGCCGGGTGATACGCCCGATCCGACAGCGCCGCTCGCCGAACTGAAGCTTGGCAAAAGCTATGTCCTCGACATGGAAAACGTGACGCCGCATGCCCATCCGATCCACCTGCATGGAATGAGCTTCACCGTGCTCTCCTCCTCGACGCGGCAAGTACCACCCTTCGTGTCCGACACCTATCTGATTCAGCCGGACGAAAAGGTGCAGCTCGGCTTCGTCGCCGACAATCCGGGTGACTGGCTGCTGCATTGCCATATCATCGAGCATCAGAAGACGGGCATGACCAGTTATATGCGCGTGGCCTAAGCAGTGGCCTTTTCGACGATTTTTCCGAAAAGCGGAATGCCGTGAGATACTTCCTCTCTCCACGTATTGACATATCCGGCCGAAAGGAGAAGGAAGATTAACGAACTATTTTACCGATGAATGTGTTGATATGATCGAAACTACCGCCCAGTTGGAGGCGGCCTGCAAAGAGCTGGCCAAGTCAGAATTCATTACCATCGACACCGAATTCCTGCGCGAGACGACCTTTTGGCCGGAGCTTTGCCTGATTCAGATGGCGAGCCCGACGACCGAAGTGCTGGTCGATCCGCTAGCCAAGGGCCTTGACCTGAAACCCTTCTTCGAACTGATGGCCAATTCCGCCGTCATGAAGGTGTTTCACGCTGCCCGCCAGGACATCGAAATCATCTTCAATCGCGGCAATCTCATTCCGCACCCGATCTTCGATACGCAAGTCGCCGCCATGGTCTGCGGCTTCGGCGATTCCGTCTCCTACGACCAGCTGGTCAGCCGCATCAAGAATATCCAGATCGACAAGTCCTCACGCTTCACCGACTGGAGCCGCCGGCCCTTGTCGGAAAAGCAGCTCGACTATGCACTGGCCGACGTCACCCATCTGCGCGATGTCTACCTCTCGCTGAAGGAGCAGCTCGAGCGCGAAGGCCGCGCCTCCTGGCTGCTTGAGGAAATGGCGATCCTCGAAGCACGCGAAACCTACGACCTGCATCCCGATGACGCCTGGCAGCGGCTGAAGATGCGGCTGCGCAAGCCGCAGGAACTGGCCGTGCTGAAATATGTCGCCGCCTGGCGCGAACGCGAGGCACGCGCCCGCAATGTGCCGCGTGCCCGCGTGCTGAAGGACGACGCCATCTACGAAATCGCCCAGCAGCAGCCGAAGGATACGGAAGCGCTCGCCCGGCTGCGCACCATTCCCAAGGGGTGGGAACGCTCGGCCTCTGGTGCTGCCGTTCTGGAAGCGATCAACCAGGCCCTGGAGTTGCCCAAGGCCGACATGCCGCATGCACCACGTCATCAGCAGGCCCCGGAGGGTACGGCTGCCGCAGCCGAGCTGCTGAAGGTCCTTTTGAAGCTGACCGCCGAAAAGCATGGCGTCGCTCCGAAGGTCATCGCCAACAGCGAAGATCTGGACAAGATCGCCGCCGAAGGCGAGAAGGCCGACGTGGCCGCCCTCACCGGCTGGCGGCGCGATCTCTTCGGCGACACCGCGTTGCAGCTCATCCAGGGCCAGGTCGCCTTGCGCTTCGTCGGCAAGCGGGTCGAGACGGTCGCGCTATAGCCGCCGCGCGCTTTTCCGGCCGCAACCACGAATACGCCGTAAATCTCTTGGAATGAACGCTTAGCGTCATCATATGTTTGATGACGTATAGTCTTTGCCGAAACGCTCCGCTTTTGGCAGTATGCGTTATCTTTGGGTGGGCCGGCCGAATGGGAACGTTGCCTTCGATACGTAACTGGATACTGACGGTACTCTTCGTCGCCGGAAGCGGCGTTGCCTATGGCAAGATGTTTTTCCCGGATTCACCAATGTATGTTGGCGCGACCTTCGCGCTGTTCACCGGCATGCCGCTGCTGGCCTTCGAACGCCGCATGATCCTGCCGCGCCTGAATCACTGGATGCATAGCCTGCCGACGCCGGCCTTCATCGTCTCCGCTTTCGTCGGCGATTTTGCCCTGATTGCTTCTGGCTTTGCAATAGGCGGCGCCCTGTTGAAATCCATGGGCGTGCTACCCGGCTCCTGGGCCGACGTCACGCTGTTGCAGCTCGATGTCTATCTCTACGCGGTGGCGGTGACCGCCGTCGTTATCTTCGTCGGGCGCGTTCGGGAACTGCTCGGCCGTGACGTCTTCCTCAGCCTGCTGACCGGCCGTTATCGCAATCCGGTGCAGGAAGAGCGTGTGTTCCTGTTCATCGACCTCGTTGGGTCGACGGCCTTCGCGGAAGAACACGGCGATCTCAAGGCGCAGGAATTCCTCGGCTCTCTGTTCAGCGCCTTTGCAGAGCCGGTGCGGCGGCACAAGGGTGCCATCGACGACTATATCGGCGATGCCGCCATCATCACCTGGCCGCTCGAACGCGGCATAAAACATGCCCGCTGCGTGCACTGCGTTTTCGATATCCTTGCCGACATCGAGGCAAACTCGGAAAAATGGCTGAAATCCTACGGCAGAGTGCCGCGTCTCCGCGCAGCCTTGCACGGCGGGGCCATCGTTACCGCCGAAATCGGCGTCGATCATCACAAGATCGCTTATTTCGGCGACACGGTGAACACCACCGCAAGGCTGGAATCCTTCTGCAAGACGCTGGAACGTCAGGTGCTGATCTCGGCCGACCTCGCAAGACAGCTGGAGCTTCCCGATGGGATCGTCCAGGAAGATCTCGGCGACCATGCCGTTCGCGGCCGCGACCAGACGCTCGGCGTCATTGCCCTGCATATGCAGCGGCGCGCGCTGCCGCAAGCCATAAGCAATGCGCAATAGGTGCGCTTTCATCAGGCGTCGCATTCCACAGCCTATGAGTTGTGCACAGTCACCAAAGCTTCACGCAAGCGTTAATTAGCCGACACAGCTCGCCTGTTAAGCGAGGATTGTCTTGCCAATCCAAGCCAACAAGGTGACACGATGACCCGAATTCTTTTCGCTTCCACGGCACTTTTTGTTCTGATTGCCGCCTCGGCCCAGGCCGATGAGCAACAGTTTCCCGCCAAGCTGGCCTCGCAGGCCATTCTGCCGGCCAATACCATGGTCGCGGCACCTGCCGACGCACCGGACTTCCTGAAGACCTCCGGCAAGTTCACGACGCCGGACCGCAAGCGCACCGAAGCGCTCGGCACGGTGCCGGGCAAGGACGGCGGCCGCGTGACCGACCTGAAACTTCCTTTCGACGGCCAGCCCATCCAGGGTTTCTCCGGCATCAAGGCCATGCCCGACGGCAGCTTCTGGACGCTGTCGGACAACGGCTTCGGTTCCAAGCAGAATTCGAGCGACTCCATGCTGTTCCTCCACCAGCTCAAGTTCGACTGGGACAATGGCAAGGTCGACGTCGTCACGAACCTGTTCCTGTCCGATCCGAACAAGAAAGCCCCCTTCCCGATCGTTCTCGAAGGCTCGAATACGCGTTACCTGACGGGCGCCGATTTCGACATCGAGTCGATCCAGCCGGTTGCCGATGGTTTCTGGATCGGCGACGAATTCGGCCCCTATCTGTTGAAATTCGATACGTCGGGCCGCCTGACCGACGTCTTCCCAACCACGCTCGACGGCAAGCCGGTGATGTCTCCCGACAACGCCCTGCTGCAACTGCCCGGCAATCCGTCGCTGAAGATGCCCGCCTTCAACCTGAAGCGCTCAGGCGGTTTTGAAGGTCTCGCTTTATCCAAGGACGGTAGCAAGCTCTACGGGCTGCTGGAGGGCGCAGTTTACAAGGATGACGGCCAGATGGAGAGCGTCGACGGCCACACCGCCATCCGCGTCATCGAATTCAACGTCGCCTCGAAAAGCTGGACCGGCCGCAGCTGGCTCTATCCCCTTGCGGACAAGGGCGTGTCGATCGGCGACTTCAACATGCTGGACGACAAGACCGCACTGGTGATCGAGCGCGACAACGGCGCCGGCGCGAAGGACAAGGCCTGCGCCGATCCGAAGCAGCCGAAGCCCGATTGCTTCGAGGCTCCGGCCGAACTGAAGCGCGTCTACAAGATCGAATTCAGCGACGCCAATGTCGGCAAGGCCGTCCGCAAGATCGGCTACATCGACCTACTGCATATCGAAGACCCTGACCACAAGCGCCGCCAGGGCGGTGGTGATGGTTTCTACGACATGCCGTTCGTCACCATCGAGAATGTCGATCGTGTTGATGCGACCCATATTATCATCGGGAATGACAACAACCTGCCATTTTCGGCCGGTCGCGCCGTGGACAAGGCAGATGACAACGAGTTCAGCATTCTCGAAGTCGGTGATTTCTTGAACGCGAAGTAAGAACCTGCCTTACGGTGCAACGTCCCCTCAACCCGCGTGTTTCACGCGTCCTTCTCCCCGATGGGGAGAAGGTAAAATTCACTCGAAGCGGAACGCCAACCGCCGGTTCGTGAGCTTGGCGAGCTGTTGCAGCCGGCCGTCCAGCCGTTCTCCGGCGAAATCGTGATATTCGGCCGGGACGACGAATTCGAGATCGAGATCCGGGCTCGACGAGCGACGGATCGACAGGTTGCGGACAACGCCCGGCATCGAGGCCGAAAACAGATAGACGACGCGCAAAAGACCGCCGAGCAGCTTGGCACGATCGATGAGTTGCGGCGTCGCGATCGTTGCCAGCGGCTCGGTGGCGCCGTCGTCGTGCAGGCCTTCGAAACGATAGTAATTGGCAAGCGCGATGAAGGCGCGGCCGGCATGGGTGATGCCGACGAAGGACGTATGGGCGATGATGTTCAGCGCCTGCAGGCCACGATAGTCGGGATGGGCGCGCCAGCTGATATCGGCAAGCAGGCAGGCGGCCTGGCGATAGCGGCTCTCCTCCTCGGTCTCGGTGATACCGAAGAAGGGCATCATGCGACCGGTCCACTCCGCAAGCTCGCGGGCATGCTCCGGCGAGCGGGCACGCAGGATGGCAAGTTCGCCAGCGGCCGTCAGCAGCGGGTCGCCGTTTCGCTCCGCCTCGGTCAGCAGCGAATAGAGATAGCCTTCGCGCACGCCCTGAGCCGAAAATGTCACCACCGACGGCTTCATCGCGGCCAGCACTTCCCGCATCGCCACCGCGCCAAAGGGCAGCAGCAAACGACGATGCTTGGAAATCGACAGGAATGCCGGGTCCTTCGTTTCCCTTGCTTCGCCGATCTGATCGAGGAAACGCATCATCTCATCGAGAGATACTTCATAGCCCTGCATCATGTGCAGCGGATATTTGCGGATTTCCATGTGCAGCTTGGCGATGTTTCGCCAGGTGCCGCCGACCGCATAAAAGGCCCGGCCCTCGCCCTGGCCAAGCAGCTTCGCCGTCTTCACATGCTTGCGGGCAAAGCTGCGGGCTTTCTCGATCGAGCCGTTGGCGTATTCGGATAATCTCAGGCCGCCGAGCGGCAGGGTGATACCCTTGCCGATCTCCCTGTCCTTGATGTCGATCAATTCGAGCGAACCGCCACCGAGATCGCCGGCGATGCCGTCCGGATGGAAGAAGCCGCTGACGATGCCGAGCGCCGAAAATCGCGCCTCTTCCTCTCCCGAAAGCACCCGTACTTTCCGTTGCAGGATCGTTTCGGCCTTGTGGATGAAATCGGGGCCGTTGCTCGCCTCACGAGCAGCGGCCGTCGCCAGGACATAGATCGTCGATGCGCGCGCCTGATCGGATAGCGCCTTGAACCGGTGCAGGGCGGCGAGCGCGCGTGCGACGCTCTCTTCGTCCATCTTTCCGGTCAGGGCTATGCCCTTACCGAGGCCGCAAAGCACCTTCTCGTTGAAAAGAATGGTCGGCGATCGCGAATGGCCTTCATAGACGACAAGACGAACAGAGTTCGACCCGATATCGACAACGGAGACCGGGGCTATACCGGGAAGGCGCCCCTGGGCTTCTGATTCAACCATGCAGGTCCAGTTTATTTCTTGCGGCCCGACAACAGCCCGGCGATCAGTTTCGGCGCACTGGATTTCAGCGATTCACCACGGCCGGACAGGCTGGGATTGGTCATGAAATACTGCTGCGCGTTGAACGGCTCTTTCCCAGCGCGCACCTCCGTACGCCTCGAAGTACCGTCCGGCAATATCTCGTAGCTTTGCTGATTGTCAATGATGTTGCCCAGCATGATCTGTGAAAGAACCTGCTCATGCACGGTCTTGTTGGTCAGCGGTACGAGGGTTTCGACACGGCGATCGAGGTTTCGCGGCATCATGTCGGCGGAGCCGATATAGACGAGCGCCTTGTCCGATGGCAGGCCATGGCCATTGCCGAAACAGAAGATGCGGCTGTGCTCGAGGAAGCGACCGATGATCGACTTGACGCGGATATTCTCGGACAGGCCCGGCACTTGCGGACGCAGACAGCAGATGCCGCGCACGACGAGATCGATCTCGACGCCGGCGTTGCTGGCGCGATAGAGCGCGTCGATGATATCAGGATCGACCAGCGAATTCATCTTCATCCAGATCGCCGCCGGCTTACCGTTCTTGGCATGCTCGATTTCCTCCTCGATGTGCTGGAGGATGCGCGGGCGCAGCGTATAGGGCGAAACGGCAATTTTCGTGCTCTGCTCCGGCTCGCCATAGCCGGTAATGAAGTTGAAGATGTTCGCCATGTCATGGGCGATCTTCGGGTCGCAGGTGAAGTAGGACAGGTCCGTATAGATCTTGGCTGTGACCGGGTGATAGTTGCCCGTGCCGAGATGGCAATAGGTGCGCAGCTTGCCGTCCTCGCGGCGCACGACCATCGACATCTTCGAATGCGTCTTGAGCTCGATAAAGCCGAAGACGACCTGCACGCCGGCGCGCTCCAGGTCTCGTGCCCAGCGGATGTTGGCTTCTTCGTCAAAGCGAGCCTTGAGCTCGACCAGGGCCGTCACGGACTTGCCCAGATCGGCGGCATCGATCAGCGCACGCACGATCGGGCTGTCGTTGGAGGTGCGGTAGAGCGTCTGCTTTATCGCCAGAACGTCAGGATCGCGCGCAGCCTGGAGCAGGAACTGGACCACCACGTCGAAGGATTCGTAAGGATGGTGGACCACCATGTCCTTTTCGCGGATAGCGGCAAAGCAGTCGCCGGCATGTTCGCGGACGCGCTCAGGAAATCGGGCATTGTAAGGCTCGAAACGCAGGTCGTCGCGCGGAGCCTTGCAGATCTCGGAGAGGGTGTTGAGCGCGAGCAGGCCCGGCAGAACCGCGATGCGGTTTTCCGGGACGTTCAGCGATTCCACCACGAACTGGCGCAGCTCGAGCGGCATCTCCGAATCGGTCTCGATGCGGATCACCGAGCCACGGCGGCGGCGCTTCAAGGCGGTCTCGAAGAAGCGAACCAGATCTTCGGCTTCTTCCTCGACTTCGATATCGCTGTCGCGGATGAGGCGGAAGGTGCCCGAACCCTGCACTTCGTAGCCGGGATAGAGCCGCTGGATGAAGATGTTCACGACATCTTCGAGCGTGATGTAGCGAATGACGTTGCTGGCGTCCGGCAGGCGGACGAAACGGTCGAGCGCCGGTGGCAGGCGCAGCAGCGCGGTCATCGGCTCGCGGCCGTTCATGCTGTTCAGTTGCAGCGCGATCGAGAAGCCGAGGTTCGGAATGAAGGGGAACGGATGCGCCGGATCGATGGAAAGCGGCGTCAGCACAGGGAAGATCGCCTGCTCGAATTCATTGGCGAGCCATTGCCTGTCTGTCTCGGACAGGGCCGGCGGACGGACGATCAGGATGTCTTCCTTGGCGAGATATTGCTGCAGGACGGCAAGCGATGCCTGCTGCTCCATTTGCAGATTATCGACTTCATGCAGGATGTCGTCGAGCTGTTCGGCGGGCGTCTTGCCATCCGGCGTGCGCACCAGGATCTTCTGGCGAACCTGTCCCTCGAGGCCAGCAACGCGGACCATGAAGAATTCATCGAGGTTGGCGGCGGAAATGGAGAGGAAGCGGATGCGCTCCAGAAGCGGATGCGCCGTGTTCAGCGTTTCCTCAAGGACGCGGCGATTGAACTGCAACCAGGAGAATTCGCGGTTGATGAAGCGCTCGGGGCTGCTCAGCAGCTCGTTGATCGGCGGCGCTGCCTCCGTGGCCTGCTGGTTGGCGTCCTGCTGTTCCGTTACTGCCGAGTCCATGTTCCACCTACCCTCATCTGAGAACCTTGCCACGTATAGCAGTTTGACGACGGAACTGTGACAATTCACCTGTCGCTCAATCTGCCGGGCCGGAATTGCCCAATTCATTCAAGACTTCAGCGGCCAGTATGCGTGTAATTCTCGTGCCTCGGCCAAGCGCCAGCCGGTCCAGCCGGTCGACGATCAACTGCGCGGCATTCAGGGACCGCTCCATCCGATTGACGATATAAAGGACAAGTTTGTCATCGATATAAAGCTGCCGGTCGGCAAAGAGCTTTACGATCACCTGCGACAATAATTCTTCATCCGGCTCGCCGATCTCGACGACGGTCGCCGCTTTCAGCCGCGAGCGCAGGTCGGGCAGCGTGACCGGCCAGGACATCGGCCAGAGTCTGCTGGTCATCAGCAGGCCGGTGCCGTTTTCCCTGACGCTGTTGATAACGTGGAAAAGCTCGGTATCGTCGAAGCCCAGACGATCGACATCCTCGAAGATAACAGGCCCTTTTGCCGCGATGACGGCAGCATCCGAGCCGGTTATCGGATGGATCGGAACCGCGCCGCTTTTCTCGCACCAGATCGAGGCAAGATGCGATTTTCCCGAGCCGACCGGGCCGGCGAGAATGACCACCGGCGACGGCCAGTGCGGCCATGAATCAACGATCCTCACCGCCGCGCTCAAGGGGTCGGCGACCAGCAGGTCGTCGCGGCTGCTTGCAGCATCATGGGTAAAGGCCAGGGGCAGCTGTTCGGCGGGCTTGCGCCTCAAGTCAGCGTTCTTCACATCGGTCATGTCTAGTTTTTCTCAGGACTGCCGACCTTGGCCCTACGCGCCTTATCGGCTTCCGAGTGTCCATAATAAAGGTCGCTTTGAAGGTATCGCGAAAGGGCGAAGCGGACAAGCACGCCGCACGCCGCCGCCGCCGGAACGGCGACCAGCAGGCCAACGAAACCGAAGAGCGCGCCGAAGGCAAAAAGCGCGAACATCAGCCAGACCGGATGCAGGCCGACGCTTTGGCCGACCAGCTTCGGCTGAAGCACATTGCCTTCCAGGAACTGACCGGTGAAGAAGACGGCGAGCGTGAGGCCGACCCAGATGTAATCCGGCCAGAACTGAACCAGCGCGACGCTGACCGCGATGAACAGGCCGACCAGGGAGCCGACATAGGGGATAAAGCTGATCATACCGGCGAAGAACCCGATCAACAGGCCGAAATTCAGACCGACCAATGACAGGCCGACGCCGTAATAGATGCCGAGGATGATGCAGAGCGAACCCTGGCCACGGATGAAGCCGGCGATCGACTGATTGATCTCGGTGGCAATCTGACGGACGGTGGCGACATGATCGCGCGGCACCCAGGCATCGACCTTGGCGATCATGCGATCCCAGTCGAGCAGCATATAGAAAGCGACAACGGGGGTGACGACCAGCAGCGAGATGATGTTGACCAGCGCCTTGCCGGAGCTCCAGATCTGAGCAAACAGACCACCGACGAAGCTCAGTCCTTCCGACATGATATTGGAGAAATTGTCCTTGATGACGCCGAGTTGGTTGCGGAGCCAGTCCGGCAGCACCATCGTCTGCGTCTTGGCGATGAGCTGCTGCAACTGCTGCACGTATCCCGGTATATGCTGGACGAAATCATTGAACTGATTGATGATGATCGGAATGACGATCGTCAGCGCCAGCGCGAAGAACAGCACGAAGCCGACGAGGATCACCACCGTCGCCATCAGACGGCTGAGGCCGATCCTTTGCAGCCGGTCGGCGACCGGATCGAGGAAATACGCAACCGCCATGCCGGCGATGAAGGGCAAAAGGATCGAGCTGAAGAGGTAGAGAAAGACAATGAAGACGCCAAGGACGACCAGCCAGAAAGTGACCTGACGCTTGAGGCTTGTCCCACTGACTTGTTGCTTCATCGTCGTCCCCACTGCTCGCCGCCCTGCTGTCGCTCGCTTAGGACATAGGATGACGCCGCAATTATGGTCAAGTCTGCGGCCGGAAATCGGCCTTCAAGCACTGTGAAGCGGGGAAAATCGAGGGTTTGCCTATGTTAGCGCCTTGCATAAAGGCCCACGTCATGCAATGGCGACCCGATCAAGGCCCTGTCACGATTGAAGGGCGGCCATCGGAGGCGTAAGCATGAGCCAGTCTGGAAAAAACGGTCTGACCTATAGCGACGCGGGCGTCGATATCGATGCCGGCAACCTGCTGGTCGAAAAGATCAAGCCCGCCGTGCGTTCGACGCGCCGGCCCGGCGCCGACGGCGAAATCGGCGGCTTCGGCGGCCTCTTCGATCTGAAGGCAGCGGGTTTCACCGATCCGGTGCTGGTCGCCGCCAATGACGGCGTCGGCACCAAGCTGAAAATCGCCATCGACGCCGACTATCACGACACTGTCGGTATCGATCTCGTCGCCATGTGCGTCAACGACCTCGTCGTCCAGGGCGCCGAGCCGCTATTCTTCCTCGACTATTTCGCCACCGGCAAGCTCGACCCCGACCAAGGGGCGGCGATCGTCGGCGGTATTGCGGCCGGTTGCCGCGAGGCGGGCTGCGCATTGATCGGTGGCGAAACGGCGGAAATGCCGGGCATGTATTCCGATGGCGACTATGATCTGGCCGGTTTTGCCGTGGGTGCCGCCGAACGCGGCCAGCTTCTGCCCTCCGGCGATATTGCCGAGGGCGACATCATTCTCGGCCTAACCTCCTCCGGTGTTCATTCCAATGGCTTCTCGCTGGTGCGCAAGATCGTCGATCTCTCGGGCCTTGCATGGGACGCTCCCGCTCCCTTCGCGGAAGGCAAGGCGCTGGGTGAAGCGCTGCTCACGCCGACCCGCATCTATGTAAAGCCGCTTTTGAAGGCGATCCGCGAGACCCATGCCATCAAGGCGCTCGCCCACATTACCGGCGGCGGCTTTCCCGAAAATATTCCGCGCGTGCTGCCAAAGCATCTCGCCGCAGAGATCAATCTGGCCGCCGTCAACGTGCCGCCGGTATTTTCCTGGCTCGCCAAGACTGGCGGCGTCGAGGCAAAGGAGATGCTACGCACCTTCAATTGCGGGATCGGCATGATCGCCGTCGTTGCCGCAGAGAATGTAGCGACCGTCAAGGCGGCGCTCGAGGCCGAAGGCGAATCCATCGTCGCGCTCGGCCGCATGATCGCCCGCGACGAAGGCGCTGCCGGCACTGTCTATAAGGGTACGCTGGCAATATGAGTTCGGCCCGCAAACGCGTCGTCGTCTTCATTTCGGGCAGCGGCTCCAACATGATGGCGCTGGTCAAGGCGGCTGCGGCCTCCGACTATCCGGCTGAAATCGTCGCCGTCATTTCCGACAAGGCGGATGCCGGCGGGCTGGCGAAGGCCGCCGCCGAGGGCATCGCCACCTTCGCCTTCGTGCGCAAGGATTTCGACAGCAAGGACGCGCATGAGGAAGCAATCCTCGCGCAGCTCGAGGCGCTATCGCCCGACATCATCTGCCTTGCCGGCTATATGCGCCTGCTCACCGGCCGCTTCATCCAGAGCTATGAAGGCCGGATCATCAATATCCATCCATCGCTGCTGCCGCTTTTCCCCGGCCTGCACACGCATCAGCGCGCCATCGACGCGGGCCAGCGGATCGCCGGCTGCACTGTGCATTTCGTTACCGAAGGCATGGACGAAGGGCCGGTGATCGGTCAGGCGGCCGTGCCGGTTCTCACCGACGATACCGCCGACGCGTTGGCCGGCCGCGTGCTCACCATCGAGCATCAGCTCTATCCGCAATCGTTGCGGCTGCTGGCGGAAGGCAGGGTACGGATGGAAAACGGCAAGGCGATTGCCACTTCAAAGGCACCGGCCGCCGCCGGCCAGCAGATCATGTCACTGCTTGGCGACGTCAGCCGGATCTAGTCGCTCTTTCCCTATGCAGCCATGGCCATCAGCGGATGCAGCGTGCCGTCGCTATAGACGACGCGGCCGTTGCGGAAAGTGGCGCGGATGCGGTGAACCGCACCATGCTCGACAGCCACAAGATCGGCTTTTTGGCCGATAGCGATCGCACCTCGATCCATCAGCCCGGCAGAGCGCGCTGCATTTGCTGTCGCCATGGCAACCGCCGCAGGCAGGCCGCCGCTGGCAACCTCGGCAATCCTGAAGATCGCCGGCACGAAGGCGGCGGGGTGATAATCGGCGGCGACGATGCCGAGCAGGCCAGCGCGGGCCGCATCAAGCGCGCTCAGATTGCCCGACATGGATTGGCCGCGCAGCGCATTCGGCGCACCCATCAGCGTCCAGAGACCACGCCGGCGTGCCTCTTCGGCAGCCGGCAGCGTCACAGGGAACTCGCTGATCGTGACGCCGAGATCATGCATCTCGGCGACCTTCTCGGCGCTGTCGTCATCATGCGAGGCCAGCGACAGCTTGTGCTTCAGGGACAGGCCGATGATGTCATGCAGTTTGTGCTCGATATCCGGGTCCCGCCGCATGGCGATACGGCGGGCCACCATCTCCTCGGCCGCTTGGCGCGACATGGAGCGGCGCTCGGACATGCTGAGGATATAGGCCTCGATATTGTTGTACTGCCCCTGCCCCGGCGTGTGGTCGGTCAGCGACACCATGTCAACGACGCCATCCTCCAGCAACCGCTCCAGCGTCGGCGCGGCGCCGACATTGGTGATCTCGTAGCGGGCATGGACGCGATGATCGATCAGCAGCTTGTCGCGCAGACTGTTGATGCCCTTGATGACGGCCGAGGTGGTTTCCAGCGAGCGGACATGGCCATAGACGCTTTCCGTGGCGAAGGAGACGGCGGCGTAAGCGGTGGTGACGCCGGCGGCGGCAAGCTTCTTGTCGAGTTCGTGGATACCAAAATCGATCGGCATCGTCGCATTCGGCCGCGGCGCGATCTCGCGCTCGATCATATCACCGTGCAGATCGACGAAGCCCGGCATCAGCAGCCGTCCACCACCATCGAAAGTCGGGTTTGCAACCGGCTCGGCGCGGATCTCGGCGATCACGCCGTCCTCAATGCGGATGGAGCCATGATCGACGACCTCATTGGGAAGAACGAGCGTGAAATTGCTGAGCCACATCGGCTTTCTCCTGGAATAGCGTCAATTGTTTCAAACATATGACAATGGTCCGGACCTATCCGGCGAATGCCTCCCGATAGGCGCTGTTCGTGACACCGTGATGAAGGTCGCAGCACTGATTTTGACAGTGCTTACGCGCTTCCAGACGGCTATCCCAAGCTCGCCTTGTTCAGTGCCGCCCATTGCAGCAGAATGATCGTCTTGGCGTCATAGATTTCGCCGGCTTCGATCATCGCAACAGCCTCGGTCAACCGGACTTCGAGCACCTCGATATCCTCATGTTCGTCGTCAAGCCCGCCGCCGTCAGCGACGCGGTCGGTGGTGTCGACGACGGCCACGAAGAAATGGATGATTTCGGTGACCGCGCCCGGCGACGTGAATGTCTTGAAAAGAAACCTGATATCGCGGACGCGGAAACCGGTTTCCTCCATCGCCTCGCGGCGGATCGCCTCTTCCGGATGATCGCCATCGAGCAAGCCGGCCGGAACTTCGATCATCCAGGCGGGAAAACCGGTGAGATGAGCCGGCAGGCGGAACTGCCGCACGAGGATGACCGTCTCGCGCTTGGGATCGTAGAGCAGGATGCAGGCGGCCGGCGTGCGGTGATAGATCTCGCGCTTCAGCCGGTGCGTCTCGCCGCTGGAATCCGTATAGTCGATGTCGTAGTTGCTGAGCCGAGTCCATCCGTCCGAGAGCGTCTTCTCATTGACGATCTCGACCTTGGCCTTTTCGAACTTCGTCATCTCGCATCCTTGCGCAGCCAAACCTTGTTGTCGTGAACAGCGGCGCCGCCATAGGGCGCAACGGGATCGGCGCCGGTGAGCACATTGATCCCCTCGCCGTCCACATGCGCCTTGTTCGGCCACAGACCCTCGGCGACCAGCACGCCGGGCTTCACTTCCGTCGTGACCCGCGCATGGAGGCGAATATCGCCCCTGACATTGCCGATCCGGACGAGATCACCATCGATGATATCGAGCGCCATGGCGTCCGCCGGATTGATCATGACCTCCGGGCGACCTTCCTTCTGGCGCGAGGTCTTGGTTTCAGCAAAGCTCGAATTCAGGAAATTGCGCGCGGGCGAGGTGGCGAGACGGAAGGGGTGATCAAGATCGGCGACTTCGATGACATCGACCTGATCCGGAAATTCCGGCAGCTCCACATGAGGACCGAGCAGGCCGACGGCTTCGGGTGGGCGGTTGGGAGCGGGCTGGTTGACCCAATCCGGACGGAAACGGAACTTGCCATCAGGATGGGCGAAGCCCTTGAGGAAATGCGCCTCCTCGAAAGCCGGCTGGCGGTCGAACCATTTATGCTCAAGGAAGTAGTCGTAATCCGGCAAGCCGCTATCCGACAGAAGACGGTCGACCATCTCGCGCGCGGAGAAGCCGAAGCCGGGACGATCTGCGACGCCGAGGCGCTTGGCCAGTTCCTCGATGACGAAAAGATTGCTGCGCACCGTCGAAGGCGGCTCCACCAGCTTGGGGCCAAGCAGGATGTGGTTCTGGCCGCCGGCGCGGTAGATATCGTCGTGCTCGACGAACATGGTGGCGGGAATGACGATATCGGCCATCTCGGCGGTGTCGGTCATGAATTGCTCGTGCACCGCCACAAAAAGATCGTTGCGGGCAAAGCCGCGCTTCACCAACCGCTGTTCCGGCGCGATGTTCACCGGATTGGTGTTCTGGATCAGCATCGCCGTCACCGGCCCACGATGACGCAGCGCCACCGCATCGCCGGTCAGCGCCCGGCCGATCTGCGACTGGTCGATCATGCGAACATCCTGGTCCAGCATCGAACGACCGGTCAGCTCGCTCCCATCGATGCGGAAGATATCGCTATTGGAATGGAAGGCACCGCCGCCCTCATATTGCCAGGAGCCGAGCACCGTGGCGATCGAGGCCGCCGCATGCATGGCGACGGCACCGTTGCGCTGGCGGGTGAAGCCGTAGCCGAGGCGGAAATAGGATTTCTTCGTCGTGCCGACGAGCCTGGCGAAGGCTTCGATCTCATCCACGGAAAGGCCGGTGATCGCTGCCGCCCATTCTGGCGTCCTCGTCTTCAGATGCGCTTCCAGACCGGCGGGGTCGTCGGCGTATTTCGCCATATAGGCGCGGTCGGCATAGCCGTCGCGGAAGGCGACATGCATGACGGCGCAGGCAAGCGCGGCATCCGTGCCCGGCCTGACGATCAGCGCCAGGTCGGCCTGCTTCATCGTCGGATTGTCGTAGATATCGATGACGACGATCTTGGCGCCGCGCTCCTTGCGCGACTTCACCGCATGGGTCATCACATTGACCTGGGTGGCGACCGCATTGGTGCCCCAGATGACGACGCAATCGGTGCGGCCCATTTCATGGGGGTCGGGGCCGCGCAGTGTGCCCGTCGCCATGGTGAAGCCGGTCCAGGCGGGATTGGTGCAGATCGAGGAAAAAAAGCCGGAATAGCGCTTGGCATGGCGCAGGCGATTGATGGAATCGCGCTGCACCAGGCCCATGGTGCCGGCATAATAATAGGGCCAGATAGCTTCGCTGCCGTCCTTAGCCTCGGCCTTTACAAAGGCATTGGCGATCTCGTCCAGCGCGTCGTCCCAGGAGAGCTCCTGCCAGCGCCCCTCGCCCTTGGCGCCAGCGCGGCGCAACGGCTTCAACAGCCGATCGGGATGATAGAGCCGCTCGGAATAGCGGGCGACCTTGGCGCAGATGACGCCCGCTGTATAGGAATGGTCCCTCGCGCCGCGTACGCGGCCGACCTTGCCATCCTCGGTCAGGTCGACCTCCAGCGCGCAGGTCGAGGGACAGTCGTGCGGACAGGCGGTATGGCCTATCTTGGATTTGGCTTGAATGGGGGTCGCAATGTTCATCGTATTTGTATATTTCAAGCCATGTCCGGCCAAAAGGCATAATCTCGCCCATCGCAACAATTTATACGGACTTCACCGAAAATGAACTATCGGCATATCTACCACGCAGGCAATTTCGCCGATGTGCTCAAGCACGCGGTGCTCGCCCGGCTCGTCCGCTACATGCAGAACAAGGACAAGGCGTTCCGCGTTCTGGACACCCATGCCGGCATCGGGCTCTACGACCTCTCTTCGGAGGAAGCGCAGAAGACTGGAGAATGGCAGGATGGTATCGGCAGGCTGCTCGACGCCGAGCTCGTGCCGCAGCTCGCCGATCTGCTCGAGCCCTATCTGACCGCCGTTCGCGAGCTCAATCCCGACGGTGGCCTGCAATTCTACCCCGGCTCGCCGAAGCTTGCCCGCATGCTGTTCCGCCCGCAGGACCGGCTGTCGGCCATGGAGCTGCACCCGGAGGACTTTCAGCGGTTGCACCGGCTGTTCGAAGGCGATCACCATGCGCGCATTACCGAACTCGACGGCTGGCTGGCGCTCGGCGCGCATCTGCCGCCGAAAGAGAAGCGCGGCATCGTGCTGGTCGACCCGCCCTTCGAGGAAGACGGCGAATATGAACGCCTGGCGGACGGCCTGGGGAAAGCTTGGCGCCGTTTTCCCGGCGGCACCTATTGCCTCTGGTATCCGATCAAGAAGGATGCGCCGATCAAGGCCTTCCACGAGACGCTTCAGGCATTGGAGATCCCCAAGATGCTCTGCGCCGAACTGACGGTCAAAAGCGATCGCGGCTTCACCGGGCTCACCGGTTCCGGCCTCATCATCGTCAACCCGCCCTTCACACTGAAGGATGAGTTGCATGCGCTGTTGCCGGCGCTGAAAGATATGCTGGCGCAGGACCGTTTCGCCTCGCAGCGGGCCTTCTGGCTGCGCGGCGAACACTGAATTTCATTCCGCACATGACAAGGTGAAACCATGAAGCTGCTCTGCTCGCCCACCTCCCCTTTTTCCAGCAAGGTGCGGATGGCCGCTCGGCATCTCGGCATCGAGATCAATGAAATCCGCGTCGACACCAATGCCGGGCCTAATGTACTGGTCGACAACAATCCGCTCGGCAAGATCCCGACGCTTTTGACGGATGACGGCGAGGCGATCTTCGACAGCCGCTCCATCATGCATTATTTCCACCGGCTGAAGGGCAAGACGCTTTATCCCGCCAAGGATGGCAAGCGCACCGAGGCCGAGGTGCTGGAGGCGCTTTGCGACGGCACCAACGAATGCCTGCTGTCGATCGTCTACGAACGCCGCCTGCGCGATCCGGACAAGCAGCATCAGCCCTGGATCGACCGGCAGTGGACGAAGGCCGGCCGCGCCCTCACCCATCTCAATGCCGAGCCGCCGAAGATAGGCAAGAAGCTGCATGGCGGGCACTTTGCCCTGGCTGCCCTGCTCGGCTATCTGCAACTTCGGTTCGAAGGACAGTGGGAAGACGATCACGCCGACCTGATCGCCTGGGCGCGCAAGTTCGAAAAGCATTTCCCCGACTATCAGGCGATGAAGCCGCGGGCCTGATTGTCGTCAGGTTCCCCGCATGACGAATGCGTGGAGCCGCCGGTTCGAAAACACGTCGAAACGAAAAAAGCCGGGGCGAAAACCCCGGCTTCTTCGTCAGACGATGCTGTCTAATAATTAGAACTTCACGCCGATACCGACCTTGACGCTCTGCTCGTCGTAACCGCGCGAGAAGTTGCCAGAGTCGAGGCCGAACTTTTCCTTGCCGTAGTCGGTGTAACGGTACTCGAGACGAGCCGTTACGTTGTTGGTGATGAAGGTTTCAGCACCCGCACCAACCGTGTAGCCAACAGCAGTCTTGCTGTCAGACGAGGTATCGTCGGAGAGCTTGTTCTGGCCGATCGCCAGACCGGCCGTGCCGTACAGCATGAACGGGTTGAAGTCGTAACCGAGACGACCGCGAACCGAGCCATTGACGCCGTTCTTGGCAGTCAGGCCATTGCGGGTCGAGTCGATGCCAGCGTAGCCGAGGTCGGCTTCAACACCGTATACGATCTGGCCCTGCTGCCAGTTGTAGCCGGTGAAGGCCTCGCCGCCGAAACCGTAGCCGTTGCCATTGCGGCTGAAGTGACCCTTGTTCCAGTCGCCAGCGCCACCAATGTAGAAACCAGACCAGTTGTTGACGGCCGGAGCCGCTTCCTGTGCAACAGGCGGCTGCGGAATCTGTTCCACGGCATCAGCTGCATAAGCTGCATTGACGCCGCCGAGAGCGAAAGCGGAGACCATGAGGGTCTTAATAAGAGTACGCATACTTTTCTCCTTTCAGGCTCGTGTTCCTGGTCTACTATCGTCGACTTCGGATCACCACGAGCAATTACTAGATGTCCCTCCCGGATCGACACTGAAATTGGAATGCAAATGAGGAATTCGAAGAGCTAAATTATGATATCATTGTGGCACAGGCGTGGCTGAATTTCGATGTTGCTTCGGCGCAACAGAGGAATTGTTAACCATAACGATTGGTTAAAGCGGGTATACTTATTTTTATCCAAATATATCTAAAGTTCTACATAGATCATCTTCGCCGCTTGTCTTGCGGAAGCACCATTTTATATGGTGTATCGACGCCCTATATGAGCTTCAGTTGGATAACGGCGAGGAAAAGGCAGCATCTTGAGCCAGGAAAAACTACGCACCGCGCTGATAACGGGTGCATCAAAAAGAATAGGCCGAGCAATGGCCGAGGATTTGTCGGCGAACGGCTTTGCGGTGGCGCTGCATGCCAACCGATCGTTCGCCGAGGCAGCCGAGATCGTGGCAACATTGCGGCAAAAGGGCAAAAGGGCGATTGCGATCAAGGCCGACCTGCAAAATTCGGCGGAGACATCGACGCTGATCGAAAGGGTCGTTTCGGAGCTTGGAGCGCTGGATTTGCTCGTCAACAATGCCTCGGTCTTCCAAGGTGATTCCGCCGACCGATTCGACGCCGAAGCCTTTGACGCCCATTTCGCCGTGCATGTCCGCGCGCCCTCGATTCTCGCAGCCGATTTCGCGCGCCAGCTTCCGGACGGTGTTCCCGGGCTGATCGTCAATATGGTCGACCAGCGCGTCTGGGCGCTCAACCCGCGCTTCTATTCCTATACGCTGTCGAAGGCGGCGCTTTGGACTGCGACCCAGACGATGGCACAGAGCTTCGCGCCGCGCATCCGCGTCAACGCCATCGGCCCCGGCCCGACGGTGCGCAGCGTCCGGCAGACGGAAAAGGACTTCCAGGCGCAGATCGATGGGCTCATCTTGAAGTCAGCACCCGGGCTCGATGAATTCGGCCGCACCGTCCGCTTTCTTTTTGACACGCCTTCGATCACGGGCCAAATGATAGCGCTCGATGGCGGCCAGCATCTTGCCTGGGAAACGCCTGATGTGGCGGAGAGCATGGAATGAACGGACGAAAGCTGCCAGACGGCGGCATTCTCTATGACGAATCAGAAGACATTGAAGACGACATCGAGGTGGAAGGCGATGCCGGCGCCTCCCCTGTCGCGCCCGTCGACTGGAACGAGGGCGGCAAGAACGAAACCGGCCTTACCGGCGCCGAGCTGATCGCCGAGTTCGTCAAGCGGCTGCCCAACAATCCCGGCGTCTACCGCATGTTCAACGAAGCCGGCGACGTGCTCTATGTCGGCAAGGCACACAGCCTGAAGAAGCGCGTCGCCAATTATGCCATGGGCAGGGTGCATTCCAACCGCATCGCCCGCATGGTGCGCGAAACCGCGAATATGGAGTTCGTCACCACCCGCACCGAGACTGAAGCGCTGCTGCTGGAAGCGAATCTGATCAAGCGCTTGCGGCCGCGATTTAATGTGTTGCTGCGGGACGATAAATCCTTTCCCTATATTCTCATCACCGGCAATCATCGGGCACCCGCGATCTTCAAGCATCGCGGCGCGCGAGCGCGCAAGGGCGAGTATTTCGGTCCCTTCGCCTCGGCCGGCGCCGTCGGCCGCACCATCAATTCGCTGCAACGCGCCTTTCTGATCCGCACCTGCACCGACAGCGTTTTCGAGACACGCACCCGGCCTTGCCTGCTCTATCAGATCAAGCGCTGCTCCGGGCCTTGCACTCGTGAAATCAGCGACGAAGGCTATGCCGAGCTGGTGCAGGAGGCGAAAGACTTCCTGTCCGGCAAGAGCCAGAACGTCAAGGCGCATATGGCCGAGGCGATGAATGCCGCCGCCGAAGACCTCGATTTCGAGCGCGCCGCCGTTTTTCGCGACAGGCTGGCGGCGCTGTCGCATGTGCAGAGCCATCAGGGCATCAACCCCGCCGGCGTCGAAGAGGCCGATGTCTTCGCCATCCATCACGAGGGCGGCATCTCCTGCATCCAGGTGTTCTTCTTCCGCACGGGTCAGAACTGGGGCAACCGCGCCTATTTCCCGAAGGCCGACCCATCGCTTTCAGGTGCCGAGGTACTGAACGCCTTCCTGGCGCAGTTTTACGACGACAAGCCGGTGCCGAAACAGATCCTGCTGTCGGAGACGGTCGAGGAGATCGAGCTGCTGGCGGCCGCGCTCGGCGAAAAGGCTGGCCACAAGGTTACGATCCTCGTGCCGCGGCGCGGCGAGAAACGCGATCTGGTCGATCATGTCGTCGCCAATGCCCGCGAGGCGCATGGCCGCAAGCTCGCCGAAACGGCCTCGCAGTCGCGGTTGCTCGTGGGCTTCAAGGAGACATTTCAGCTTCCCTACGTGCCCCAACGCATCGAGATCTACGACAACTCGCATATCATGGGCACGAATGCGGTCGGCGGCATGGTGGTGGCTGGGCCGGAAGGCTTCGTCAAAGGCCAGTACCGCAAGTTCAACATCAAATCGACCGACATCACGCCCGGCGACGACTTCGGCATGATGCGCGAAGTCATGACAAGGCGCTTCTCCCGGCTGCTGAAGGAAGAGGGCAAGCCGGACCGCAGCCTCGAGGCGGAAGCCCCGTCCGCCGATACCGCCGACCGGCCCTTCCCCGCCTGGCCGGACGTGATCCTCATCGACGGCGGCCAGGGGCAGATGACGGCGGTACGCGCCATTCTCGAAGAGCTTGGCATCACTGACAGCGTTATCGCCATCGGCGTCGCCAAGGGCGTGGATCGCGATGCCGGGCGCGAGCGCTTCTTCGCCCCCGCCCGCGAAAGCTTCACCCTGCCGCCGCGCGATCCCGTGCTTTATTTCATCCAGCGCATGCGCGACGAGGCGCATCGCTTCGCCATCGGCTCGCACCGGGCGCGGCGCAAGAAGGAAATGGTCAAGAACCCGCTGGACGAAATCGGCGGCATCGGTCCCTCGCGCAAGCGAGCGCTGCTCCAGCACTTCGGCACAGCCAAAGCCGTGTCGCGCGCCGCCCTCTCCGACCTGATGGCGGTCGAAGGCATATCCGAAACCGTGGCCCGACAGGTCTATAATCATTTTCACGAGGACGCCGCGAAATAGGAACGGCGCGTCGCAAATTCCACGCAATGATGACGAAAAAACAGAAACAATATTGACGGTAAGGTCCCCAAACCGTCATCTAGCGCATGATCTCAAAAAGTGCGGAGCGGTTTTTGGACAAGATCATGCTAAATCAAATAGCTGGAGTGAGATGATGCCCTTGGGACAAATCCATTTCGGTCCAGTGAAACAACCCAAACGAAACGATTTCCATGGCTTCGCGCGCGTACAGCATCCCCAACCTGCTCACCTATGGCCGCATTCTCTGCGTACCGTTGATCGTCCTGTGCTTCTTCGTTGAAGGCAAATTGGAAGGGTCCGATTTTGCGCGATGGGTGGCGCTCTGGATCTTCGTCATCGCCTCGCTCACCGATTTCCTCGACGGTTATCTGGCGCGCATCTGGAATCAGACCTCGAATATCGGCCGCATGCTCGACCCGATCGCCGACAAGCTGCTAGTCGCCTCGATCCTGCTGCTGGTCGCCGCCGACGGGACGATCGCGGGCTGGTCGCTCTGGGCAGCGATCATCATTCTGTGCCGCGAGATACTCGTCTCGGGTCTGCGCGAATATCTGGCGGCGCTGAAGGTCAGCGTGCCGGTGACGCGCATCGCCAAGTGGAAGACGACCGCGCAGCTCGTCGCCATCGCCTTTCTGCTGGCTGGGCCGGCGGGCGACAAGGTGCTACCCTATACGACGGAGCTCGGCATCGTCCTGCTCTGGATCGCGGCGCTGCTGACGATCTATACGGGCTACGATTATTTCCGCGCCGGCTTGAAACATATCGTGGACGAAGAGTGATGACGAAGCTCGTCTATTTCGCCTGGGTGCGTGAACGGATCGGCAAGGGAGAGGAAGAGATTTCGCTTCCCGCCGATGTGGTCACCGTCGGCGATCTCCTGAGTCATTTGAAGACCTTGGGCGAGGAATACGAGACGGCGCTTCAGTTTCCCGACGCGATCCGCGTTGCCATCAATATGGAACATGCCGACCACGACGAACCGATCGCCGGCGCTCGCGAAATCGGCATATTCCCGCCGATGACGGGTGGGTGAGTGTCATGGCTGCCGAGCCACTCGTCAAAGTCCAACGCGAGGACTTCGATCTCCAGACCGAGATTGACCGCCTGACGAAGGGGCGGCATGATATCGGGGCGGTCGTCACCTTTTCCGGCCTCTGCCGTGACGAAGGCGGAATGCTGGGGGCGCTTGAGCTCGAACATTATCCCGGCATGGCGGAAGCGGAGATCTCCCGCATCGCGACGCTCGCCATCGAGCGTTTCGAGCTTTACGGCCTCACCGCCATTCACCGCTACGGTAAGATCGCCCCCGGAGAGAACATCGTCCTCGTCATCGCCGTAGCCTCGCATCGACAAGCCGCCTTCGACGGCGCCAATTTCGTCATGGATTTCCTGAAGACCTCCGCGCCGTTCTGGAAGAAGGAACACGCCAAGGACGGCACGGGACGTGACTGGGTCTCGGCCAAGGATGCCGACGATACCGCACGAGACAAATGGGCCGGTGACAAATGGGTCGGCGACAAATAGACGTTTAGTGCGTTTTTGCGCAATTCCGGACGGAAAACCGCCGCGCACTTTTCCTGGAACTACTTTAGGGAACCACGCGCTCGCGCCGGCTCAGCACCAGCAGCAGGACGAGCAGCGAGAAGATCACGAAATCACGCCAGAGAAACGGGCCATAGGCGCCCCACAGGGTCTCGAACAGGCCGAGCAATGCCGCGCCGCCCGCTGATTTCAGCGGATCGGAATAGCCGCCGACAGCCGCGATCATCAGCACTTTCAGCCCGAACATCAGCCCGGCACCGAAATCCATGGTGCCATAAGAAGAGGTCGCCAGCAGGCCGCAGACGGTGGCGACCAGGGCGGAGGCGACATAGGCCAGGAGAAAGACGCGGTTGGAGCTCGTTCCGCAAAGCTCGGCGGCCAGCGCGTCATCCGTCACCGCCCGCCAGATGCGGCCCCATCCGGTATATCGGAGCACATAGGCTCCACCGAGGATCATCAGGACCATCAGCGCCGTGTTGATAAGCTGGATCAAGGTCAGCGTGACGCGGAAATCGCCGCTGTCCCAGAAGACGATCATCTCGTTGAGGAAAGGCGGCAGCCAGATGCCGCGCGTGTTGGAAGCAAGCCGCGCTGTCTCCAGCAGGATGATCATCATGCCGAGAGCCGCGACGATCACCGTATTGGGCGACTTGCGCGACAGCGGCAGCATGATGGCGCGGCCCACGAGCAGGCTTGTTCCCAAGGTATAGAAAGCCGCGATGGCCGCACCGAAAGCCAACGCGGCCGGCAGGATCAGGATGAGCCTGGTATAGCCGACGTCGGTGAATAGAACGAGCATCTGGCCGGCGAAGGCAAAGAGCGCGCCATAGGTGATATCCGCCCGCTTCATCACGCCGAAGGCGATGGCATAGCCGAAGGCCAGCGCGGCGTAGAGCGCTGCGAGCGGAACGGCATTCGCCAATTGTTGCAGAAGATAGGCCATTGATCCTCCGATGGTCCGGAAATAGTAACTGGTAAAACTGATTTTACCAGTTATAATTTCGGCATGAGCTTTTCCTGGACCCCGCATCGTTTTTCCGGTGGCGCGCTGGCGCTGGATGTCGCCAACAGCGTCATTCTGCGCCATGACGACGAGCGGCGCACCGACCGTTTCGAGGCCCCGGGGCAGATGGAAAGTTTTCCGAAGGCGGCCGTGAACTTCTGCGCTGAGCAGGCGCTGTTCGGCGACATCTTGCCGGTACGACCGGAGAACAGAGCTGACTTCATTGCACTCCGCGAAGCGATAGACCGTTATTTTCGCGCCCGCATCCTTGATCGCGGTGCCGATGCGCTGCTGGCCGATTTGCTGGAAGCGCTATCAAAGGTGCTGAGACAGGCCGCCTCTCCCGATGGGCTCGATGCCACGACGGTGCATTCCGCCCTGCGGCTGATCGCAATGCCTAACCCCGAGCGCATGAAGATCTGCCGCAATTGCGGTTGGCTGTTCATCGACCGCAGCAAGAACAAGAGCCGGGCCTGGTGCGACATGGCGGTCTGCGGCAATCGCGCCAAGGCAAGCCGGCATTATCGCCGCAAAAAAGAGGAGAGCACGCCATGAGAACCGGGATGATTGTTTTGATGGCGGCAATCGCCGGGCTGACCTTCGCCGGCTGCCAACGAGAGCCGGAAAGCGGACCGACCGAACTCAGCGGCCGGCTCTTCGTCTTCAACTATCGTGTTGCCAGCGCCACCTATATGATCACCTTGAAGAAGATCGCGCCGATCCCGGAGGGCACGACGGCCATCGCGGAATTCGAAAATCCGGCTGGCGGCAATCCCCTGGTGGTGCGGCAGAAGATCTTCACATTCTGGGATAAGATCACGCTCGAAAGCCCGGATCTGCGCTGCGTGCGCAAGGGTCGGCCTTATTCCGTTTCGATCCGGCTGGTCGACGCCGGCGACAAGACGATCCAGACCATCAAGACCGAGGTGAAATCCGATCTCGACCAGACCGTGCTGCCGACGAAGCCGCTTGTCGTCGGTCCGGTCTACACCGCAAATCCGGATGTCTTCAAAGCCGATGGCAGCGCCGATTATGGGCACGATACCGCTTGCCCGGCATGAAAAAGCCGAGACACAAGGCCTCGGCTTTTTGTCAATCAATTCAATCTCTTCAGCGCTGAGGCTGAAAGGCTGATTCAGCCAACGATTTCGGTTTCGGAGAACCAGTAGGCGATTTCGACGGCAGCGGTTTCCGGAGCGTCGGAGCCGTGAACGGAATTTTCGCCGATCGACAGGGCATGGATCTTGCGGATCGTGCCTTCAGCGGCGTTTGCCGGGTTGGTTGCGCCCATGATTTCGCGGTTCTTCAGGATGGCGCCTTCGCCTTCCAGGACCTGAACAACGGTCGGGCCGGAGGTCATGCCTTCAACGAGTTCACCGAAGAAAGGGCGTTCCTTGTGAACGGCGTAGAAGCCTTCAGCTTCGCGCTTGCTCATCCAGACGCGCTTGGAAGCGATGACGCGCAGGCCATTGTCTTCAAAAATCTTGGTGATGGCGCCGGTCAGGTTACGCTTGGTTGCGTCCGGCTTGATCATCGAAAAAGTGCGTTCAATCGCCATGGGTCAATTCCTTGTATTCAGAGAAAAGTGGGCGGTCTTTACCCGCCCCACAGCCTGAAAACAAGGGGCATGCGCCAATTTCACGCCGTTGTCACAGTCCGGACAGGCCGATTCTAAGGCAGGTTGGAGGAGAAGCCGCAATCCCATCAGCAAATTTCATTGATGTCATTCCCCCATTTGCTCAATTCTATTCTAGGCTTGCCGCAAAGCTCTCGGAGGAGAACCAATATGCTCAGACACTTCGGAATGTTCGCCCACTACAATCGCTGGGCCAATATCCTGCTATACGATGCCGCCGCTCAGCTCAGCGATGCGGAATTTCATGAGAGCCGCGGCGCTTTCTTCGGCTCCTTGCGCAACACGCTCAACCATCTGCTGGTAGCGGACCGCATGTGGATGCACCGTTTCACCGGCGCCGGCGAGGTCGCAGCGATACTGAACGCCATCCCGCACAACGATCTCGCCGATCTCCGTGCCGCACGCGAGATCGAGGATCAGCGTATCATCGATTGGGTCGAGACACTCGACGATGCCCAGCTTGCCTCCGACATCACCTATTCACCGGTCACCCGGCCGGGCGCCATTACCCATCCGTTGAGGGCTGCCGTCGCACAGTTGTTCAACCACCAGACCCATCATCGTGGCCAATGTCACATGACGCTGACGGCCTTGGGCAAACCGTCACTGGAACTTGACCTGATCTATTTCCTGCGTGGCGAAGGAAAACACTGGATGTAAAGTCGGACACGAGCCATTGGCGCAGGATTGCGGTCAAGCGTCGTTGTGCCGTCTAATCTTGTTGCAAGATCACACCGATAAGACATTTCGTTCATGTTGCCTTAACCTGCGTTCCTGCAAATTGGAGAGATATATCAGCCGGGCGGCAAATCAGAGAGCAGGCATGACGAGTTCGAAGGCAAGTGTTTCGGCATATTCCATCGATAGTGACAATGGCGAGGCGGAAACCGAGCTCGAGACGATCGGCCGTCATATGGCCAAGCTGAAGGTCAGGAGCCTGCCGCGCAACTACCAGCTTTTCCATGAGGCGCTTTATGGTCATGATCGCGGGATCGCCAGCGAGATCGCGGCCCTCGGCCCTACCCCGTCGCAAACCGAACTCGACGATATCGGCCTGAAACATCATCTCGTCAGCCATTGCGGCCTGGTCGCCCGCAAATCCGAGACCGACGCGGCCGAGATGCTGCGCGAGGTGGCCAATCAGCTGGCCGAGGGGCTGAGGAAGAAACAGC
>Ga0136846_1233029_pt1 | contig 36612 bp, 27 predicted proteins | sample HopSoiMetagenom2_FD_96841 | JGI IMG/M metagenome (GOLD analysis project Ga0136846, IMG submission 96841) | Grasslands soil microbial communities from Hopland, California, USA - 2 Assembly 2016 (version 4) | ecosystem: Environmental > Terrestrial > Soil > Grasslands | place: USA: Hopland...
ACGCGTGAAAGTACCTGAACGATTGGCTCCCGTAGCCATATTTCCAAACACAGAAATGGCAATTAGCGTTCATCTTCTTGGCACGCTGCGAGAGCGGGCGGCCGATTGTCTCCGAGGCGCTCAAGCAAGGAGCTTGGAGAGAAGCCACTGAGGCCATGAAAGTCTCTTATCATGTGCATCTGGTCGTGATATCCGAACTCATGAGCCAAAGTCAGCCAAGACGTAGTCCGACATCGAACCTTGGCATCCAGCACCATTTGAAACCTTGCAACTCTGGCGAACAGTTTAGGACCTATGCCAATTTCGCTTGTAAATCGTCGTTCAAACTGCCTCAAGCTCAATGAAGCCTGATTTGCGATATCACTTATTCGGGCGATCCCCTTGCATTCAAACATATGAAGCGCGGCCTTCATGATCGGGGTATTTTGAAGGGATCCTGAGGCCTTCCTCAGGAGGTACTTCTCTACCATTTCCACCCGTTTAGAAAAAGAGCCAGTATCTGCCATTTTGTTGTTGAGTTCCTGAATTTCGGCGCCCACAACATCACAGCAGTCGTAATGCCGATTGGCGAGTTCACGGATCGACACGCGGAAAAGCTGCCAAAATGCCAGTGGCTGAAAAAAGATGGCGAACGACTCAAGTCCGCCACGGAGACGCACGTTGAGAGGTCGATAGGCGCTAGGACCAACGACCGCAATATGGTAAGTCTGCAGGCGGCTCCCATCGCCGAATTCGACAATTGGATGATCGCCAAACTCAAAGCTGAGTGTCTGCTCGAGACACGCAGGCAACGGTTGTACGACTTCCAGGCTACCTCGTTCCAACTTCCGCTGAGCAAAAGCACGAACGTAGGTCCTTAGTTCCGGACAGGGAGCGGATGAATGAACCTCGTGCATGACTGGCCTCACCTCGAACTACAGGGGCCCATGGCCAAGCCGAGTAGATAAGAGGGCTCGCCAGACGAAGGGTTCTGCGACTACGTCGTTGTGCTTCCGAAGGCCAACCAGACAAACCGGTGCCTATTTGATCGACCGTCTTGCGTCACATACTCTCCGCAAGCGACAGAAGATCTGGGGATTCTTTCACAGATGTCGAATTTGTACTATGGGCAAAACTGACTGCCCACTTACATTGATTTTCAACACGGAATGGGGACGTGCTCTCCAGCTCGATCGGCGTGGAGCACTCTAAAGGCTCAACGGCGGCTCGAAAAATACGCCAATCCATTCACCGGGATCCCTAACGCAAATTTGACTCAGACCTAAAGGAGGTCTCTATGAAAACCAATTTGTTGTCCAGAATATTGATGCGCACGAGTCCCACGATGGTCCTTTGCGGCTTGCTAGCTGCCAGTGGATTTGCCGTCGCGCAGTCGGACGGGCCTGCCAGCTCCCAGTCAGGCCACCGACACTGCTCGAAACGGACGCTCTCTGGTGAATACGGATGCTCGATCCAAGGTTTCCTGCTTAACGTTCCCGGCCTTCCTCCCGAAGCAACGTTCGTGGGAGTGACCACCTCTACCTTCGACGGCAAGGGTAATCTCACTGGAACTGAACACGTGGTAGTCAATGGGTCGCCGTTCAACCCTGGTTTTAGCGCGAACAGCGGGACCTATTCTGTCAACCCTGATTGCACGGGGGAAGCAACCGTGAACACGCCGAACAGCCCAGTTCCTCTTAATCTCTTTCTCGTGATTGTTGACGACGGCAAGGAATTCCGCCAAGTCAGCAACTCAGATGCGCTGCTTTCTGTGTGCAAGAGAGTTAGACGGCGTCAAGAGTAAGACGCTCGTCGGATGTCACACTTCGCTGACACCACGAAAATCGGGCTGGCCCAGGCTTCGTCATTTTCGAAGACTGGGCATTCCTGCCGCGGAGGCATTGAGACTGTTTCATTCGCATGAGGACTTTTCCACCCATCGCCCAATTCCAATGTTCATTATTCACAGCGACAATTTTCACGTGGTGTTTATATCTGGGCCATATCCAGGCGACCGCACCGCCATTATGGCGCGGAATACATTGAGTAAGATCAAGTGAAAACCTCAGGGCTTCCACGTTTGAGGTGGCCCCCACTTTTCGTACAGAACCGCGAAAGGATGTGCCACCCTTCAGTGAGGTGTTGGCCGAAATCAAAATGCCCGCCCTCTCGCATAGAACGCGAGAAGGACGGGGCAACCCGCTACCATGAAACGGAGTCGTTGTCATCGATGAAACGGCAGACGGCGCAGTTGTGCGTTCGGAAAATCTTGACGGAAGCAGCAGAAATGCCCAGGCCTTCAAAACTCACGAAGCCTTGGCAGCCGATTTATTGTGGTGCTCGGCATGTCTGCACCGGCGTCCGCCGCCTCGGATCACTGCAAATGCATTCGGCCATGTTGCGCCGAGAGACGGCCCAAATCTTATTAGTCCCCTAAGCGCTGGGCCACAGCAGACGCGCAGCCTTTGCGGTAGGAGTTGCCGTCAACGTCGAAGAATTCGGTCGTGGCGTCACTGGTGAACTCGTCGGGATTGTCGAACCGGATCTTTTGCGTAAGCGTCTGAGTGCCCGCCAGGAAACCGGGATTGAGAGGCAGGTTCGGAGGGGTCGTGTAATTCAGGAGTGCTATGCTTTTTGCGTTATAGGTGTGCCGGCCGTTGCGCTCCCATACGCCCGCGTCAGGGCCACGCTGCCCGACCGCAAAGCCAGGATTGCTTGTGCTTCCAGTCATAGTTCCGCCTTCGTTAAATGTAAGCAACGACACGAACGTGGGGCCGATCGGGGCCTCAGTTGCGCAGTCGTACAGTTGAACTCTTACTTGCCAAGTGCCAACAATGTTTCGGCCGTTTGCGAGTTGTTTTGCCGCTGAGACGACCGTTGCCTGCGCGCTTGCGGTCTGGCCCATAAGAGCGAGGACGCCCGCCAGCACCAATACGGCTGCAACAGTTCCTGTCGAGATTTGTTTCGATACTTGCGACTTCATGATTGTTTTCCTCTCTAGTCTGATTTCCGGAATGAATCCGGTGTGCAGTCTGGAATATCCTTCCAATGCGCCATCTAAGTCTTTAAACTGCGGCTGAAACTTTCTGAAAATTTCTGAAAGCGTCGGACCCATCATGAGTGTCTCGGAGCCACCTCACTATTATTTCGGCGAGTACCATGTCGATACCAGCAAGCGCCTGCTCCTGCGTAACGGCGATTCGTTGGCCCTGACCCCGAAGGTCTTCGACACGCTCCTGTACCTGCTGCAGCACCAAGGAAAGATCGTCGAAAAAAACGCACTAATGCATGCGATATGGCCTGACACTGCAGTTGAAGAGAACAACCTGAGCCAGAATATCTCCAACTTGCGCCGAATATTGGGCGACGAGCGGGGCGCAAACCAGTACATTGCGACAATCCCAGGCAAGGGCTACCGCTTCACTGCTGCCGTGGAAACCGTTCCTCGCTGGGTTGAAGTCTTCTCTGAGAAGGTGACGCTGGCCGTCCTGCCATTTGAGAACCTCAGCGCGGATCCCGAGCGGGAGTACCTCGCCGATGGACTCACGGAGGAAACAAGTGCGTCGTTAGGGCAGATCGATCCCGAACATCTGAGTGTCATTGGCCGTACATCGGTGATGGCCTACAAGCGAACAGCGAAAACGGTCGCGGAAATCGGTCGCGAACTCAACGCAGCTTACCTGATCGAGAGTTCTCTCCGTGCTGAGGAGAAACGACTACGCATTACCTGCAAGCTGATTCGTGTGCGTGATCAGGTACAGGTTTGGTCCGAGTCCTACGATAGCGAACCACGCAGCCTCCTGACGTTCCAGCGTGAATTGAGCGGAGCGATTGCGCAGCAGATCCGAGTTCGACTCTCGCCCGATCGCCTGAATGGTTTGGCGCGGCGTCAGACGCGAAGCGCTGAAGCGCACGACCTATATCTTCGTGGTCGCCATTTCTGGAATCAGCTGACCCCGGCAACAACCAAACGCGCGAGCGAATATTACACTCGCGCGACTGCGATTGACCCCGGGTATGCACTCGCTTGGTCGGGGCTGGCGGACGCATTCTCTGCCAGTCCGATCAACGGGGATGCGCCTCCTCTGGTCGCGGCGCCTCGCGCGCGCGAAGCGGCAGCGCATGCGATCCAGGCTGAGCCCGACCTTGCTGAAGCGCAAACCTCTTGGGGATTGGTCCAGTTCTGGTTCGAGTGGGACTGGTCCTCGGCGGAAACCGCCTTCCGGAATGCAATCGCAGCAGATCCAAGTTATCCATTCGTACACCGCATGTTGGGCATCCTGCTCGCGCACATGGGGCGGCACGAAGAGGCGCAAGCGGCGATTCGCCGCGCCCGCGAACTTGATCCGCTGGTCGCCGTAGAACACGGACTCTCCGCACAAGTGGCGTTTGTGGCGCAGGACTATACGGCTGGCTTGCAATTCGCGCACCAATCGGTTGTTGTTGATCCGGAATTCTGGATCGGCATGTTTCAACTCGGGCAGGCGTACGTCGAACTCGGCGAGAGCGAATTGGCACTGGAGGCTCTCAACAACGCTGGACGTTTCTCTGGCGGCAACAGCAAAGTCATTTCACTCCGCGGCTATCTGTTCGCCAAATTGGGCCGGACCGATGAAGCGCTGCAGGTGCTAAATACACTGGAGACGATCGCGCACGACCGCTACGTTCCACCGTATGCGATGGCCCAGATTCACCTTGGCCTGGGTCGATGGGACGATGCTTTGGACTGGCTCGAGCGAGCCTACGAAGCACGTGATGTTCACCTCATTCTCGTGCCTGTCGACCCTAAGTGGAATCCACTTCGCAACGATGCCCGACTTGTCGCGCTGCTCAAGCGCTGTGGCTTTACAAAATCGGACCTCCCTGTCCGCTGAACGGTGAGGCTCGGAGGCCCGAGAGACTGCGGGGGGAACTGCGGCAGAATATGACGCCTCACATCCCTCTTCGCCGTTTGACGCTTGTCTCCTTCTGTCTTTAAACTCAGATTACAGGCGTGTGAAAATCGAACGGACTGTCAGGTTCGAACCGCCTCGTTCCAGCCGAAACGACAGAGTTTGCCCGTAAGTTGAAAGGTTAAACGTGAGTCCCTCACAAACTATCGATACCAAGAACAAAGACGGCGTGAATCGCGAGATCTCGATTGAGATCCCCGCGGACGAAGTCGCTCGCGAAACCGACACGCTTGTCCAGAAATACCAGAAAGTGGCCCGGCTTCCCGGATTCCGCGCCGGACACGTTCCCCCATCCATCATCCGCCAGCGATTTAAAGAAGATCTGAAGAGCGATGTCGTCGAGGCGTTGATTCCGCGCTACTTCCGCAAAGAAACCGAGAAGCTGGGCATGGTGCCGGTCTCGCAGCCGCGCGTGACCGATCTGCACATCCATGAAGGCGAGCCGCTGACCTTCAAGGCCAGCTTCGAAATCATGCCCGAGATTCACGTGCAAGGCTATAAAGAGCTGCGGGCGGAGCATCCTGAGATCGTGGTGAAAGATGAAGAAGTCGAAGAGGCGCTGAGCAGCGTCCGCGAGCAGCACGCGACCTTTACGAATGTGGAAGGGCGTCCGCTGCAGGACGGCGATTTCGCGCAAGCTTCAATGGACGGGCGCCCGAAGGATACGGACGACAAGACCCAGCCCGTGCACATGGACGAAGTGCTGATCGAGATCGGCGGGAAGAATACGGTTCCGGAGTTCACGGAAAATTTGCGTGGGGCGAACGCCGGGGACGAGAAATCGTTCGAAGTCAGCTATGCCGAAGATGCGCAGGACAAGCGGCTTGCCGGGAAGACCTTTATCTACACGGTGAAGATACAGGCGATTAAAAATAAGAACTTGCCCGAAGTCAACGACGACTTCGCGAAGGAGCTGGGAGAATTTACCAGCGTCGATCAGGTCCGAACGCAGATCCGGGAGAATATGGAAGCCGAGCGCAAGCACACGGCCGAGCGGGAAGCGAAAGACAAGGTGGTAGCGGAACTCGTAAAGCGCAATGACTTCGAAATTCCTGAGTCGCTCATCGAGCGCCAGATCGATCTGCGCCTGGAACGCGGACTGCGTGCATTGGCGGCGCAGGGCATGAAGATGGAAGACCTGAAGAAAATGGACCTGCCCCGGTTGCGCGCAGGGCAGCGGGACCAGGCAGTGCAGGATGTGAAGTCGTCGTTGTTACTGGAACGCATTGCGGATCTGGAGCAAATCAACGTCAGTGATGAGGAGATGAGTCACGAGCTCGAGGCGCTGGCGCAGCAGACGAAACAGACTTCGGAAGCGGTCCGCGCACGTTTGACACAGGATGGGGGCCTCGATAGAATCCGGAACAGAATCCGCAGCGAAAAGACCCTCGACTTTCTGTACCATCAGTCCGCGTAGTACAGGCGGACCTTTCGATCCTCCCATGCAAGATTAAGTGTTGCGTCGGGGCGGAGTGTGGCAGGTGAACGTGAAAAATAACGATCCACAAATGATGCTGGTTCCGATGGTCATCGAGCAGACCGGGCGGGGCGAACGCGCCTACGACATCTATTCCCGACTGCTTCGCGACAACATCATCTTCATTGGCACGCCGATTGACGATAACATCGCCAACCTGGTGATCGCCCAGATGTTGTTTCTGGCTCAGGAAGATCCCGAGAAAGACATACAGTTGTACATTAACTCTCCGGGCGGCTCGATCACGGCAGGTATGGCGATTTACGACACGATGCAGTACGTGAAGAACGACGTGATGACGCTATGCGTTGGCCAGGCGGCATCTATGGCAGCGTTACTTTTGGCATCAGGCGAACCCAAAAAGAGATTGGCTCTTCCGAATTCGCGGATTCTAATACATCAGCCGTCCATGGGCGGCTTGTCGGGCCAAGCTACTGATATTGATATTCATGCGCGCGAGATATTGCGTATGCGCGAGATCACCAATCAGTTGCTTTCGAAGCACAGCGGGCAAAAACTCGACAAGGTAGAGAAAGATGTGGAGCGCGACTTCATCATGAACGCGCAGCAGGCTAAGGAATACGGAATCATAGACGATATCATCTACAAGACGGCAAAAGCGGTATGATCTGCCTTCGCTCTTGAGGTCAGAAGCCCAACGGCATAAGCAAGGTCGAGCAAAGCTGAATGGGAACATGCCGTGGGAACCGCCAAGGAGTAAAGCCGAGTGAAAAACAAGTCGGGAACGGATGAGATTCTACGCTGTTCGTTCTGTCATAAGTCGCAGGACGCGGTAGCCAAACTGATCTCGTCGCCCAGCGATTATCCCCGGGCTTTTATTTGTGACGAGTGCGTTGCGGTCTGCAATTCGATCCTCGAAGATGACCGCACCGCCACCCCTCAAGCGCCAACACCGAATCAACTGCCCAAGCCTCAGGAAGTAAAGGCGTTCCTTGACGAGTACGTGATCGGGCAGGAGCAGACAAAAAAGAAGCTAGCGGTCGCGGTTTACAACCACTACAAGCGCATCTTTATGAATCGCCAGAAAGCCGGCGATGGCATTGAGTTGTCGAAGTCGAACATCATGCTGATCGGTCCGACAGGAACGGGCAAGACGCTTCTTGCCCAGACTCTAGCCCGCATGCTGGATGTTCCTTTCGCGATCGTCGATGCTACAACTCTGACGGAAGCCGGATACGTCGGCGAGGATGTCGAGAACATTATTCTGAAGCTGTTGCAGGCTGCGGATGGCGACGTGAGTCGGACACAGACTGGGATCATCTATATCGATGAGGTCGATAAGATCGGGCGGAAGGACGAGAACCCGTCGATCACGCGCGACGTTTCAGGCGAGGGCGTGCAGCAGGCCCTGCTGAAAATTCTGGAAGGCACGATTGCGAATGTTCCGCCGCAGGGTGGACGCAAGCATCCGCACCAGGAATTCACACCGGTCGATACGACGAACATTCTGTTCATCTGCGGCGGAGCGTTTGTTGGGCTGGACAAGATCATCTCCCGACGCATGGGCAAGAAGTCGCTGGGCTTCCGGACCGGGGAAGATGCCGAAAAGGAAGAGGCATTCACCAACAAGAAGCGCACGCAGGAGTTGATGCAGGAAGTTCAGCCGGAGGATCTGATCAAGTTTGGACTGATCCCGGAGTTTGTGGGGCGTTTGCCCGTCGTCGGGATGCTGGAAGATCTGGACGAGTTCACGTTGATCGAGATTTTGACTCGTCCGAAAAACGCAATTGTGAAGCAGTACCAGCGGTTGTTCGAGTTTGAAAATGTCAGGCTGAAGTTCAACGATGAAGCGTTGCGTGCGATTGCCCGACAGGCGATGGCTCGCAAAGTCGGCGCTCGCGGCCTGCGCATGATTCTTGAAGAACTGATGCTCGACCTGATGTTTAACTTGCCGAGCCAGAAGAAGTTAAAGGAATTCGAAGTGACTCGGGAGATGGTCGAGAAGCGCACCGCATCGTTCGCCACGGTGATGGAAAAGGCAGGATAGTTTTTCGCGGCAATTTCTTAGAGCCTCGCGTAGAGACGTAGCCATTTACGTCTCTCATTTTTGTGAACTGTTGCCGAGGCAAGTTGCAAGTTTGTGCATAGAGCCGTTCGAGGCAACATCCGGAAGACGTAAATCCCGTTTCGCCATACCCCCCGCTCAAGGTAAAATTCTCTTAGCTTGTCGTTACGTGCGATACCCAGGGAGATTCAGTGACTACATCCAAAGAAAAATACGAATCCAGAAAGCTGCCGATGATGCCCATTCGGGACGTCGTCATCTTCCCGTTCATGATGACCCCGTTCGTGGTGGGACGCGAATCGAGCGTGCGCGCTCTTGAAGAAGCGCTGGCAGCCGATAAGAAGATCTTTCTGGCGACGCAGCACGACGCATCGATCGACGAGCCCAAGGCGAACGAAATCTACCAGGTCGGCACGATCGTCAACATTGTGCAGAGCCTCAAGCTCCCTGACGGCAACATCAAAGTTCTGGTCGAAGGTATTGAGCGCGGCAAGATCCTGCAGGTGGCCGACACCGATGGCTATATGCAGGCCACTGTGCGGGTCGCACGGTTCGCGACCGAGACCACTCCGGCGCTCGAAGCGAGCATGCAGCGGGTGACTTCCCTGTTCGAGCAGTACGTGAAGCTCTGCCAGGCGCTCAACTACGAAACCATGATTTCGGCCGTGCGCATGGAAGATCCTGCGAAGCTGACCGACGTCATTTCGGCGAACTTGCAGCTCTCGATTGAAGAAAAGCAGGAACTGCTCGAGATCTTCGATCCCGCAGAGCGGATGACGCGCATTGCCGATGTGCTCGACATCGAAATCGAAAAACTGAACGTCGATCGCACCATCCAGTCGCGCGTGAAGCGCCAGATGGAGAAGGCGCAAAAAGAGTATTACCTCAACGAAAAGATTAAGGCGATTCAGAAGGAATTGGGCCGGGGCGAAAAGAGCGAATTTGATGAACTGAAGAAGAAGATCGAATCCGCCGGCATGCCGAAGGAGGTCAAGGACAAGGCGCTGCAGGAGCTCAAGAAGCTGGAGGCCATGCCGCCGATGTCGGCCGAGTCCACGGTCTCGCGCAATTATCTGGACTGGCTGCTGGCCGTCCCGTGGAAGAAGCGGTCCAAGGAAATCAGGAATATCTCTCGTGCAGAGAAGGTGCTGAATGAAGATCACTACGGGCTGGAGAAGATCAAGGAGCGGATCCTGGAATTTCTCGCCGTGCGGCAGTTGGTGAAGAATCCTAAGGGATCGATTCTGTGCTTCGTTGGGCCTCCGGGCGTCGGCAAGACGTCTCTGGGAATGTCGATTGCCAAGGCCACCGGGCGTAAGTTCGTCCGCATGTCGCTGGGCGGCGTGCGCGATGAGGCGGAAATTCGCGGCCATCGCCGGACCTATATTGGCGCCCTTCCCGGCCAGATCATTCAGATGATGAAGAAGGCCGGCACGAAAAATCCGGTGTTCATGCTCGATGAAGTGGACAAGATGTCAATGGACTTCCGCGGCGATCCATCGGCTGCGCTGCTGGAAGTGCTCGATCCCGAGCAGAACTTCATGTTCGTCGATCACTATCTCGATGTTGAATATGACCTGTCGCAGGTCTTCTTCGTCGCCACTGCGAACGTGATGCATACGATTCCTCCGGCGCTGCAGGACCGCATGGAAGTGTTGCGACTGCACGGCTACACCGAGCAGGAGAAGGTGGAGATCGCGAAGCAGTTCCTGGTCAAGAAGCAGATGCTGGCGGCGGGATTGTCGGAAAAGAACATCAAGTTCACCGATGACGCCATCAGGAACCTGATTCGTTCGTATACGCGCGAAGCCGGTGTACGCAATCTCGAGCGCGAGATCGGCAACGTCTGCCGCAAGATCGCGCGCAAAGTGGTAAAGGAAGGCGAGAATTACGCCATCACGATTACCGGCGAGAACGTCAACGACTTTTTGGGCGTGGTCAAGTTCCGCGATACGGTGGCGCATGAGAAGAGCGAAATTGGCCTGGTCACGGGTCTCGCATGGACAGAGGTCGGCGGCTCGATCCTCAGCACCGAAGCCAGCGTCGTCGATGGCAAGGGCAAGCTGACGCTCACTGGGAAGCTGGGCGACGTCATGCAGGAATCGGCGCAGGCGGCCATGTCGTATGTGCGGTCCCGCGCAAACCGCCTCGGTTTGACTCGCGACTTCTATCGCAATCTCGACCTGCACGTGCACGTACCCGAAGGCGCGATTCCAAAGGACGGACCATCTGCGGGCATCACGATTGCGACGGCGATTGCGAGCGCGCTGAGCCGGATCCCGGTTCGTCGCGATATTGCGATGACTGGCGAGATCACGTTGCGGGGGAAGGTTCTGCCAATAGGCGGGCTGAAAGAGAAGCTGTTAGCTGCTCACCGGGCAGGCCTGTTTGAGGTGATCCTGCCAAAGGATAACGAGAAGGATCTGGCGGAGGTTCCCGAGAACCTGCGGAATTCCATGAAGATGCATTTGGTTGAGACCATGGACCAGGTGCTCCAGATCGCGCTCGAATCGCCGCTCTCGTCCATCGAGGAAGCAGTGGCGCAACAGATCGCGCCCTTAACGACGAGCACGCCGGAGAGTCCGACGGCCCATCAGTAATGTTAGAGACGCTGCCGGCGAGGTCGCTGGACGCGGCCGTCTCTCGAACCTTGAATTCTGATCTGGTGCGGCAGAGACGTCGCCTAGCTACGTCTCCAGATTCAGGGCGTCAGGCGCAAGCTGCCCGGATTCGCTCGCAGAGTTTCGTGAGAGACCGCTCGACGCAGTCACCCAACCATTGCTGCAATGCTCCCCGCTGCTGTTCGGGAATGTAGGTGAAGCGCACGCCGTAGCCGTTTGCCGACGTCCAAACCACGATTCCCGAAACCTCAAGCATCGTTTCGCTACCAGGCAAGGCGAAACGCAATTCCAATTCCTCGGCTGCCATCAGTCGAGCGCCGGGCAGTTCCTCTCCCCCAATGCGCACGCCGCCCTCGCTAACGTTTACGACAGTAGCCTCAAATAGGGGACGATTTCGCGTGCTGACCGAGGCCACAATGCTGACCGGCTCGCGATGCTGCTTGCGCCGTTGCGCGACGCGCGCGCAGTAGGCTGCACGGAGGCAGCGCTCGATCTGGAGATCGGAGGCGGGCTTATGAATCAGGAAGTGAACTCCGGCTGCGAACGATTGCTTCAGGTCCAAAAGGTCGCGCACAATCGCCACCAGCACGCAATTGCGGTTTATCTTGGACCGTCGCACCTCGCAAAGGAACTCGGCAAGATTGTCGATCTCGCGCCAATCCACGACGATCACGTCGAACTCGTTCTGCTGAAGAGCGATCACAGCGGCCTCGGAGCTGCCCACGATCTTTGGCGCAACCTGCAGGCGGTTCAGAACGCTGCGTGTGATCCCGAGGAATTGCACATCGGCGCATAGCAGCAGCGTCCGCATTTTGAAGGTGGTTTTTCGGATCCCGTCCATGGTTCGTCTCCCGCAAGCCCTTGCTACAGATGACCATCGGCGCCGTAGGAGCGAAGTTAAGTCAGCTTGAGGCACGGGAGAGGAAGGCAGGGTTACCTCCGTTCGGCAGAAGGAATAAAGCTTTTCAAGCGGGCGGTATTCCGCAACAATCAGGCAACCGCTGACTGGATTCGCCCTACCAAAGCTTGGTATGACGATTCCCATCCGAGGGACAACGGCTCTGGTCCTCGCGGTGGCGATTGTCGCTGCGACCGCAATCTGGTTCCCAGGTTATCGCTGGTTTCTATTGATCAGCATCGGCGTGGGGCTTGTTGTCGCTGGAGGATTACAGCTCTGGCACAGAGTCCGGCCGGTCGAACACGATGAGACGCATAATAAGCGGCCGCTGGGATTGAGCTGATTTTCGTCGTGCTGCGCTTCTTCCCTCAACAGAGCTGAGAGTTTACGCTGAGATGGCCGAGAGATCCGCGGAGATCGCTGAACTGCGCCACGGGCGGCGTAGGATCGGAGTCCTTGAAATTGCGGATGCCGCTACTGCTGAAGCGCACCTCGAAGACTCTTCAAGTGACATAAACGCGACAAGCCTGTGACAAGTGTGGGAGCCCAGAAGAATAAATTGCTTGGTCTGTGATCAACGCGGAAGCACTCGGTGGCACTGCCTTCGCGGACACGCGACAGGGTGCGCCCGCTCTGCGCCTCCGCTGCCCCATGTGTCAGACCGGGATTCAACTCGCGTCTGCAGCTGGGGACGGACGATGCTGTTCCTCGTGCGGATTTGGAATCCGTGAGCACAATGGCATCATTCGTGCGTTGACTCCGGCTCGCAAAGCGCGTTTTGAGCAGTTCGTGCGCGAGTACAAGGTCGTCAGGGAGCAGGAGGGTTGGGGTTCCATCGATTCCGGATACTATCTTGCCCTGCCGTTCGCGGACCTGACGCATCAGCATGAGTGGATCTGGCGGATTCGGGCACGAACATGGAATTACATGCTGAAGCGAGTTCTGAGGCAGGCGAATGGCGGACGATCCGGCGTTCGCGTTCTTGATATCGGGGCGGGAAACGGGTGGCTCAGCTATCGTCTGGCGCAGAGTGGATACGACGCGGTGGCAGTCGATCTGATAGACGATGAGGTCGATGGGCTCGGAGCCGCTCGCCACTACTTCCCGCATCTCCCGCGCGCTTTCCCTCGATTTCAGGCCGAAATGGATTGTTTGCCCTTCGACTCCGGACAGTTCGATATTGCGATCTTCAATGCGTCATTTCATTACTCCTTCGATTATGAGAAGACCCTGCGAGAGGCTATGCGATGCGTGCGTCGTTCAGGGCTCGTGATCATCGCGGATAGTCCTTGTTATCGGCGAGATGACAGCGGCCAGCGGATGCTCGACGAAAGGCAGAAATCTTTTCAGCAACAGTTCGGGCTCCGCTCTGATTCTGTCCGCAACGGCGAATACGTCACGCCAGGCGTGCTCCAGGTGCTCTCGGAACGCCTTTTGATTCGCTGGAAGCTGGGTAAGCCCTGGTACGGCCTCAGCTGGGCGCTTCGTCCGGTCAAGGCCCGGATCCTACGCCGGCGCGAGCCATCGAAGTTTTATCTTTGGTGGTTCAGAGTCGATACGTAGGAAGCGGCTTACACAGTCGCCCTCACAGGTAGCTGAGCCATGTCCAATCGCGATGCCGGCTTTTGAGTTCCATAAACCACCGGCAGGGCAAATATAGAAGCGCGACAACGAGCAGCCACATTGCATAAACGAAGGGCAAGCTGTGTCCATATCCGAGAGGCCGCTGCGCAAAGTCGGCGATAACAGTCCCGTGCCATACCGGCTGGTGAAATGCCAGCGACGTCAGGCGTGCAAGGGCGTTGATGAGATACAAGTGCAAGACGTAATAGAACAGCGGAACTCGTCCGAAGACCAGCAGAATGCGGCTCAGCCCGCGCTCGGCGCGGGCTCGGTCGAGAAAGCCGAGTAGGGTCAGTGCGGGACCAAGCGTAATCAGCAGATAGTCAAGCGCGGGCGGATATTTCAGCACATTGAAGAACGAGATCAGAGTCAGCGAAAACGAGGGCTGGACAGTCCAGGGACCGGCCGACCGTGGATAACCAAACGGCAATCCCGCGATCCCGTTCCCGTAAAGATTGAGCGAGCGCAGTACAAAGAAGAGAAGCGTCGCGGAGAATCCGGTTGCCAGAATCCATTGGTGCCTGTCGGGACGCGAGAGCAAGCTGCCGAATGCGAAGCCTGCAGCCATAACTCCAACCCAGGGGACCAGCGCATATCTCACCGAGAAAAAGAAATGCGGGGTGATGGCGATCCGACCGGGGGAGTGCAGCAGTATCCACACCCAATAAAGTTTCCCGAACGCGTTGGGATTGATGCTGTCGAGCAGGTTGTGCATCGCGATCATTCCCAAGCTCAGCGCGGCGATCCAACGCATCGGCAAGCGCACAATCAGGGCCATTAGGACCATGCTCCATCCGAGGATCCAAATCACTCCACCCTGAGCCCAGGGCACGAAGCCCCATGCGAAGTCCACGAGTGTGAGTTCGAGCAGTACGAGCCACAAGCCGCGCGTGAGGAAGAATTGCGAGAGTTGCCCAATTGACTTGCCGCGCCTGGTTGACAGGAATGCGCCGGTGCCCGCCAAAAATGCGAATACTGGAGCGCAATAGTGCGTTATAAAACGCGTGAAGAATAGCGCGCCATAGGTATGCGCCATATCCTCAGGCGGAGTTCTGACTGAAGTCAGGAAGTCTCGGGTGTGATCTAACGCCATGATGACCATGACAAGACCACGAAGGATATCGATGGAGGCTAAACGCGCTTGCCCGGGAAGAATCGAGGAGTGTGGTTTAGCGGCGACTGCCGGTGAACTTACGGCAGTCACCATGCGCTGCTCGAATCAGGAACTGAAGTCTTGCTCATGAGGCATGATAGCTGCCGGAACCAGCAGCGGTGATCTACACGATGTCAAGAATTTGTAGAAACTTGTGTAAAGATGAGGTGGAAGCCATGCTCGGCTTTCTTCGCTTCCCAGTACGTCCATTCCTAGCAAAGAAAGTACACGGATGTCACTGCTGTACGAATGCTCGACGTTGAGCATCCAAGGTACAGCATTAGCTCCTTCTCGATATTGGAGCTTGGACTATCGAAGACGAACAGTGTCAGAGGATCGGCGGAGGGTATGAGGCTGCGAAATTCGGATTTTTACTGTTTCTCTGAATGGAGCCGAGATTATGATCTACGCCGATCCAGAGTCCAAAATGATCGCGGATAGGGTCGCCCCTCAGGTGTGCAATCCAAACCGTCGACGCCAGGCAGTTCCTGCGCGGCTCAAGCGTCCCAACCTGGCCCTTGCCAATCTTGCGCGCGTCGTAGGAAACTGGGATATGAGGGTCCTATCTCAATTCCTGGCTGCCGCTACGGACGCGTCACACTTCCCTGCGCCGACTGTCCCTGAAGTCGCATTCTTAGGGCGTTCGAACGTCGGCAAGTCGAGCGTTATCAATTCGCTGGTCGGCACGAAGCTGGCCCGTACCAGTTCGACACCAGGACGCACCCGCAGCATCAACTTTTTCGAAATTCGCTGGCCCGGAAAGCCGCGCCCTGAGGTGATCTTCGCCGATCTCCCCGGCTATGGATATGCCAAGATCTCGCGCGAGATTTCCCAGGAATGGCCGAAGTTCATCGAGCCGTATTTGCACCAGCGTCCCTCACTTGCTCTCTGCGTAGCATTGATCGATGTGAATGTGCCACCTCAGCAGAGCGACCGGCAACTGCTCGATTTTCTGAGCTCCACCGGACGCAACGTCCTGCTGGTCGGCACCAAGAGCGACCGCCTCTCGAACAACCAGCTCAATAATGTGTTGAGAACGCTGGCAAAGGAATATCCCTCGGCCCGTATCCTTCCCTACTCTGCGAAGACAGGCGCGGGACGAGATGAACTCTGGAAGCAGATCCGCGAAGTAGCGCAGCAAGCAGCCACTCCAGAGCCATCGTCGGCGCCGTCAGCTTAGAGCAGTCTCATTCACCGACTCAGGAATTCCTTTCTTCTGCCGATGAGCACGGTAGATCGGCTTGGAATTTCTATGGCTCAAGAAATCAACTACGGTGCTGCATACTTGATGGCATTGAAGCAGTCCACAGGGCCGGGCACAGCCGCCGCGGCGGCTCCCGCACGAGAAGTGGAGAAGGTGGTAGAGTCCGCTCCCTCGGCGGGAGAGGCGGACGAGCAATTCAAGGGCGCCGAAAAGCGCCGCAGCGCCCGCTACAAGTGCGAAGGCAGCGCCGAGATCCGCGAAGATAGGTGCGATGTCCGCACGTGGGCCACCTTCAGCGACATCAGCCTTCACGGATGCTACGTCGAGGCGCAGGCCACTTATCCGCAAGGCACGCTGCTGCATATGAAACTGGAGGCGGACGGTGTGCGCTTGGAAACCAAAGGGACCGTGCGCGTCACGTATCCGTACCTCGGCATGGGCATCGCGTTCACCGACATGAGTGAAGAGAATGTCGGATGTTTAAAGCAACTGCTGGCCCGGATTTCGCGCCCTTGCCTGGTTATGGGGCCCGGCATTGCATCTTCCCTTCCCGCCACCGATCCTCTGAAGTCCATACCGCTGATTACAAGCCCCGAAGCTGCGGTGACCGCGATGATTGAATTTTTCGAGAGCCGACAGATTCTCTTGCGCGACGACTTTCTGAGAATTCTGCGGAAGAGTCAGGCTGGGGAGAGTGGAGGGTAGGGCAAGGTTTCAAATTTCAAAGTTTCAAAGTTGCGAGGTTCAAGGTTTCAAAGTTGGCGAAGCCGGCGGACCCGAGAATTCTGCCTCGCTTGGCCCGTGCTGCATGACCGCTGCTCACCCTGATCCGTTGGCTTTTAAGGTTTCAACTTTGAAATTGAAACTTTGAAACCTCGGGTTACAAATTCCTTCGAGACATGCCGGATTTCGCTATGATGTTCAGTCATGTCTCTCTACCTGATTACTGGGATGGCTGGGTTCATCGGATCGTCGATCGCACGGGCTCTGCTTGGGCGCGGGGAGCGCGTTCGTGGGATCGATAACTTCGCGACCGGCAACCGCCAAAATGTCGCCGAAATTCTCGATCGCATCGACTTCCGCGAGGCCGACATTCTCGATCTCGAGGCCATGCACAAGGCGTGCGCCGGAGTCGACTTCGTCTTGCATGAGGCGGCAATCCCGTCGGTCCCGAAATCCGTTCTCGATCCGCTAGGCAGTAACCGCGCCAACATTGACGGCACGGTGAACGTTCTGGTTGCCGCGCGCGACGCCCAGGTCAAGCGCGTAGTCTACGCCGCATCTTCGTCTGCTTATGGGGATACTCCGACGTTACCGAAGGACGAGCAGATCAAGCCCGATCCGATTTCGCCGTATGCTGTCGCGAAGCTCGCCAGCGAGCATTACATGACTTCGTTCTACCGTTGTTACGGGCTCGAAACTGTTTGCCTGCGCTACTTCAATATCTTCGGCCCGCGGCAGGATCCTTCGTCTCCTTACTCGGGGGTCCTGGCGAAATTCATTACGCAGATGTTGGGTGGCGAGCAGCCGACCATCTTCGGTGACGGAGAGCAGAGCCGCGACTTCACCTACATCGACAATGCGGTCGAGGCAAACCTGCTGGCCTGCAAAGCTCCGAAGAGCGCGGCAGGAGAGGTGTTCAATATCGCGACCGGCCGCCGTGTCAATTTGAATGAGACCGTCCGGTTGTTGCAGTCGCTGACGAACTACTCGGGATCCGTGAAGTATGATCCGGAGCGCGGAGGCGATGTGAAGCACTCGCTCGCGGATATCTCGAAGGCCGAATCCGGACTGGGATATAAGCCGCTGGTTCACTTCGAAGAGGGACTGCGGCGGACGGTTGAGTGGTACCGTGCGTCGGTGGTTGGCCTTAAGCCATCGCCTGTCAAAGCCTGACCACTTAGGCACAAGTGTGCTGGAGCGGGCGTTCTCGCTTTGGATCGCGCCTGAGGCAGCAGTGATCCATATCGTGAGGCCACACTATTGACTCAACTCTGCGTCGCCTGCGGTACGCAGTATCCGTCGGACACTCTGCCACGAGCTTGCGCTATCTGCGAAGATGAGCGGCAATACGTTCCCATCGGAGGACAGAAATGGATCTCCATCACTGAGTTGCGCGAGAAGCATCAAAATGAGTTCTTCGAGGAAGGCGAAAGGCTATGGGGCATCCACACCAAGCCGCAGTTCGCGATCGGCCAGCGCGCTCTGTTGCTTCAAACAGACGATGGCGGCGTTCTCTGGGATTGTGTGAGCCTGATCGACAATGCAACGGTTGAGCAAATCAATCGCCTCGGCGGATTGAAAGCTATTGCGGTTTCCCATCCGCATTACTACACCAGCATGGTTGAATGGAGCCGCCTGTTCGGAGGTATCCCGATTTACTTGCATGAGGACGACAGGAACTGGGTGCAGTTCGAAGATCCAGCCATTAAGTTCTGGGGCGGAGAAAGCCACGTCATCGCTGAGGGGCTCACGCTCATCCGTCTCGGAGCGCACTTCCGCGGATTTCAGGCACTGCATTGGGCGTATGACGACGGCGTGCTGATGACGGGAGACATGCCGCAGGTTTGTCCTGACCGCCGGTATGTCAGCTTCATGTACAGCTATCCCAACTTCGTTCCGGTGGATGGGCTGACAGTTCGAGGAATTGTGCGCACACTGGAACAACATAAATATGCGAAGCACTATGGCGCCTGGCCAAAATTCCAGGTGCTCGGAGACCCGAAGCAAGCGCTGCGACGCTCGGCCGAGCGCTACTTGCGCGCAATCGGCGATCCCCGCCCGCTGGATCCTTGAAGTGAGCAATTGATGAGAACGAGAACATCGCGCGCCGGATTACGTTAGTTATCTTCGTGCCGCTTACCGCGGCGTCTAGAGTGTTCACCATGACACTTTCCTCGATGGTCCTCTCGCGCGACTGGCAAGAAGTCAGTGTTCTCGAATGCGTGCTCGGCGGTCTTCAGATTGGCGTTGCTATCGAGAAGGAACCTCAGCGTGCGCTGGAACGCTTGGAGAAATCAAAGATTGACGCGATCATTGTGGATTGCGATCTGAACGGCAGCTCACACTTCCTGCGCCAGTTGCAACTTGCTGGTAGGCGTCAGGGCTCAGTCCCTGTTGTAATTATGGGCGGCGCGCACTCGAGGCCCAGCTTGGAGGCGACCGGCGCTCTATTTGCGTTCGAGAAGCCGGTCTCGGTAGAACAGGCGGTGCGCACGCTGGGCGCAGCTCGCACCATGATCCTCGACGGAAGGCTGCGCTACCGGGCTGGGGTAGAACTGCCGGTCTCGGTGAAGTGCAAAGGGCGCAAGACGATTGAGGGATATCTGCTGAACATCAGCCAGGGAGGCATGCTGATCCACACGGAAGCAAATGTGGACGCCTCGGCCGACCTACAAGTTTCGTTCACGCTTCCGAACAATCCCGCTGAACTGAGGACGCAGGCAAGAATCGCGTGGCAAGACAAAGCTGGGAGTCTTGCCATCCGGTTTGTGAAGATGGATCCGCGCCAGCAAAGGAATCTGAAACTCTGGCTGGCTCAGCAATTCCTGGAGAATTAGCCTTAGGGGCTGCCGGCAAGGAAATGCAATCAGAGCGTGACCTTCGACGCGCGCTCATTCTCAACGAAATCGCGGTTCAGTCTCGCCCTCGTCGGCATCATGTGGTTCCGTCAGCCGCGCCAGCCTTGCGCCCAGTGTTGATCCACCAAATACATGGAAGAAAGTCCAATACAGCGCCGCAATGATGAGGGCCGTTCCCGCTAACATTGCGATGGGCCACGGGGGCGCATCACGGATGATTGAAAGGAAAACCAGAACAAACAAGAGAATCCCGGCCAAGACCACAAGTGCATGAATGGCCCAAGCCAGAACGCGTCCCGATAGTGGCTGCCAGAGCCAATCAAGTTCAACGGTATCGCGTTCGGCTATTGCACGTTTCGAGGAAAGCGCGCGCAAGAAGGGCGATACCTTTGCTGCGTCGGGAGCGCTTGGGAGTGGAATGACCTTCACGGGAGCCGCCGACACGATCAAACCATCCTCTTCTTCCGCGATGGCTACAGCATCTTCGGTCTCGGTATTTACGGCGAACATGGACTCATCGGGATCCGCATGCAGCGAGATCCCCTCCAGCAGATCACCAAAAATCCACTGGTTGATGTTCTGGGCTATCTCCGGCGGAAGGTCAAGAAAGCGAATGCCACACTGCCCAGAGAACGTTGCCCACACGACTTCGCCGCGTGTTTCGATGCGCAAACGTGGATACCGCAACTCAAAACGCACCGTGAGTTGCTGGCGGGGTTGCACTGCCGCCACAACCTGCGCACCCATACCGCCGCCGTTCAGGTTGCGGACCACGCCGCCATTCGCATCATCGAGGGTCAGGTAAGTAAGGCTGCGGAGTACGTGACGATGCTGGGTCCGAATCTGTCGAGCGGGAGAAATACCTGCATTCATATACCACCACCGGAGGTAGACTGCTCGGTCAGAGCGCCCTTTGCCAAGAGTTTATGACGTCCATCGTACCGTTTTAGTAACTGCGATGGTTCGAAGGGCACGCATTGTTGGCCGCCTTGGAGCCTGAATTTGGGGCCCTGTGAATGCCGAGGCGAATGAAAAGAGAACAGTCACCGAGGTACATGCCCAAACGGTCATGCCCTGGTAATTGCAAGTAGCGGCAAAGACCGATAACTTACTCATGAGCTGTCTGTTGGAATGGCAACTTCCACGACCAAGCCGGATACTGAACCAGGCGAACGTGTGGGCGTCAGTGTGCCCGCATGGCCGGTAGCTCACGCGGCAGAGTCCCTCACGGCGCCTACGGCGTCCTCCCACGACGCGCTGCAGGCGTTGCTTGCCTTTTCTTCATTGCACGATCAAGTCCGCCGCCGCAAAGCGCTCGCATCGAGGCAGGTGACGTTCGATGCCAAAGCTCCCGTCCCGGAGTTCGATACGACCGAGCTGTTTGTCCTGGATGAAGTTCTGCAACTGGTGGCGGAACGCGCAGTGGCCATTACGGGAGCGGACGGGTTGGCGATCGCGCTCGCAGAGAACAATGAGATCGTCTTGCGAGCTGCGGCCGGAATGGTTCGTCCGGATGTCGGGGCGCGAATTGACCGCGACTCGGCATTCTCCGGCGCATGTTTCCGTACGGCGCAGGTCGTCAACTGCGATGATACGGAAACGGATTCGCGAGTGAATCTGCAGGCCTGCCGCAAGCTGGGTGCGCGCTCCATGGTCGCGGTTCCGCTCTGCGGGCGCCGCCGCGTGATCGGAGTGTTGGAAGCTTTCTCGACCTGGCCCTTCGGGTTTAACGAGACCGACGTTCAGAACCTGACGCTGCTGGCGGAACTCATCCTGGCCGCGCTTAAGCCAGAAGATGAAGACCGCTTCGCGCAATCTGCGCAGATTGCAGCCACTAAGCTCGAAGCGCCGAAGCCGCCGGCCAGCGCGCCAGTTGCTCCGCCTTTCCCAAGTCAGACAGCAGCAGCGAAGATCACCTCGGCACCTGCAACGTTGACTGCGTCTCCGCTGTCGCAGTCAACCGCACCTCAACCGGTCAGTTTAGGACCCGCTGCAATAGCGGCTGCAGTCGCTCCAGCAGTTGCTTCCAGCTCACCTTCAGCTGGTCCAGCGGTTCCCGTTCAGGTCCCGGCGCCTAAGATTGCGCCCGCACCGCAGCCACCGACGAGTGCCGCTCAAGTACCGACGGACGCAGCAAAGATCTCTCCGGGCACGCAGCCAGGACTTTCCGCGGCAGCGGCCACAGTTCCGCCAGCTGGCGAAGCGATCGTTGACAAGCCCGAGATCAAACCACATGCGGAAGTTGAGCCTGGGTCGGACATCATCGAGCCTGCAACCGCGCCTGAAGTCGCCGTCGAACATGAGCCTCTACTTTTCGGACAAGTTGCGACAGAGTCCGGTTCTCGCCGTCTGCTGATCCCGCTCGTGCTCATTGGAATCGTGGTCGTTGTGCTCGCCGCCGGAGGAATCTGGTGGAGGATGAAGACGGTGCAACTCGGCAGCGCAATGGTGACCCAAACGGCAACGGACGACACATCGAGCACGGCGATTGCGCAGCCATCGACGCCTTCGTCCGCCGTCAACCCAGCGATGGGCGCCGCAAATCCCGACGCCTCTGCGGACAATCTCGACGACACGTCTCCAGCGAGTCCGCAGGAACTCTCCAAGTTCCCCCATGTTACGGGGATCCGGCACTGGTCGTCGCCCGATTCCAGCACCATCGTCCTCGATCTCGAAGACCAGGTGCAGTATGAAGCGCATCGCCTGACCGGACCGGACCGTGTGTACTTTGATCTGCATGACACGCAACTCGCCACCGATCTCGTGAATAAGTCGATCGACATTGGCGACGCTTTTGTGGGCCGTGTGCGCATGGCGCAACCGGTCGCAGGCATGACCCGGATTGTGCTTGAGACCCGCTCGAACACAAACTTTTCCGTCAGCCTCGAATCGAATCCGTATCGCCTCATCGTAGAAGTGCGCAAGGTTGGGACGAGTTCGAAGGGCGCCGTGAATCTTTTCCCGAGCGCTCCGCTGCCGGAAAAAGAGAAGCTTGCGATCGTCGTTCCTCCGCCCAGCAAGGAAGATCTGCAGTTGCGTGCGCGCGTTCCGAAAATGCGCATTGTGGTCGATGCGGGTCACGGCGGCTGGGATCTCGGAACCGTGGGCCGGCGAGGACTGCTGGAGAAGGACCTCGTCCTCGAGATTGGGCAGCGCTTGGGCAAACTGCTGCAGTCGCGCTTGGGATCGGACGTGATCTACACGCGTCAGGACGACAACTACATCCCGCTCGACGAACGGGCCGAGATCGCCAACCAGTCGCAGGCGGATCTATTCATCTCAGTACACGCGAACTACAGCGATCTGCCGTCCGCGCGCGGGGTCGAGACCTACTACACGAATACATTCTCGGCTCCGGGATCGAAAGCAGCGGGTAGCAAAGATGCGGACGCGCACGCCGTCGCAAGCACGGGCAGCAATATGCCCACGCTCTCGCCGGCGGACTTACATGACCGCATTGAACAGTCGCGGCGTCTGGCGACGAGCGTGCAGCGCTCGTTGTACGGGACGCTGTCGGTGGAGAATCCCGGCCTGCGCGATCGTGGCATCAAGGAGGCCGGCTTTGTTGTGCTGACCGAGAGCGCGATGCCCGGAATCCTGGCGGAAGTCTCGTTCGTCAGCAGCCCGACCGACGAGCAGAAGCTCCGCAGTGATGGCTACCGCGAGCGCATCGCCGAGGCACTGTACCGAGGAGTAGCGCGGTACGCGGCAGCATCCAAAGGTGTGAAGATGGCCAGCGCGGTGAAAAGCAGTGATTAGTGGTCAGTGTCAGTCATCATCGATTCGTCATTCCCGAGCGGATAGCCGTTGATTTGCGGGGTTCGTCTCGAACTTTCCATCCTGCTCTTGCCTGTGCGGGTCATCTAGCGCGCGATCACAATCAGGCGATCATGATGCTATTTCTTTTCCGCGGTGGTCTCTTTCATATAGTTTGACGCCAACGTGCCTTTGCTCTTCGCAATCGGCAACAGCGTCGGATAGAACTGCACAAACGTGGTGTCTACGGCACCGTGATCCTGATGGCAGCTGTAGCATGCCGCACCGGTCGGAGTCATCTTCGCGGTTTTTGTGCCGTCGAATCCGAAGAACGCCCACTTCCCGGGAAATCTTGCCTCATCTCTCACGTGCACTTCGAGACCCATGACTTCGCCGCCCTGGAAATTGCCACGCTGGTTGATCGAGCCCTTCCCTTCCGCTTTGCGGACTTCAAGCACCAGAAGCGTTTTGTCAGGCCATGTTCCGGTCTCGGTGAATGCCTTGTACGATTCAGGACTCACGAAGACGTTGTCAAACATGTGGTGGTCCATCGCCATCGCATTCGCGCTGTAGCTCATGTCGAATCCTGTCGTGAGGTAGACCCATTGGCGATAGTTCTCGGGCAGCTTGAGTTGATCGTCGCTGGTGTACTCGGGACCGTTGCCGGAGGCCGGGACAGGTTCCGACTTCAGCAGAGCGACGGAGGCGAACAGCACAACGGCCGCCAGGGTGAGCGGAATGGCTTTGTTGATCATACGTGGCATTCTGCCCGTAATCCGTCCCCGACACCATACCATCCGCTGCACAGAACCCGCATTTCACTGCATCGTTGACCGTTCGGCCCAGAGTTGGAGTACGATTCGCGATATGGACGCGAGCGGCAACTTCAAGTCTCCGCGATGGCACTGGGTGGTGGCAGTCTGGTTGGGACTCGGACTGTTCGATGCGACGCAAACCGTGTTCGTGATGCGCTCCGAAGGCATGCATCACTACTGGATGCGCCTGTTCTTTACCAATGTCATAGCGTGGCTTCCGTGGATGCTTGCAACTCCGTTCATCTTCCGCCTCGATCGCCGCTTCCCCGGCACGCAGTGGAAGCGTCCTGCGTTCTGGTTTGCGCATCTCTCGGCCAGCACCGGAATCGGCCTTGTCGCGTCTGCGTGGGTCGCGCTGTGGGAGGAGTTGCTGAATCCTTTCGCGCTCACTCCGGGACCAGATCCTTTTGTGCAGCTCTGCCTCCGGAAGTTTTACAGCGGAACGCTCTCGTCCATCATCCTCTATGGTTTGGTTCTGCTGGTCGCGCACATCGCGGAAACCCAGCGGCGATTTGCCTTACAGCAAGCGGAAACAGCGCGCCTCAATGAACAACTATCGAAGGCGCAACTCAACGCACTGCGACGGCAAATCGAGCCGCACTTCCTGTTCAATACACTCAACGCGATAGCTGGACTCGTGCGCGAGGAGCGAAACGACGCAGCTGTGGGTATGATCGCGGAACTGAGTGACTTCCTGCGCCGGGTGGTCAACGATTCCGATCGGCAGCAGGTTCCGCTATCCGAAGAACTTGAGTTCACCCAGAAGTATTTGGATATTCAGAAGGTGCGTTTCGCCGAGCGACTCGAGTTCAGCGTCGATGTTCCGGAAGAGCTTCTTGGGGCGCAGGTCCCGAGCCTGCTGCTTCAACCGATGGTTGAGAACGCCGTGAAACATGGCATCGCCAAGCGGGTGCAGGGTGGCGCGATCCGCATCTCCGCGTGGCAGGCGAACGGCTCGCTCACGCTGCGTATTTTCAACGAAGGTCCATTCTTGTTCGCAGGCTGGCAGCAGAATCAGTCGGGCATCGGAATCGAGAACGTGCGCACGCGCCTGAAAAGCCTGTACGGAAACGCATCCGAACTGACGCTCCGAAATCACCGCGGAGGAGTGGAGGCGCTGGTGTCGCTGCCATACGTCAACAGATCACCTTCGGATTCCGAACTCGCGCTGGACGTTGCTGATGCGGTTACGACCTCCGAAGGAGCGCCGAAGTAACCGTGCACTCTGAGGATCGTTCCCGCAAGATTCGCGCGCTGATCGTGGACGACGAACCGCTCGCCCGAAGCAATATTGCGATCCTGCTGCGCAACAATTCCGACGTAGAGGTCATGGGAGAATGCGGCTCCGGAGCGGAAGCGATTGGCGAAATCCGCGTTGCGAAACCAGATCTGCTATTCCTCGACGTGCAGATGCCGGAATGCGACGGATTTGACGTGCTCGAGATGCTGGGCAGCGACTTGCCTCTGGCAGTGATCTTCGTGACCGCGTATGACCAGTACGCGCTGCGCGCGTTTGAGGCAGGAGCGCTCGACTACCTTCTGAAGCCATTCGACAGTACGCGGTTCCAACTCGCGCTCACCCGTGCCAAGCAGCGCATTCGCAGTTCCAGTGGCGAGGGAAGCCGCGGGCGCAAGCCCGAGCGACTGGTGGTGAAGAACGCAGGCGAAGTCTGTTTCATCCGAATCTCGGAAATTGACTGGATTGAGGCCTCAGATTACTACGCATGCCTGCACGTCGCCGCGCGCAGACATCTGTTGCGGCGCAGCCTTGCGGAACTGGAGGGCGAGCTTGATCCGAATCTTTTCTGCCGCGTGCATCGTTCGAGCATCGTGAATCTCGATCGCGTGCGGAGCCTGAAACTGCGCGAAGACGGCGAATATGAGGTTGTGCTCGAGAATGGAGCGAGAGTGCGGCTCAGCCGACGCTACCGCAAACAACTGGAAGAGCGGCTGGGGATTCGCGGCGCCTCGCTCGAGACGTGAGCGCGTTTAGTCGAACATCCAGCCGACAATCGGATCGGTACTGGAAGGGACACAGGCGAACGGTCCATATGCTGAGGCGGGGATTGTAAGCCCGTTTGGCGTAAGGACTTTATTGCCAGGATCGAGGCTGCGGGCAGAATGCAGAGATCCTGAAGGCGCAGAGAACGCGCCTTCAGGATGACACTGGGGTGGGATGGCTGAACTCCGGTTAGTTCGGTGCGGGGACGCCGCCGTATTTTTCCAGCCACTTCAGTTCTTCGCGGACTTTGATCTTGCCGTGCCACGGGTTCTTTGACAGGGAGTGGCCTTCGCCGGGGAACACCAGCAGCTTGTTGGGGATCCCTAGCGAATAGAGAGCATGCTCGAGCAGGTAATCTTCGAGTACCGCGACGCGGATGTCTTCCGCGCCGGCCACCATGTGCGTCGGTGTTTTGACTTTATCGATCTGGAAGATGGCGGCTTCATCGTGGTAGCGCTGCTGGGCTTCCCACGGGCGTCCGCCGAGAAAGTAGGCATCGTCGAAGGTGGTATCGTCGTTGCCCCAGTTGCCGACGTGCTCGACCGCGCCCGCTCCGGTGATTGCCGCTTTGAAGCGCGTGGTCTGGGTAATGAGCCAGTTGGTCATGTATCCGCCATAGCTGTAGCCGCCGATCGTGAGATGGTCGGGATCGGCGATGCCGTCTTTCACAAGAGCATCGACGCCTTCGAGAATGTCTTTTCCCGGACGAGAGACGATGACTGGAACGATCTGCATGAGGAACTTGTCACCGTATCCGGTGGAGCCGCGGTAGTTGGGCTCGAAGACGAGCCATCCGTTGGTGGCGGCGAGGGCGGCCCATTGGTACCAGTCGGCTTCGAAGTGGTTGCCGTCGGCATCGGCGGGGCCTCCGTGGATCAGCGTGAACATGGGCAGATGCTTCGCTTCGAACTTGCCGGGAGGATAGATCAGCATGCCTTCCACGGTGGTACCGTCGTCGGCCTTCCATTGGTAGGGCTTCCCTTGCGGAAGATCAGCTTGCGCGAGCTTCGCATTGAAGGATGTGATCGGGCGCGCCTGGTCGACCTTGTCGGCGGAGTCGGCGACGTAGATTTCTTCTGGCTTGCCAAGACTCGAATAAATGAACGCGACTTTCGGCGAGTTCGTTGCGGTTGCGATTTTCGCGTAAGTGCCGGGCCACTTCGTCAGGCGGTGTAGCTTGTCGGCGGGCTCAGCTGCATCGTAGAGCTGGACCTCGGTGCCCAGGCGAGCCGAGGTGAGAATTCTGTCTCCCGCAACGGCGTAGCGCTCGATGGGACCGACGAATGATTTGTCCCACTGATCGATCGAACTGTTGTCGATGTCGACGGAATAGAGATGCGGCTGGAGATCGCGATAGGGACCGGCGACGTCTCCAACTTCGACGGAGAAGAAGAGATGGCGCGAGTCATTCGCCCAGCGCGGATGGGTTTCGATGGCTTGGTTTTTGGTGATGCGGCGCGGTTGCGCCAGCGGTTCCGATCCGCTGCGGGCATTCGCGGGCGGAAGCGCCCGCTCCACATTTAGCAAGTAGAGTTCTACGTCTTCGTACTTTTCCTGGCGCTGGTTGATTGCATTCGTGACCATCGCCAGTTTCGCACCATTGGGCGAGGTGACGAGTTCGTCGATGCTAAGGGGGATGGTTGTAAGCACTCGCGTGCCGGGCGTGAGATCGGGATTTTCGACTGGCTTTCCTTCTTTCTTTTCGGCTTTCGTTGCTGCGGCGGAGTGGCGTGCCAAGGCTGTGCTCAGATCGAGGGCAAAGACGGTATCGCCGCGTTCAGCTGTGCGGTATTCGACGGCATCTTTCCAGTTCTCTTTGTAGTCATCCTTCTGCGACTTGGTCCACGGCTGACGGGTAGCGAAGTAGATGGAGTGCGAGTCAGCAGACCAGGCGAACGAGTGCACGTCCTCCGCACCTTCAGTGATGGCGAATGCTTCGCCTCCGTTCGGGGAGATCAGATAGATCTGGCTGGTCTCCTCGTCTTCGGCATCGGCATCGCCGGTGGCGGACTTCCCTGCGCCGGGCTTGCGCGCGGAGAGGAATGCAATCCAGTTGCCGTCAGGGGACCACTTCGGCTCGGAGTCATGGCCAGATTGCGTCAGTTGGATCAACGAGCCGCCTTTTGCGTCAGCACGGTAGAGCCACAGATCCTTACGGAAGATTTGCTGGTCCCAATCGGCGCGCTCGGTCTCGAGCACAACAGAAGTTCCGTCGGGAGAAAGTTCAACTGCTGGATAGCTCACGGAATTGAAAAAGTCGTCGAGCGTGAGTTTAGGTTTGCTTTGGGCACGAACGGCCGGTGCACAGGTGATGCTGATGGCTAGCAGGCAAATGAGTCTTCTGATTGGCATGGGTCCCCGTGGAACAAGCGTTATACATCGGGCCATTTGCGGGAAGCAAGGTGGTGGGAGAAGGCTTCAGAGCTTCAACCACGAAGGGCACTAAGATTCACGAAGGAGGACGGTGCTCATTCACGGCGATGTGCAGCATCCAGAGGAGTGCGACGAACACGAGCACTGACACTTGCAGGTGCGTCCAGCGGGAAAGCGGGCCGAATAGCGGCACGATGAATGCGAGGTAAGAAAGTGCTGGCAACCATGGCGTGGAGGCAGAATGCTGGTTGGTCAAGCTCCAGTCGACGACTAGGACAAGCGCGGGAGCCAGCACCAGCAGGTCATAGATGAACAGATGAGGATTCACGAGGATGGCCGCCAGCGTCAGCGCCGCGAATCGCAATGGGAGTACAGACTGCGATCTCCAGACCGAGGCTGCAACTCCGACGACGATCACTGAAGTCAGAACATATAGTGCAAGTGCAAGTCGCGGGGCTGGAATCAGAAGTGTCCAGAAGGAGCGCAGAGAGTGCATCTGGATGGGAGCGAGACTGAGTTCGGCTGAATGGATCCAGCGTAGGGGAAAGCGGAAAAGGTCGAAATAGGTCTGCATCACTTCAGAGCCAAAAAACAGGCGAGCGAAGGTCAGCTGCGCGGCCGCCGACAGCAGCACACCCATTAAGGGCTTCCATGAGAGGGCGAGGAGAAGGGTAAGCGGGATTGCGATCAGGAATTGCGGCTTCAGGACTAAGAATCCCAGGGCCACTCCTGCCAGAAGAAGTCGATTGGAGCGGAAGGCGAGGAATGCAGCGGTAAAGCAGGCGATGATTAGAGCGGAGATTTGTCCGCGCGTGAAGACATGGAACAAGGGAGGGAAAGCAATGGCCGCCAGCGAAACGATCTTGCTGTATTGACGCATGGATGGACAGCAATTCCAGACTGCATAAATACAGGTGAAATAGATCAACAAGCTGATTGTCGTCCAGATGCGCGCTGCGGTGAGGAACGAGAACTTCGCGAGCGGCACGAACAGGAGTGCCATCTGGGGACCGTAGAGATATGGCAGTTGAACTTGCGTTGGCCCTACGATTGACTCAAGTTCTTCACGCTGAATGTGCGGGTTGTAGAGGTCATTAGCACGATGCTGCGCGACCAGCTTTGCCGAGATGTAGAGGGGAAGGAAATCCTGGAACTTGATATTGCCGGCACGATCGAGGAGGCCAGGAGTGGCAAAGTCGATGGTGCAAACACCCCACAGGCAGAGCGCTAATACGACGGCTTGTGCGCGGAGGCGGCGCGGAGTCAGCCATCGGAGAAATGTCCTGCTCCACGTGAACGTTGCTTCAGCCGCGGTGGTCACGATGCGGGCTCAGCATTCTTCAACGCTTCGTCGATGGACTGGCCCGACCGGGCAGCGCTTTGCACGAGGCGCCATCCGTCGTCGTACTGACGAAATCCAACGCTGGATTTGAAATGCAGATCTCCGGAGTAGAGTGCACCACCAACCTCGTTCAGTGGAACCCACTTCCAGGTGAATTCCACGTCGGCGAGAGTTCCCTGCTTACTGATGCCGGTGATCGCGACGAGTTCTCTCTTCGCGGCCGGCAGGGTGACTGACGGCCTGGTGGCGTCTTCGGGCGAGACGAGCGTGCGTACGGTCTCTACGCCCGATGGAGTCAACAGCACATCCCAGCATGGCGGGGGTGTGAGTCCCGGAGAGCAAGCGACGTTGGTGGCGGTGATCCATCCTTGGTGCTGCAGGACAAGATATTCGGGAGAGTTGTACTCCTTGGTCGACAGCACGCCGGTACGGAGCACGAACAGCTGCGGAGCTCTGAACGTATCGGACGCGGAAATCAGATCGCTTGCGAGGCGCCGGGAGAGGAAGTCGCGCGGAGAGCAAGACGCGAGAAGCGCTGTTACGCAGAGAATCAGGACGAAGCCGGGTTGCGCCCGGCGGGCAGCCGATGGCAGCTGTCCCCGCAATTTCTGTGCAGGAGGATGCATTCAGTTTTCAGATTATCGACTTGAGATTGTAAACAAACGGGAGCGTCTGTGCGGGAGGAAAGGACGGCTCGTGATTTGACCATCGAACTCGCGAGCCCAGCGGCCGGGGATCTGATATGAGCAGCCTGGGCAGCGGCCCTCGCGCGTAAGGCGGTAATCTTCGATGAAGTATCCGTACCGGCGGATGAGTGTTTCGCGGCATTGGGGGCAGCACGTATTTTCGCCGCCATCGATCATGCCAGGAAGATTGCCGGTGTAGATGTAGCGCAGGCCTGCCTGGCGGCCGATCTCAGCAGCGCGCTGCAGGTCTTCGGCAGTCGTATCGCGCTGGTCATTCATTTTGTAGTCCGCGTGGAACGCGGTGACGTGCCATGGAATATCGGGCGAGACGCTGGCAACAAATTCCGTCAGCTTGCACAGTTCGTCGGACGAGTCGTTGAAGCCGGGGATCAACAACGTGACGATTTCGAGCCAGAGTCCCGTGGAGTGAATGTGGCGGATGCTGTCAAGGATGGGACCGATGCGTCCGCCGAGTTCGTGATAGTGCCGATCGTCGAAGCTCTTAAGATCGACTTTATACAGATCAAGCCACGGACGGATGTATTCCAGAACCTGGGGCGTGCCGTTGCCATTGGACACGAAGCCGGTCATCAGTCCCGCGGCCTTGGCTTCTTTGAATATTGCGACGGCCCACTCACTGGTGATCAGGGGCTCGTTGTAAGTGCTGACCAGGACTTTTGCGCCTTGATCGAGTGCATCTCGGACCAAGGCTTCGGGCGTAACTTCCAGCGGAGGCGAGATCGCATTTGGATCGCGGATGGCTTGCGATGTGACCCAATTCTGGCAGTAGGCGCAGTGAAGATCGCATCCGAGCATGCCAAAGCTGTAGGCGAGCGCACCGGGATACGCGTGAAAAAAGGGCTTCTTCTCGATGGGATCGCACTGCATGCCGGCGGTGTATCCCCAAGGAACGTACAGCTTGCCTCCGCGGTTGAAGCGGACTTTGCAGACTCCCGCCTGGCCCTCGGGGATTGGGCACTGATGGCCGCAGGAGAAGCAGCGGACGCGATTCTTGCCGAGATCTTCGACGAGCGACGGATCGGCTTCGCGGGCTCTCTGGTTGAGGATTTCACTCAGGGTGGGCACGGGACCTCTTGCGTCTATTTTAGCGCTGCAGAAGGGTGTTAGGGGTCCCTCGTTGGTCGTCAGTCATCCGTCGTCCGTCGTGAGCGGTCAATACGCTGATGAGGTGATGAGGGTGCAAGGTGCAGGGTTCAGGCTAGTTGCGGGCTTTGAGCTGGCCTGCGGCGGGCTTTTCGTTTGATGGGCGATGTTGCTGAAGCCAACGGTCGGCTTCCAGTTCGATAGCGGTGACTTGGGCGCGGGTTAAACGGGCGCGCACGAATGGGGAGAGCGTCTTGGCGGCCTCGTCCCCGCTGAAGCGCGCGACTGCCATCCAGAAATAGGCCCGGGTGGAGTCCTGAGCAACGCCGCGTCCGCTGAAGTAGATGGATCCCAGTTTCGATTGCGCAGGCACATATCCCTGTTCTGCAGACTTGATGAACCAGCGGACGGCCTCGCTCTCGTTGAGTTTCACTCCCTCACCGGTGGCGTATCGAAGGCCGACGGCGTTCTGTGCGGCCGCGTCGCCTTTGTCCGCCTTTTGGCGAAGCTCCTCAAAGGACGCAGGCTCGAGACCCGGAGTTGAGAGTAAGTCAGATTTCGGGGGTTGTGAGGAAGCGAGTACGGTGGGCAGCTGCGTGCCCCTCCTCGAGTGGAGTTTCTGACTTAGCCATGGCATTAGGTCGCTCTGAATAGTTGGAGCAGAGAGCACCCCCAACACCAGGAAAATCGTCGCCGCCGCGAGCGCCAGAATAATCAGATGGGAGCGCGGAAGACTGAGGTCGCCATTGCCCTTCTCCTCGGATGACGATCTTTCGTTCTTGGTTTTCTGATCTTCGGAGTTCTTTTCGTCAGCAGCTGCAAACAACACGCTCCCGGCTGGAGCCGTGAAGCCCGTAGTGCCGGAACCAAAGGACGCGTCATCCTTCCGCTGCGCATTGTTCATCGCGCTCAGAATCACGTCGGCGAGACGCTGGAGCACTCGGCCATCGCCTTCCGTGAAAGCGTTCGGCTGCGATGCAAAGGTCTCGATCAGGGCAACGGATTTTTCATCGCGACGAATGGGAACAGCCAGGATTGAGCGGATTCCCAAGGCGCGGCAGGTGTCGTAATCGACACGCGCATCGGTTTCGGCGTCATCGCAGCGCAGGAGTTTCCCACCCTTCACGCACTCGCCAGAGAATCCGGAGCCAACCTGCAGGCGTGCGCCAACGGGCGGAGCGTCATTGCCGGCGGACGCTTTGCAAATCATGAATCCGGGATCGTCCTCGGCGAGAGCTATGGCCGCGCCGGAGGCACGCAGGAACGTTTGGGCGCGCTCTGAGATGAGTTGCAGAGCGCGCTCACGGTTCGGGCCAAGCGATTCGACCTGGCGCTGGACCGCCGTCACCGCCGCGAGCGTGTCGGTGTAGTTGGCACGCGGAGGAGCGGTTTCGGGCGATGAAAGTGGAATTTCGGTCTCTCCATTGGCGACTCCGGCCATGACGTTCACGAAGAGCCATTCACGCAGGCGCGCCAACGATTCCGGAGACAGATCGGAGAAGCGGAGACCAGTGCGTCCGGTTTCACTGGACCAGATCACAAGGCCCGAGGTTTGGATGTGCTCAGGACAATCCGCAAGGTCCAATTTGAGATTGACACGCTTTTCCACTTCCAAAGGAGAATGGCACTGGATGGCTACGCCGTCTTCGCTAATGTCGACGATCTCGTGCAGGTCGAGCATGGAACTGTTGGGATCGTCCGCGAAACTTGCATATGCCGGAGTCTGAATTTTGTGCCGCACGCGCCGACGCCGGTTGGGCGTTTTGGATGGGAACGTCGAGGATAATAAAGACATGAGGGAGCCCGAATTAATTGTTTCGTACATATTAGCGCGGAATGTGGAAAAGTCAGCGGGAAATGCAATCGAAAGGGCATTGGATGAGGAGATTCGAGCACCACAGCGGGGGGATGCAGAAGTTAGAAGGCAGAAGTTTCAAGGGACGATTCAGACTACAGATTTCAGATTTTAGATTTTCGGATTCAGACTGCCGTTGCATTGTCAGCTGGCGCGACGGACTAGTTCGTCCCGTTTCAAGGTCGAGATACGAGAGATTGCGGCGACCATCATGCCGGACAGCAACTGCATGGTCGCGACATCGCGATCGTCAAAGGCGCCGGGAGAAGAAGAAAGGACCTCGAAGACGCCGAGAGTTCGGCGATAGTGGCGCAACGGGGAAACCAGGATCGAGCGGACGCCCAGGCGCCGGCAACTAGCAAGATCGACGCGCGGATTCCGCTCGGCATCGTGGCAGAGCATGATCTCGCCCGATCGGACAGCTTCGGCGGAGATACCAATGTCAGTCTGGAGGCGAACTCCGAGATCGGGAGCAGTGCGGCCGGCACGGGCGCGGCAAACGATTTCATCTCCCGCACGGAGGGCAATGGCGGCTCCAGTGGCGCCAGTGAGATGCTGTGCGCGTTCCGTGATGGCGCTGATCGCGGGTTCGAGGTCGAGTTCAGCAGGATGAATCTCGGCTTCGTCGGCCGGGGAGACTGCACGGAATCCCGAAACGGGATGACCGGCGTTGGCGACCCGCAGCTGATTGCGCTGTGCAAGCGAGGGCATACGGGACTGGTCGGCGTACTCGGGTACGAGGGGGTCGGGTACGGTACGGAGCAGGTCGTAGACCAGATTGTTCAATTCGGAATCGGTGATGAGGTGCGCGGTCTGCTGCTGGAGTAGCGATCCGCCGAGCACGCGCGACAGCCCGATCACCGACTGGCTTCCGCACGCCAGGCAATGCGGCTTGCTGTTCGTGCTGATCAGTTCACACTGAATACAAAATGTGGCGGACTGCAAAGGGACAAAATTGACGTCCTTGAAAGTACTGCCATACACAGTCTTGCCAAACATGATTGCGAATCCTCGCTTCCGTCACGGTGCAGATGAAGGTAAATACAGCGAGTACCTGACAAAAGTAACGGTGCTGGTTCGGGGTGTGGAAAAAGGATATGGCAGATTTAAGGATCTCAGATTGCAGATTCCTAGCTTAGTAGTCGGTTAGACGCGGGGCGTAGAGGAACGTTTCCGCCCCGGACTTCTTCGCAGTGTGCAGAAATCTGCATGTATTGCTTTTACGTGATGCCGGAAACCAGAGAAGGTTGGCAGGCTTATTTTTCATAAGAGCATTGCTTCGGAACCGGCCTTTGGATATTCTTATTTGGACAATCGCGGTCTAATTGGACCGTCTGGGGGATTTATGGAATGGACAGCACCTGTGTTTGAAGAAGTATGCCTGAATTGCGAAATCAATTCGTACGTCAGCGCCAAACTGTAACCATTAACTCTCCCCTATAGACTTAAGATTCGGCTGGGGTGTCGCGCGGTCAACCCTGCGACGCTTTCGGCTGCGTGTCCGCCGCTGAGGCGGACATTTCTCTTTGTCCCCATCTTGTCATGCACGGCCACGCGAACTTGTTCGACGCGTCTTGGGAACCTCTGTGGTCTACCCTGCTTGTGCGGTGATCAGAGCGGGATCCTGCTCGGGCAGTGTGATTACGTGCGCGGAATGCGCGGTCGTACGATCGAGTGCGTCCGCGAGTGCGGTGGGGAATCCCGCGGTAAGCAGATTGACATCGAGTTGCAGATTGCGCGGTGAGTACAAACGGCGGATCACGAAGGTCCCAGAAGCACGGTTGGACGAGGTCAGCAGGTCGAGAGTGATTGTCCAGAAGGCCGATTTGTCGAGGTTCGCAGGCGTGCCTGGCTTGCTCCAGCAGAACGAGCTTGCTTTGAAGGACGCGTCGTCATAGTACGCGAGTGCAACGCCGCTGCTGACGCAATTCAGTTCGAAGGCATCGAAATCGTTGCTGCCGAAGGCGGCGAGCAAAATCCGGTGAATCTGTTGCACATCCCGCGAAACCTTCAACTCTTCAGTGGCGCGGCGGATCGCGAGGTTGTTCACAAAAATCTGCGGCTGGTCGAGAGTGCGATGGGCCACGCGAGCCAGTTCACCGAACTCGAGATATCCGAGGTGCTGAACTCCAACCCATATCCCGATACCCAGAACACATAGCACCAGTCCAAGCGAGCTTCCTGTTGGCCAAAGCAGGAACAGGCTCAACATCGCAAAAACCGCCGAGACTCCATAGAGAAGAATGACGACCTGGCGATGCGTGAGTCCATGTTGTAGCAGCTTGTGATGAATGTGTTCGCGGTCAGCGGTGAACACGGGACGGCCGCTGATAAGGCGCCGGATAACCGATAGAACCGTCTCCAGAATGGGCAATCCAAACGACACGATGGGGATGGCCACCGCGAACATGGTGGGAGCCTTTTGCGCGCCCTGGAGTGCGAGCGCGCTCAGGAGGAATCCGATGAGCAGGCTGCCCGAATCTCCAAGAAAAATGGTAGCGGGATTGAAGTTAAAGCGAAGAAATCCTAGGATTGCGCCCCCCAGCGAAATCGCCATGATTTGCACGAGACTGGAGCCGTTAAGCATGGAGACGACGAAGACGACCATCGTGGAAAACAGGGCCGAGCCTGCAGCCAGGCCATCGAGACCGTCAATAAGATTGAAGGCATTCGTAATTGCTAAAACCCAGAGCACGGTACAGGCGAGTTCGATGTACCAAGGAAGAGCACGGTCCCCGAGGATAACCGGGATATTGACGATGCGGAGGCCGCCAGCAAACAACATGCAGCCGGCCATCGCCTGGACACTGAATTTGACGTAGGGACCTGTGCCGCGGAGATCATCATAGACGCCGAGAAGGAAAATAATCGCAGCGGGGATGAGGATGGTCGCCATCCTCTTTAGCAAGATGAGCGAATGTGTGACGGGATGGCTGTACGCCCAGGCAGCAGCTATGCCCATGCAGAGTGCAAAACTGAGAAAGATGGCGACTCCGCCAAGGCGGGGCAGAGGGCTGGAATGAAGATGCCGCTCCTGCGTGGGAGCAGCGACCCATCCATGGGAATTTGCGAAGTCGCGCACGTAGCGCGTCAGTGCAAATGACGACAGCAGGCCGGTGAAAAACAGCCCCAGACAAATGAGAGTCAACCTGCCCCCTCGACCAA
>Ga0136846_1232339_pt1 | contig 36560 bp, 31 predicted proteins | sample HopSoiMetagenom2_FD_96841 | JGI IMG/M metagenome (GOLD analysis project Ga0136846, IMG submission 96841) | Grasslands soil microbial communities from Hopland, California, USA - 2 Assembly 2016 (version 4) | ecosystem: Environmental > Terrestrial > Soil > Grasslands | place: USA: Hopland...
AAATGGAGCGGGAGACCGGGATCGAACCGGCGACATCCAGCTTGGGAAGCTGGCGTTCTACCGCTGAACTACTCCCGCTCGAACGCGACTAGATTATCACCCTAAGGCAGCGGTCACAACTGGCTGCAGCGCCGTGAACTGCGGCGGTGATTCGTGTTTTAATGGTCGCCCGGGACCTCCAAGCTCGCTCTGACGACTGAAACCATGCCGCCATCAAAGTCCGTCGCTTCGCGCCGCAAATTCCTGCAAGCCACCGTTGCCTCCACCGCTGCCGCAGCGCTATACCCCGTACTCGGCGCGGCACGCCAAGTTGGCGGACCTGCCTCTCGCGCCTTCAGTGTGAAGCCGTTCGAACTGGACGAGATCACCATCTCCGAACTGCAGGATAGTTTGGGATCGGGCAAGTACACATCGCGATCACTCGTCGAGAAATATTCCGAGCGCATTGCCGAAGTGGATAAGAGCGGACCAGCGGTGAACGCCGTCATTGAGCTGAATCCAGATGCGCACTCGATCGCTGAGTCTCTCGATCAGGAGCGGAAAGCAAAGGGACCGCGTGGTCCGCTGCACGGCGTCCCGGTGCTCATCAAGGACAACATCGCGACGGCAGATCGGATGATGACTACGGCGGGCTCGCTGGCGCTGGTCGGTTCCAAGCCGCCGAAGGATTCCTTCGTGGCGCAGAAACTTCGGGCGGCGGGCGCGGTGATTTTGGGAAAGACAAATCTTAGCGAATGGGCAAACATTCGATCGAGCCACTCCACAAGTGGATGGAGCGGCCGCGGAGGACAGACAAAGAACCCGTATGCGCTCGATCGGAATCCGTGCGGCTCGAGTTCGGGGACAGGAGCTGGCATATCTTCGAACCTTGCCGCGGTGGGGATCGGCACTGAGACGGACGGGTCCATCGTGTGCCCTTCCTCGGCGAACGGTCTCGTCGGAATCAAGCCCACGGTCGGACTGGTCAGCCGTGCAGGCATCATCCCCATATCCCACAGTCAGGATACCGCCGGTCCTATGTGCCGCACATTGCGCGATGCTGCCATCCTGCTGAGTGCGCTGACGGGTGTGGATGCGTACGATCCGGCTACTGCGGCGAGCGCGGCAAAGGCACAAGCTGACTATGCAAAGTTCTGCGATCCCAATGGCCTGAAAGGCGCACGCATCGGAGTGGCCCGGAAATCTTTCGGCTTTAGCGATGCCGTGGACGCACTGATGGAACAGGCTCTTGACGTGATGCGAAAGCAAGGAGCCACGCTGATTGACCCTGCTGATGTGGCAACCATGGGCAAGTTCGACGATAGCGAATCCACAGTCTTCCTGTACGAACTAAAAGCTGACCTCAACGCATATCTCGCCAGCCTAGGGCCTTCGGCACCAGTGAAAACCCTGAAAGATATAATCGATTTCAACGATCGCAACCGCCAGAAAGAGATGCCCTACTTTGGGCAGGATATGTTCCTGAAGTCGCAGGCCAAGGGACCGCTCACTGAAAAGGAATATACGGACGCGCTGGCAAAGAACCATCAGCTTGCGCGGACGGACGGCATCGACGCGGTGATGGATAAGAACAATCTCGACGCTCTCGTCGCCCCCACGGGTGGACCAGCGTGGCCGACCGACTGGATCAATGGGGATCACTTCTCGGGAGGTAGCTCCAGTGCGGCTGCCGTCGCGGGTTATCCGAACATCAATGTTCCTGCGGGGGCGGTGTTTGGTCTGCCGATTGGGATCTCTTTCTTTGGACGTGCATGGAGCGAGCCCATGTTGATCAAACTCGCCTACGCATTTGAGGTTGCGAACAAGGCCCGCCGCGCGCCACATTTCCTGGCCTCGGCCGAACTAACCTAACAAGTGTGGCTTCAGGTTTTACTGCTAATCTCTACTGCTAATTGAATATTTTCATTTATATCTTCTGCTCGAGGTTTTCCATGTTAGCCTTTCACCTATGAGGGGGTACTAGATGAACGACCTGAGTAAGGTAGTCGCTTCCCTACGGAATGAGTACTCCCGTCTCGAAGATGAGATGGAACGTGTAGGGAGGGCATTACAAGCACTTGGCAGTGCGAACGGGGGAAAGCCCAAGAGGGCAAAACGCTTCTTGAGCAAGGACGCCCGTCGACGAATTGCCGAGGCGCAAAAACTTCGCTGGGCTAAGGTGCGGAAAGCCAAAGCTGCGAAGTCACAGTAGCAGTTCTTTCGCAAGCACCGCTGCCGGCCTCGCTCGTAACTTCCCCCTAAGGAAAATATGAGTGAGGCCAGGCGGAGCTTATCTCTTCCGTCTAAGTCCAGCGGAACCATTTGATCGCCAGCGCAAACGAAACCCCACCCCACGCGATCATCACGAGCAAACGCGGCCACTGATGCAGGATGGGTGTGCCTTCGAGAATACTCGCCCGCAGCGCGTCGTTCAGAGCTGTCAGCGGCAACGCCTTGATTACGGGATGAATTAGCGCGGGGAAGCGTTCGTACGAGAAGAAGACGCCGGAGAAGATCCACATCGGCATCATGACTAGATTGATAAGCCCGCTGACGCTCTCAATCTTTTGTGCGCGGCTGGCCGTCAGCAAGCCGACTCCTCCGAAGGTCAGCGAGCCAATCGCGGCAATCAGCGCGATGGCCGCGATCGATCCGAGCACTCGCAGGTGGAAGAACAAAACTCCGAATGCCAGCAGTAGTCCTACCTCGATGATCATCAGGATGAGGCGGCTCGAGGCCAGTGCCAGCAGAAAATGTCCGCGCCGCATCGGCGTACCAACGAAGCGCTTAAGTAACTTGCGCTGGCGCATGTCCACGAGCGCGAACCCGATGCCCCACATCCCGGAGTTCATCAGGTTCATCCCGAGCAGACCGGGGATGAGGAAGTCGATGTAGCGCGAGCCGGGTTCGGAAGAACTCACCGTGGTCGTTGTCACGGCATCTTTGCGCCCCGCGGCCGCCTGCATGGCGTCATCAGTTTCGGATTTGGCAAGAACGCTTTCGGGTCGAGCCGGATCGTAGCGGTAGGCGAAGCCTCCTTTGCCATCGGGCTCAATCACGAGATCGAACTTGCCGAGACGGAATGCTTTGTGCGCAGATTGGGCATCGAGAATCTGAATCTTGAAGAGCTCGTGTTGCGGAGAGCGCGCCAGGAGAGCTTGTGCATCCTGTGCGCCCACTCCGCTCACGACCGCGACGGATACCGCGTCCGCGGGCTTGTTGCGGAATGCGATACCCAAGCCAAGCGCCAATAGAAGAGGGAAGACAAAAACCCAGAACACTACCTCCGGCTCGCGTTTCAGCTCAAGCATGCGCGCCATCAGCAGGTGCGAATATCCTGCCCATGGGCCGTTGCGGCGCGGTGGCGGTGATGCCTGCGTACTCACCTTCACTGGAGTTTCTTGTGCAACACTCATAGCCTATTCCCCAGAATCAGTTGTGTGCCTGTGGCTTCCACTTGTTGAGAAACTCTGCGAGGAACTCAGGCGTTAGCTGCCGCGCATCTTCGAACTCGCCATTCTTTTCGCTGACCACCACCTTGCCCTCGCTTTCAGCGACCGCGAGTACAGGGACACCTTTGTCCAGAGAGACGTCAAACTGTTTCGCGACATCACCATTCTTCTTGCCGTCGGGGCCGATGTCCACATGAATCACTTCGTAATTTGTTGCGATGATAGGCGCTAACTCCGGTCCGTGAAACGCTAAATCGAGTACGTGACAATCGAAGCACCAGTTCGCGCCAAAAACGAGCAGTAGACGTTTGTGCTCCTTCGTGGCTTTCTCCTCGGCTTCCTTGATTTCCATGTGAGCGTCAACGTTCGCCGGATAAAGATCCTTCTTCATGTCCGCCGGATGCTTGAGCTTGGGATCATCCGTTCTCTCGCTGTACACCAGCCGCCACTGATCGCCCTGTTTCATCCAGGTCTGGTCGTCGGTAATGTTGAGGGTTTGAGCATTCGGTCCTCCGGGAACGACATCTGCTCGGAAGATGACACTCGCCCTGGTGGGACGAACAATCAGGCGAACGATTTCCACTTTCATACTGCGGACTTTCAGGTGGATCCAAAAGTTCAAGTCGTCAGCGCCCGGATGCATCACTGTATTGAGCCGGAGCTGCGCTGCAGGATCGGTGCTGTACAGATCCGTCAGACTGGGGGCATCTCCGGTCAGGACGGCGGCGATCCATTGTTGAAACGGAGTGAAGCTGGCAGCGTCCGCCGGGGCCTGCGCCCAAGCCGAACAGGTGCAGGCGACGAGCACTGCGGTTAAGACTAAAGGTTTCATTTCAGGCCTTTCCGAGAATTACTCTTCGCGCAGATGGCGGCCGGTCAGGTTCACAAAAACATCCTCCAGGCTCGCCTGCCGCGTTGTGAGGTGTTGTAACTGGCCGCCTTGCTTATCGAGCGCATCGAGCAGCGCAGGAATAGTTAAATGCGGCTGTTTCACATTGAGGGCGATGAGGCCGTCGTCTTCACGGACGGACTCGACACTAGGCAGAGCGCGCCAGGCAGGCAGCGCCGCGCCGTCGGATCCGCTCACCGCGAATTCGACGACATGGTGTCCGCCGAGACGAGTTATCAGATCCGCCGGAGATCCTTCCGCGATCACCTGGCCGTGATCGACGATCGCGAGACGGTCGCAGAGACGTTCGGCCTCGTCCATGTAGTGAGTGGTGAGCAATACCGTACCGCCATTTTTTTGAAATTCGCGAATGATGTCCCACAGCTGCCTGCGACTTTGAGGATCGAGGCCCGTCGTCGGCTCATCCAGGAACAAAATTCTCGGATTGCAGACCAACGCCGTCGCGACGGCGAGCCGCTGCCGCTGGCCGCCGGAGAGCTTTCCCACCCACGAATCTGCTTTTTCCGTGAGCTGCAACTGCTCCATCACTTCGGCGGTTGGGCGAGGCTGGCGATAGAAACTCGCGAACAACTCGATCGTTTCACGAACGGTGAGCTTTTCGGAGAGCCGCGTTTCCTGTAGCGAAATACCGAGCCACTCGCGCATCTCGCGCTCGTTTTCATTCCAGTGGTGGCCGAGAATCGAAACCTCGCCGGAGGTGGGCGCGAGCAAGCCTTCTAGGATTTCAATGGTCGTCGTCTTCCCTGCTCCGTTCGGCCCGAGGAGACCGAAGCATTCTCCCACCTGGATTTCGAGATTCAAGCCGCGCACGGCCTCGACCTTACCGTCATAGGTCTTGCGTAGATCGCGGCATTCGATGGCAACGGGCATTGGGGAATTCTACAGCAGGCCTCCCCCTTGGTCGGACGGGAGCCAGCGAGCAATTGTTAAATCTCTCGAACAAGGAAAAAGTAACGTGAAGCCCTGTTAAAATACCGCATCTCTGATCGGAAGATTGGCATCTTCTCCCCATGCGCATCGAAAAGCGCGGCTTCACCTGACGGCTCTCCACTAAAACGCCCGTGCGTCGTTTCCAAATAACTGTCCTTGGCCGCTAGTCGCTGGCCAACCCCGCCTTGAAAGGAAGCCGCCGATGTTACGCAAGCTCTGTGTATTCGTCCCTCTTCTCGTCTTCACGTTTAGCGCGTTCGGGCAGGAAAGTCGCCATTTCACATTTCATTATGGGTTCACGGTGAAGAATGTGCCCGCCGGCAAGAAGGTGCGCGTTTGGATTCCGTTTGCGCAGACAGATGCATTTCAGGAAGTGAAACTCGTGTCGTTCAAAGGCGACGTGCCCCTCAAACAGACGCGCGAGTTGAGATATGGAAATGAAATCTTTTTCGGCGAGACTGACAAGCCTGGTGCGCCAGAGTTGCACTTCGATGTCGAGTACGACGTCCTGCGTCATGAACGAGTCGCGCTGAATCCCGCTCCGAACGTGCGAACGGCCGCCCTAAATGAGAAACAGCGGCGGGAAAATCTGCAGCCCGACGCGCTCGTTCCGATTGCCGGATTGCCCGCCGAACTCGCGGCAAGAGTTACCCAGGGCAAAACCAACCCACTCGAAAAGGCGCGTGCCATCTACCAATATGTGTTTACCACGATGAAGTACGACAAGACGGGAACCGGTTGGGGACGGGGTGACGTGCTTTATGCGTGCGACGCGAAGAAGGGCAATTGCACGGATTTCCACTCACTATTTATCGCCATGGCACGAGCGCAGGGCATCCCGGCACGGTTTGAGATCGGATTTCCTCTGCCTGCAGACAAGCATTCTGGTGAGATTGCGGGCTATCACTGCTGGTCGGACTTCTACATCGACGGCAAAGGATGGATCCCCGTCGATATCTCCGAGGCGTGGAAGCATCCGGAAAAGCGGGACTACTTCTTCGGCTCGCACGATGTCAACCGGATGCAGTTCAGCATGGGGCGAGATCTGCACCTGAATCCTCAGCAAGCCGGTAGTCCGCTGAACTACTTCGTGTACCCGTATGTCGAGGTTGATGGAAAGGAATATCCGAACGTCTCGCTGGCGTTCTCGTTTGCCGATGCAGGATCAGCGGTCGCGACTAGATAACCATTTGCGAGGGTGCACGCTTCAAAGGCTTGCGTCGACAAGCGCGGGCTCGCCTTCGCGGAAGGTCACCTGCCCCAAACCTCGTTCCCGGGCCCTGCTCCTCCGGGAGACTGCGGGATGTCGGGCGGGGCGGGAGGTGGCAAAGGATTCACCTGATCGGAGGACTTGGGTGCATCTTCGACCGGATCGCCGGGGCGACGCAGGCTGGGTGCATTCGCCGGGCGATCTTGGTTCTCGCTCTTCGCCTCCTGGTCCTGGTCACGCTTCTCGATAATCACTTCCTTATCAGCACGGACTATCTTCTGGCCGCCCACCTTCATGGTCTCAATGCGCACGACTTCATCGCCGATAATGCGGACGAAATCGACATCCTGCGGAGGCTGGCCGTAGATCCATTCTTCGTATTCGGTCTCGCCATCCTTCTCGCGCACTTTTCTGGGCGCTTTACCGACGGCATGGACCACCATCTCGGTATTCATTCCGACGAGGACGTGATGTGCCTTGATCGCCTCTTTAACTTTGGGAGGCACGGTGTCGAGATAAGCTTCCTCTTTGTTGTGCGCGGTGAAATCCAGCGCGGGAAATACAAGTGCGCGCAACTGCGCTGCGGTCATTTCAGGAACGTACTTATCGAAGTAGATATCGAGATAGCTGCCATGTGGATTGTCGGTGGACTGGTCCTTGGAAAGAGGAACAGGAGTGCCGTTCGCGCCCGACACCTGGATGTGCTGGTACCACTTCTTACGGCGGATCGGCCCGCCGTTGAGATCGAGGTGGATGTGATTATCTTTGATCTGAACAAACGAAATGTGGGCCGGATCGCCAGGCTTGATCGAAGGACCCCAGAGCGCCAGAACTTGTTGCAGATCCCGTCCGTTCGGACTGAGCGCACCATCTTTGAGGATCAGTCCCTTTTGCCCCATCGGGAACGCCGTCCGGGAATAGACCAGTTGCGTTTCGAAGTCGCGGATAATTTCGAGGCGGGTCTGCTTCGACATTCGCGGCGCGTTCGGAGCAATCTGGGGCGCACTTGCTTGCGCATCTGGCGCCGGGGTCGCGGAACTTGCGGCAACTGGCTGGGCAGTTGGGTTTTGCCCATGTGCCAATAAAGTCACAAAGAGGAATGCGGGAAGAAGAAGAGAGAAGACAGGAAAACGTTCCATAAAGCACCACACTGCCGCCATTATAGCCCTGAGTCAGCCACTATGATGTCCGGAATAAATCTTAGGCTGGTTCGATAAACGAGCAAATGCAGCGTCTTACGCTGAGTCTCAGGGGCCTTTAGCAATTGACAGTATTGACATTTTACGACAAACTTACAGGCACTTGCCCTTCGCCATGCGGCGGCTTCGGCTCTGGCCAATTCTCTTGATTATGCGAGCTGCATTATGGGAGATCTGTTGCTTCCTGCCCTGTCCGGCACTGAGATACTGACGCACGAAACGACCGACTCTGAGCTGTCTGCATCGTCGTCTTTGGGTGAGAGTTCCAACCTCCCTGCATTACTGATCGTTTTGCGTCAAGCCATTGACGAAGCGAACCGGTCCACCGATTCCATTCTTACAGCGATCGCCGACTCATCCAGGGCCGTCACTCGAGGGGATGGCGTGGCCATCGCTTCTCGCCTGAATGGCTCGATCGTATGCCGTGCGCGGAGCGGAGAAATGGCTCCTGGACTGGGAGCGCCCCTGAGTTCTGAAGAAGGGATCTCTGGAGCTTGCCTGCGCACTGGAAAGATCTTGGTCTGCGACGACACCCTCATAGACCAGCGGGTGGATGCGGATGTTTGCCGGAATCTGGGCATTCGCTCGATCGCCGTCGTGCCCTTGCGCAACAAGGCCGAAGTGTTTGGGATACTCGAAGCATTTTGTTCACGGCCATCTGCATTTGCCAACGAGCAGTTGGAGTCCTTGCAGTCGCTGGCGGAGATTGCTGAGATGGCATACGCATCTGAGGTTGAAGATGCGTCGCCAGTCGCAGACAGGTCCACGGGACATGCCAACATGCCCACGCCCGTCACGTTCATTCCCCTCGCTGATCGGCGCCAGGAACAACCAGGCCAAAAGTGGGCAGGACTGGATCGCCGCCTCTGGTTCGTGGGCGCGGGCGTTGCTGCCCTGCTACTGATGTTCTTTGTGATCCGAGTGAGCTGGAGGCAAACCGGCGCAGAGATTGCATCCGGCGAGAATGGTTCTGTGGTGCCGAGCCGTGCGGCGTCTCGAGCTGCAACCGTATCATCCCAGAGCTTGCCACAGAAGCCCGACGCGGCCGCACAAGGGCGACAAGCACAGTTTGCTTCCGGCAAGAGTTTGGTGAAGAATGCGGCGGAAGTGCAGCGGACCAGTACCGCGCCGGTTCCCAAGACCGGTCCAGTTCGTATTGATGCGGGACCATCAACTTCGTCGAAGATCAGCGATCCCGAGCCTCCACCAGTGCTCGAACTGGCGAACGCCAGTGAATCTCAACCGCTTGTTGATCGGCCGCCAGCACCGCAGCAACTACCGCAATTCGCAGCTCCGATATCTGGCGGGGCGGTTGAAGCTGTACTGATTCAGAAGGTGAGTCCCAGCTACCCAGCGCAGGCGCGGCTGCAAGGAATCACTGGATCCGTAGTGCTGGATGCGACCATTTCGGCGGACGGTTCAGTTCGGAAAATTAAGGTCATCAGTGGACCTCCGCTCCTGGCTTCATCTGCGGCAGCGGCTGTTCGGGAGTGGAAATACACCCCGGCGATTCTCAATGGCAAACCGATTGAGACTCAGCAGCGGGTGACGTTAAACTTCAGGCTTCCGTGACATGCCCAACAATCAGGAAAGATTGAGCGCCTTCTTGATGGTTCCGCGCTCTTTCTGAATCTTGTCCTGCAGAAGCGTGATGGCGTAAATCAGCTGTTCTGGACGAGGCGGACATCCCGGAACGTAAATGTCCACCGGGATGACCTGATTCACGCTCTGCACCAGTGCGTAGTTCTGGAACACACCGCCAGAAGTAGCGCAAGCTCCCATGGAGATCACCCATTTCGGCTCCGGCATCTGCTCCCAAAGCTGACGGATCACGGGGGCCATTTTGTTGGACACTCTGCCGGCAATGATCATCAGATCGCTCTGACGTGGCGATGGACGGAACACCTCGGCGCCGAAACGCGCGATATCGAAGCGGGAGGCTCCCATGGACATCATCTCGATCGCGCAGCACGCCAATCCGAAGGTCATCGGCCAGATCGAGCTTTTGCGCATCCAGTTCACGGCCGAATCGAGCGTCGTGAGCACCACGCCTTCGGGCGTGGGATTGCCGAAGGTCAGGTCCTTGACGACCTTCTTCCCGTTCTCGATCTCAACGTAGGGACCAAAATTAAGTTCGCGAGCCATTCTCCAAATATCTTAACCTACAGGACCGTTTCAGCGCCCATTGGCGCAGAACCCTGCCGATTAAGCTCCTACAATTAAGATGATTTTTCCGAACATTCGACTCTTTTCGAGGTACTCGTGAGCAGCGCGCACGTCGCTCATCGGAAATGTACGGTCGACCACGGGTCTCAGCCGTCCTGCGAACACGTGCCCCAGAACTTCCCGCAATTCGCCCATAGTTCCCATGTAGGATCCAAGCAAGCGCAGCTGTCGCGCGAACAGATGGCGGAGATCGATTTTTGCCTCGGCTCCCGTCGTCGCGCCGCAGGTGACCAGCGTACCGCCGGTTTTCAGGCATCGCATGCTTTCCTCCCAAGTGGCGGCCCCTACGTGCTCGACGACGATGTCGACGCCCTCTTTCTGGGTGATTTTCCGGACCTCTTCCGAGATCTTCTGCTTGTAATGATCAATGCCAGCATCCGCTCCGAGCGCCTTCGCCTTTTCCAATTTGTTCTCGTCGCCAGCGGTCGTGATCACGCGGCAGTGAAACAGCTTTGCGATCTGGATGGCGGCGGTGCCGACTCCGGAACTGGCTCCGAGCACGAGGACGGTCTGGCCGGGCCTAATGCCAGCAAGCCCTACGAGCATGTGCCATGCGGTGACAAACACCAGGGGCACGCTGGCCGCCTGAACATAGTCGAGAGAATCCGGGATAGGAATCACGTTCGCCGCGGGGACTGCAATGAGCTCGCAATTTCCACCATCCACGGCATTGCCCAAAACCGTGAATTCGCGGCACTGGTTCTGCAGGCCAGCGAGGCACTTGGGACATTGCCCGCAAAAATCGATTGGCGCGATGATGACCCGCTGTCCTTTAATCAGGCCGACAACGTATTCCCCTGTTTGGACAATATCTCCAGCAATGTCGCTTCCGAGGATGTGGGGCAGTTTCACCCCGGGCAGCCCCTGGCGCACCCACAGATCGAGATGGTTCAGCGAACACGCTTTCACCCGCACCAGCACCTGGTCTCTGCGTGGCTGCGGGTCAGGGACGTCTTCGTAGTTCAGAACTTCAGGTCCGCCGAATTGATGAATGCGAACAGCTTTCATGCGCAATTCCTCTCGGCCTTAAGCTACTACATTTCATCAGTGAGTTCCGTTCGGGAAAGATGAACGAATTCTTTGCGATCGTATTCGCGATGACCTTCGAAATCTACTCGGCTAGGTTGGATCTGTGAGGCAGGCCACTGTTTAGAGGGCGTTACCAGCGCGTACTGGACATGACTCGCCAAGTCGGTTGATGCTGTAGCCCCGGAGTGATAACCCGGGGGCTTTTGCTTGCTGATTGACTCGCCCCGTTTACCGATTGATAATCATCCAAGGCTGCTTCTTTCGATGGATATCTACGAACAGATCGTGCAGCTGCGCCGTGAAGGCCGCCGGGGTGCGGTCGCCACGATTGTCAATGTGCGCGGCTCGATTCCTTCGTTCCAGACCGCCAAGATGCTGGTTCGTGACGACGGTTCAATCGTCGGAACGATTGGCGGCGGCTGCGTTGAAGCTGATGTCTGGCAGGCAGCGCGCGAAGTGATGGAATCGGAGAAGCCGCGAACCTTAAAGTTCGACTTGAACCAGGATCCCAGGTACGACACGGGGCTTGTTTGCGGCGGAACGCTTGAGATTTTCGTCGAGCCGGTACTTCCCCCAGCAATCCTTTATGTTTTCGGCGCAGGTCACGTTGCACTGAACGTTTGTCGTACTGCAGCAAACGCCGGCTTTGAGGTTATCGTCACGGATGACCGCTCTTCGTACGTAACGAAAGAACGATTTCCTGAGGCGAAGGAAGTGCATGCGCTGGATTTCGATGAAGCCATGCAGAAGCTGGATCCCAGCGAGTCGTCTTACGTAGTTATTGTGACTCGGGGGCACCGCGATGACATGCGCATATTGCGTTGGGCGGTCCAGACGCGAGCGCGTTACGTGGGGATGATCGGCTCCAAGCGCAAAGTAATTGAAATTTCCAAGGCTCTGCAATCAGAGGGAATTCCGGCGCACCCCTTTGAACGGGTTCATGCCCCGATCGGCCTTGATATCGGAGCCGTTACGCCCGAAGAAATCGGCGTGGCCATCACAGCCGAGCTAATTGCCATCCGAAGGCACGCTGCGGCTGCATTGCCGCACCTTAGCTGGTTCAAAAGCCAAAGTGCCGCCGCGAAAGAATCAGTCGAATAGCAACCTCACAGGCTGGCCCGAACGTGGATCTTCGGCCTGATCTCACTGACTTCCTGCCTGTTTTCTGCTATGTTCCGAGCATGTTCCGGGCTTCCAGTTTTGGTGGAGTGATCCTCGCCGCTGGGGAATCTTCGCGCATGGGCACTGACAAGGCGCTTCTACCGTGGCCGCCCCGAGAAGGACTCTCCAAAGGAACGTTTCTCTCAGCTGCGATCCGCTCGCTGGAGCTTTCGACCGATTTTGTCATCGTGGTGGCAGGCAACAACGAAGGCGCGCTCGCGCCAGTGGTGTATTCCATCGGCGGCTCGATCGTGACCAATCCGGACCCAAGCCGTGGACAATTCAGTTCCCTGCAGGTCGGATTGCGCGAGGTCCTGAATCGCGGGCGCGATGCAGCCATCATCACGCTGGTAGATCGACCGCCGGCAATACCGGCTACCGTACAGGCCCTGCGGCAGGCATTCGAAGCAGCGCCTCAGAACGTATGGGCAGTCGTACCGGAATTCTCGGGCAAACACGGGCATCCTTACGTGGTTGGGCGCGAGATGATAGAGCGATTCCTGCGGGAGCCCGTCACGGGCAATGCTCGCGACGTCGAGCATCGATATAAGGACCACGTTCAGTACCTCCCGGTCGAGGACTCCGCGATTGCCCTGAATATCAACACTCCCGAGGACTACTCCGCCCTGCAGTCAAGGTCATAGCGCGGTGATTGCGTGCTGAGCCCTGCGCACGTTATCGTCGAAGTGCATGACACCATTGTCCACATCCTCATTCAGCACTACTGTCCAGAGCTTTATTGATTTCGTTTTGCACATTCAGCCGCGCGTAGCGGCGTTCGACTGCGACGGCACTCTTTGGTCCGGCGACGCCGGGGAAAACTTTTTCGATTGGGAGATCAAGAAGGGCGTTGTAACGCCCGAGACCGCTGCGGCGATGAGGGCCCGGTACGCCGAATACAAAGCCGGACGGGTCAGCGAAGAGGACATGTGTGGCGAGATGGTCACGATGCATAAGGGACTTCGCGAAGCCGAAGTGATGCAAGCCGCAACTGAATTCATGAACTCGAATTTTCCCGGACACGTTTTCCCTGAAATGGCCGAACTGGTACGGCTTCTACACGAAAGTGGTTGCGAAATCTGGGCCGTGTCGTCCTCAAATGAGTGGGTTATTCGGGCTGGAGTTAAACAGTTCGGAATCGAGGTCGACCGCATCCTGGCGGCGAAAGTGGCTGTGGAAGACGGCACGGTGACCGACCGGCTGGTGCGTATTCCATCGGGACCGGGCAAGCCACAGGCACTTCGCGATGTGGTGAACAAAGAGATTGACGCCGCTTTCGGAAACTCGCGGTGGGACATCGAAATGCTGGCAATGGCCAAGCACGGCTTCGCCGTGAATCCAAACCCGGACCTTGAGGCGATCGCCGTGCCCCGCGGCTGGACCGTTTACTATCCGACCGGAACCGCACGACGATAGATGACGTTTTCCTATGTACTCCGCGCAACTGCTCGATCACTTTCAAAATCCGCGCAACGCCGGCGAACTTCCTGGCGCTGATGCTTCTGCGGAGATCGAGAATCCAGTCTGCGGAGACGTCGTCCGGCTATCGCTGAAGCTCCATGAAGGACGTATCTCTGAAGCTCGTTTCAAGGCGAAAGGCTGCGTTCCGGCGATAGCCTGCGGCTCGGCACTAACAGAGCTACTCGTTGGCAAGGACCTCGCGCAGGCTCACCTGTTGCGCCGGGAAGACGTAATCAACGCTGTTGGGGGAGTGCCGCAGGCATCCACGCATGCGGCCCAACTGGCCATTGATGTTGCGTCCGCAGCCCTGGGCCAGTTTCGCCGATAGCACGACACGCGAAGTCTTCGTGATCTGACACGCCAGACCACACGCTGTAGGATGGCGTATGCCTTCGAGCCACACCGTGCGACGGATCGCCTGCCTGCAGCCTAGCGCGACTGTGATTCTTGATGCGATTGGAGAACTCGACCGTGTTGTCGCGTGCACAAGGTATTGCGCGGACGTAGTTCCCGCCGTGGCGGATGGCTCAAGAACGATTCTCGCCGACTCCTGGACTGCCGACGCGAAGCAGATCACAGCGACCCACCCGGACCTCATCATCGCTGCCGTGCCGTACCAGGAGAGAGCGGTCGCGGAAATCTTGAAATCCGGAGCACGATTCCTTGGGCTGGCTCCCCAAGCTCTGCAGGATATTTACACCGACATCGCGACCATTGCGGGAAGCGTCGGTGCTAGCAACCGCGGTGCAGACGTCATCGCCGCGATGCAGAGCCGAATCGAGCAGGTCCGGGCTATGACCGCCGTCAAAAGCAAACCCAAAGTTTTCTGCGAAGAATGGGGCAAGCCGGTGATTGCATCGCAAAAATGGGTGGCGGAACTTGTCGCTGTCGCTGGGGGAACCTTCATGCACGAACCGGGCCGTACTGTCCCGCCGTCAGAGATCCCCGGGCTTGATCCAGAAGTGATTGTTACAGCTTGGTGCGGGGCGGGAGACCGCGTCCCATTGGAGCGAATCCTCTCCGAACGCGGTTGGCAGCAGACCGCGGCCGCACGCGGCGAGCGCGTTTTTTGCATACGCGACGAATACCTCAACACTCCTGCGCCCACGCTTCTGCAGGGGCTGGACGCACTGGCCTTCGCGATCCACCCCGAGCTGTTTCCGCGCCCGCCAGGAATTCGCCAGATCAGCAATGTTCCAGCCTGCCGCCCCGAGAATCCCAGCGGGTGAGTTAAGATTCCTGCATGCCAGTCGCGACTCGGATTGAGGAAATTCGCAAGGAGCTTAACGACGTTGCGCAGTCCGCGCCGAGCGCGCAGGATCTCATGCGCGCTATGGTCAAGGTTCTGCACGACCGCATGCTGAAATACAACTGGGTCGGCTTCTACATGCTCGAGCCCGGGGCAGAACCTCCGGCGCTGGTTTTGGGAGCATTTGAAGGAGCCATGACTCCTCACACTCGCATTCCCCTCAACCAGGGGATCTGCGGAGCCGCCGCGTCGAGCGGACAGACGGTGGTCGTGGATGATGTGAACAAAGATCCGCGCTATCTGGCGTGCTCGCTCGAGACCAAGTCCGAGATTGTTGTGCCCGTCTTCGTTCGCGGGCGGGTTGTGGGTGAACTGGACATTGACAGCCACTTCCCTGCCGCATTCACATCCGAACACCAGGAACTGGTTCAGCACTGCGCCACTCTCGTAGGGAAGAAGTTGGAAGCGACTTCCGCATGAGAGTGGAAAAAGGCAAAGTTCGCGCCCCGGAAATCGGACGCGTGTGGCTGAACTCAACTCCGCTGAGCTTCCGGCAGCTGCGTGGACGTGTCGTGCTGGTCGATTTCTGGGACTACACCTGCGTGAACTGCATCCGCACGCTGCCGTATGTGCAGGCGTGGCACGAGCGATATCGCGACAAAGGACTGACCGTGATCGGCGTGCATACGCCGGAGTTTACCTTCGCGCAGTACGAATCGAATGTAGAGCGTGGCATTCGGGAATTCGGCCTCACCTATGCCATCGTGATCGACAGCAATCGTGAAATCTGGAAAGCGTTTGCGAACCGCTATTGGCCGACGAAGTATCTGCTCGATAAAGACGGATACCTACGCTATGGACACTTCGGCGAGGGCGGCTATGCGGAATCCGAGCAGGTCATTCAGGAGTTACTGCGCGAGATCGATCCCAAGATCGAATTGCCGGACTTTATGCCGCCGGTGCGAGAGGAAGATCACGTGGGAGCAGTCTGCTATCGGCCCACCGGAGAGCTTTATCTCGGAAACCGCCGCGGACGCATGGGGAACGAGGGCGGATTCAAGGAAGATCAGATCGCTGACTATTGTTTTTCAGGCAAGTTGGAAGAAAACGTTTCTTATGCGAGCGGACGCTGGGCGTCTACGGCGGAATACTTCGAAGCGGTGGAATCTGGGCCGCACAGTTTGCGACTCAGGTATGAAGCGGCCGCCGTAAACCTCGTCATGGCTTCGCCGCACAGAGCCTCCGCCGAAGTAATTCTTCTACAGGACGGAGGTCCCATCAATCGTAAAGACGCTACCCGCGACACGCAATTCCGGCACGGAGCGAACGGCGAAGAGGAAAGCTATCTGGTCGTGGATTCAGCGCGCATGTACTTTCTTGTGGACAATCGCTCCTTCGCCGAACACGAACTGGAGCTGCGCTGCTCTGAGGGCGTTGCCGCATTTGCATTCACCTTTACCAGCTGCGTCGATCCAGTGGCGAGCGCACTGCAAGGAGCGACAAGCTCGTGAAACGCGTCGTGGCCGGCCTCATCGTCAAGAACGGCAAGTTGCTCGTGTGTCAAAGGACACGCCATCAGACAATGCCGCTGAAATGGGAATTCCCCGGCGGCAAGATAGAAGAAGGCGAACAACCGCGCGACGCACTGCGGCGGGAACTGGAGGAAGAGCTCGGTATCCTGGCGAAAGTCGGCAACGAACTTGCGCGAATTCAGCACGAATATCCGAATGGCGGGATGGTAGAACTACGGTTCTTCGAAGTGCGGGAATATCAGAACGAAATCGAAAACCGGATATTCAAAGACATCCAGTGGGCTGACCCGAAGGACCTTCCGACATTCGACTTCCTTGAAGCTGACCTCACACTGGTGACTGATCTAGCCGCGGGAAAGCTGCTTTAACCGGATCGTAGTGTCCAAAACCAGCCGATCGTCAACACCACCATGATAACGGTCGTCAGCCAGGCCACTACGTTGAACACGCGTGAATTCACGTACTCGCCCATGAGTTCCTTCTTGTTGATCAACAGCAGCATGAAGATCAACACAAAGGGCAGCACGATGCCATTCACAACCTGCGACAGCACGGCAATCTTCACCAGCGGCAACCCCGGAATCAGAACCACGGCTCCGCCAGCCACGATCAGTACTGTATATAACCAGTAGAACCAGGGTGCCTCACTGAACTTCCTCCCTACGCCGGATTCAAATCCCAAACCCTCGCATACGGTGTATGCAGTGGAAAGCGGCAAAATCGACGCCGCGAATAGCGAGGCATTAAACAATCCAACAGCAAACAGAATGTACGCGTATTGCCCGGCCAGCGGCTTGAGCGCGGAAGCCGCGTCGGCAGCATAGCGGATATCGCGGAAGCCATGGAGCCACAACGTGGCGGCGCAAGCCACAATGATGAACCACGCCACCACATCTGTGAAAATGCACCCGGTGACCACATCGAGCATTGAAGCCCTATATTGACGGCGTGTTACGCCTTTCTCCACGATGGACGCCTGCAGATAGAACTGCATCCAGGGAGCGATCGTGGTTCCTACTACGCCGATGACCATGTATAGGTAGGCCTGGTCGTGGAAGGAACTGATCTTCGGCGGAATGAATGTGGCCTTCGTGGCTTCAATCCAAGCCGGACGCGCCAGTACTCCGGCGAAAATGTAAGTGATGTAGAAGAACGAAGCGGCCAAAAAGACCTTTTCTACGGTCTTGTACTGCCCCTTCACCACAATCAGCCAGACAATTACTCCACAGATGGGAACCGTGTATAGGCGGGGCAGTCCGAACAGTTCGAGGCTGGTCGCAATTCCGATAAACTCCGTCACGACGTTGCCGAAGTTCGTGATCAGAATCCCGAGCATCATGAAGAAGGTAATGCGAAGCCCGAATTCTTCGCGGATGAGGTCGCTCAGCCCCTTGCCGGTGACGGCGCCCATACGGGCACACATCTCCTGCACGACGATCAGCGCGAGCGTGATCGGGACCATGGTCCACAGTAGAAGATGTCCGAATTGCGCCCCGGCGGACGAATAGGTCAGGATGCCGCCGGCATCATTGTCGACGTTCGCGGTAATAAATCCCGGCCCAACTACCGCAAAGAAGAGCAGGATCCGGGTCTTCCAACGTCTCATGAAACTCATTGGCACATTTCGCAGACATAGGGATGAAACAAATCAGATGCAATCGACGTCACAGAATAAATGCCCGCAGCGAATCTCGACAAACAAAAAACACTTAGGAAACTTTTCAGTTGTGCGAACAGGCGGAAAAAGGCGATTTAGCGGGCAACCGACTGGACCCATGCCGCAAAGTGATGCCACCAAGCGGTCGCGCCGATGACTAGCCTGATCTGCTGAACGAAAATCAAGAAGCCGCTCGCCCAAAGGGTAGCGCGATGGACTTTGCCGGTCGAGTACAGATCGTAAACCAAAAGCATCAGCAAAAATATATAAGTGGCATAGGCCGCGTGCGGCGCGTTGCGATGAACAAAATGCCAAGGCCAGCGCGCAAACGCCGCAATCAACAGGCTGACCGTGGCAAGGTAAACCAGACGTTTATGGGTAGACGGATTCTTTCGGGAACGGTACGCAAAAAAGATCAGCGTTGCGAAAATGGCGATATCAGTGAGTGGAATGATGTAGAAAAAGTATGGGTCCTGCTCGGGCCCCGCAGCGCCCCGAGCGAGACGGTCGGTAGCCGCCCAAAGCCCAGCAACGATCATGACGCAAGCCAACAAAAAGCCTGCCAATCCCAACTTGCGATGAATATCGACGCGGCGAGCTGATACCAGGGAGGATTGAATGACGAGCATCAGTATCCAGCAGGAAAAAATCGCTCCGTGGACGTGAATGGCGAGGCTGGGAAGCGGTGCGCGCAAGCCCCCGACAAAGTAGTACGTCGGTCCGAAGCCTACCACCACGGCAGCAAGCATCATCAGGATTGTCACGCCGAAAAAGAGGCGTTCGAAGCGCCGGCCCGGCAGAGCAGCCTTGCTTGTATTTGTGCGGATAGTTGGCGCGGCGGTTGCCATCGTTCCTTCCAAGGACAAACGACGATTGAACGCAAGGCCGAACTTGCGGCAGGAGATTATAGCTCAGATTGGAATCGTTACAGCTTCGAGCGCAACATGCTGATCACATCATCCGATGTAATTACGCCACTCAGTTTGTTATGCTCACTAATGACAGGCAGGTTCTGCAGATTGTACTTGTCAAACAGTTCGGCGACTTCGTTCTCCGAGGCATTCTCATGCGCAAGTACAAGGGGTTCCTGCTGCAGCGACAACATCGGGGTGGATGGCGGTGCTAATACAATGCGCGCCAGAGGCACGGCCCCTACCAATGTCCCGTGAGAATCGACGAGATAGATTGTGCCCACAACCTCCGGGCCACCTTCGAACTCCCGTAATGAATCGATCGCATTCTGCACGGTCGCGCTGACCGGCAACGCCAAAAACTCCGTTGTCATGCGGCCGGCCGCAGTCTCTTCCCTGTGCTCCAGCAGTTCTACGACCTCCTGCTGAGCCTCGGGCTCCATATGGACAAGAATCTGCTCCGTGCGGTCTTCGGACAGGTCGCCGAGCAGGTCGGCTGCGGCGTCCGGGTCCATTTCCTCGACAATGTCGGCGGCGCGGTCGGAGTCCAGCGACTCCACAATTGATTTCTGAACCCTGGGCTCAACCTCCTCGAGGGCCTCAGCGGCGGTTTCTTCATCGAGGGTCTGGAACACGGCTTGCCGCTCGTCTGGAGCCAGTTCCTCAACGATGTCCGCGATGTCGGCCGGGTGCAGTTTGGCCAGACCTTCGTGTGAAATCTTCAGTTTCACCCTTCGCGCCGGATCGGTCTCAATAACGTCCACGAACTTCCACGGAATCGAACGAGGCGGAATCTTCCCGAGGAATGTCTGCAGCACCGCACGCGGAGCCAACCCACGCAGCAGCCGACGGATGGCGCCACGCGCTCCAACGTCCACAGAAAGTACCCGCAGCACGGTACGTGGTCCTTCTGGGCCCTTGCTGGAGTCCAGTTCAAGGTCCACATCGTTGACGCGGACGACCTTCCGGCCGTTCACATCGATGACCTGCTGATCGAGCAGGTCCCGGTCGAGCAAGAAAAGTCCTTCGGTTCCGTTGATCGCGGCCCAGTCTCCGACGGCGGTGGTTGCACGGATGCCGCCATCGATGGCCGCCACCGCTGCCAACGGAAGAACGCGATTCCCGGATTTCGTCTTTACGATCAGCGATGCGATGCAGGAGCGGTCTTCCTGCGGCGCCAGGGTCATCTCGCGCACGCGTCCTGCCGCCCCAGACGGGTCATACACCGTCGCGCCAAGCAGTTCGGTGAGGGCCAGCGTCGTCATCTTGACTAGAGAATAACCAACTCGCACACGATTCGGAACGAAAAATTCGGAAGAGGCTTCTGCCTTCAAAACTTTGGTCGCACATCATGAACAGGTATGCAAGATTTAGGATGCAGAGGATCTGCGTACTACACGCTCGAGCGCAACCGCCCTTATAATCGAACTGTAGCGTGCGCCTTCTCTTCGATATCTTCGGTCAAACCTTGCGGACCCTCTGGGCGCACAAATTGCGCTCGTTCCTCACTATGTTTGGCATTGCCTGGGGCGTCGGTTCTCTGCTCCTGCTGGTCGGCGTTGGCGAAGGATTTCGCTCGGGCAACCGCAAGCAGTTCGCCTCCATCGGCGAGAATGTTTTGTTTATCTGGTCAGGACGTGCACCTGTTCTGCAAGGCAGTTTCACGGCGCTTCGCCAGTACTACCTCACCTACCGCGACTATCAGGACATTGTGCGCGACTGCCCTAGCGTTCGCGCGGCGGCACCCGTCATCGGCCGCAGCGACATCCGCGCAGTCAGTGACTTCTATCAATCCAGCGGCCGCATCAACGGTGTGCCATCGTCCATCAATCAGATCCGCAATCTGCCGATCAAAGACGGCCGCTGGCTCAATGACATGGACGAGGCACAGCGCCGCTCGGTGATTGTCCTTGGAGACGAAACCCGCCGTACCCTCTTCTTCGGACGACCCGCGGTCGGCAGCACCATCCTGCTGAATGGAGTTCGCTTCGAAGTGATCGGCACACTTCAACGCATAGGCCACGGCGACAATATCAACCAGAATCTACAGAGCTACATTCCGTTCACTACCATGCACGAGTACTTCCCGCCTATAAACGTAGGCGAAGCCCCGGACGTCATTACATTCATCAACTATCAGCCGAAGACCCGCGCTTTGCACCAAACTGCAAAGCAGGAGGTCCACAAAGTTATCGCCCGCAACCATGGCTTTGATCCCAGCAGTCCGGACTCCTTCGATGAATGGGACACAATCCAGATGGTGGATCAAGTCGGCAAGATCTTTGACGCGATGAACACCTTTCTCGGCAGCGTTGGGCTGGTCACTCTGGCCCTGGGCGCGATCGGCATCATCAACATCATGCTGGTCGCAGTCGCGGACCGCACCCGCGAGATTGGCCTTCGTAAGGCCATCGGCGCCACCCGCGCCAGCATCATGTTCCAGTTCTTCGTGGAGGGCGCGTTCCTGACGCTGCTCAGTGGGGGTGTCGGGATCGCCGGAGCCGCCCTCATCATGCGCGCGCTCTCGGGAGTCGAGATGGGCAACTTCGATCCGCCCAAGCTTGTGGCTTCGACCGCCGTTCTCGCAGTCGCCTCCCTGACCGTGGCCGGAGTCGCCGCAGGACTGTACCCCGCCCGCCGCGCCGCTACGCTGGAGCCGGTGGAGGCCCTCCGCAAGGAATAGCCATGGATCAGTTTCCCAATGACGTGCTCGACGCTCCTGCGGTAGCGGATGTCCCCATCACGTCTATCGAGCCCCGTCACCCGCAGCACCCAATATCCACGCCCATCATCACGTCGTATCGGGATCTGTTGCGGCAGGCCGTCTCCGCGATGCGCCACGACCTCCGCCGCACATTGTTGACCATGGCCGGAATGGCCTGGGGGATCGCGACCGTCGTTTTGCTTCTCGCCTACGGAAACGGCTTCGCGAGCGCAATCCACAATATCTTTGAAAGCTTCGGTGCAACCGCTGTGGGCATTTTTCCGGGCAGAACTTCTATGCAAGCCGGCGGCAACAAGGCAGGCGTTCTCGTACGTTTCACCAACGACGATATCGAACTGATGCGCAATAACGTTCCACTCTGCCGCAATACGGCTCGCATGGCCGAAAAAGACTCGACGGTCCAGAACAACAACCGTTCCTTCACTTTTCCTGTCATGGGCCTGGATCCGGCCATTCTCGACATCTGGAATCTTGACGTGGCGCAAGGCCGGTTCATCAATGACGCCGACAACATGCAGCACGGACTCATCGCCGTCCTTGGGTCAGAAGCACGCGATCGCCTCTTCTCCGGGATGAATGCCGTGGGCGAGAGCATTCGGATTGCTGGGGTGACATTTCAAGTTGTTGGCGTCCTCAAACCCCGCATGCAGGAAGGTGACAGCGACGATAACCGGGTCGTCTATCTTCCCTTCAACTCGATGGACGTGATCAAGGATACACACTACCTCGACGGGATGTGGCTCGATTCCGCCGGGCTCGATCACGACAAGATGGCAAAGACCATCAAAGACACTCTTGCTACCGCACACAATTTCAAGCCAGACGATCCGCGCGCTGTCTTCGTCTTCGATGCCCAGAAGCAGCTGTCACAGTTCGGCATCATGACGGCAATGTTGAAAGTGCTCTTAGGCGTGATTGGAACTGTGACGCTCAGCATCGGCGGCATCGGATTGATGAACATCATGCTGGTATCGGTGACACAGCGCACTCGCGAAATCGGCGTGGAGAAAGCACTGGGAGCGCGCCGCCGGGACATTCTGTTCCAGTTCCTTTCCGAAGCCATGGTCATCACGCTCATTGGCGGAGTTTTAGGCATTGTGCTGTCGTATATTGTGTCGCTCTCCGTGGGCCGCCTTACACTTTACAGCGCGATGGCAAAGCACGCCGAAGCCGGCGATATCCGCCTCGTGGTATCGCCCATGATTCTGCTAATTGCCACGCTGATCCTTGCTGCAGTCGGAGTCGTAAGCGGGATGGTCCCGGCCATGCGAGCCGCGAACCTTGATCCCATAGAAGCCCTCCGATACGAGTAGCTTTCCCTGCGAGCCTCTGTGTCTGTCCGGCGAGAATTGATCCCGGAGCTAGAATGAGGCGTCATGTCAGAAGACATCCTCTCCAAGCCCGCACCTCCAGCCGACGCCCGCATTCCGTATGGATCAGATCCAAATCAGTTCTTTGACCTGCGTCTGCCGAAGGGGCTCCCGCCTCCCTATCCTCTGGTGATCAACATCCACGGTGGCTTCTGGCGCGCCAAGTACAACCTCGATCATGCCGGACATCTTTGCGCTGCGCTGGCGGCCGCAGGCGTCGCCACCGCAAACCTCGAATACCGCCGTGTTGGGAACGAAGGCGGCGCGTGGCCCGGAACTTTCGAGGACATCCGCAGCGCGTTTCACTTTCTAATCCAGAACGCAGCGAAGCACGGCTTCGACAGGTCGAACGTCGTGATCATGGGACACTCTGCCGGGGGTCAACTCGCTCTGTGCCTTGCCGCTCACGAATCCCAAATCAAGGGCGTGATATCGCTCGCAGGCGTACTGGACCTGCAGCGGGCTTACGAACTTCATCTGAGTCACGACGCGGTCGTCGAATTTCTCCGTGGGACTCCCACCGAGGTTCCTGGGCATTATCGCGATGCCGATCCGATGCAACTCTCCATTCCGCACGCGAAGCAGTGGCTCATTCACGGGCTCGCTGATCAGGATGTCCCGCCAGCGTTCAGCCGCGAATACGCCACAACCAAAGAAAGGCGCTTAGGACGGGACAAAGAAGAGGTTCACTTAGTCGTGATTTCCGGCGCTGATCACTACGACTTGATCAATCCCGGCTCGACTGCCTGGGCGCAAGTACAGAACGCCGCAAACAGTGCGCTGAATCAACCTGGCGGTCAGCGAAGGTGCCGCCCGCGCCATTGACACCCCCTGCTAGCCACCATACGATTTTTCGATTTACAAAGACATAATGCCATGTTGAATTCCTTCCAACTGCGACGTGCAGCCTTAATTACGATTGCCGGCGCGCTGATCGCTGCGTCATCTTTTCCAATTCATCATGCCGATCCCACGCGCTACCTGAACGATGTGAAAACGCTCGCCGCTCCAGATATGGAGGGCCGTGGTGATGGCAGCAAGGGACTCACACGCGCCGAACACTTGATCGAGAAGCGCTATAAGGAACTTCATCTCGATTTTGCCGGCGTCAACGGGTATGCCCAACCGTTCTCCGTAATTACTGGCGCTCATCTAAAATCCGACAATCGTTGCGTCGTTCACAATGGCGACTCGAAAACCGATCTGAAGACCAGTCAGGACTTTGTCCCGTTCAGCTTTTCTTCTTCGGCACATGTCGAGGCACCGCTGGTGTTTGCTGGATATGGCGCCACAGCGGACGAGTTTCACTACGACGACTATGCCAACCTCGATGTGAACGACAAGATCGTCGTCGTATTGCGCTACGAGCCCACCGGGTTTGCGCAGAAGAGCGGCAATCACGGCCTCACCCAGCACTCCCAGCTGATCAGCAAGGCGATCAACGCGCGCAACCATGGCGCAAAAGCGATTGTGCTCGTGAATGGAAAACTTGGTGACGGAGAGGAAGATTTGCTGACCCGTTTCGGCAGCGTCAGTGGTCCGGAGAACGTCGGCATCGTGATGCTTCAGGTCAAGAACGCTGTGGCGGACGGCTGGTTCAAGTCCGCAGGCAAGAGCCTGAAAGAGGTTCAAGACCAGCTTAACTCTTCCACGAGACCCAACTCATTTGTATTTCCTGATTCACTTCACCTCTCGCTCGACATTGATATCGAGACCACGCGAGCAACGGTAAACAACGTCCTCGCGTGGCTGCCCGGACAATCGGATGAGTACGTCATCATCGGAGCTCATTACGATCACCTGGGCCGCGGCAACTTTGATTCCCTGGCTCCCGCGCAAATCGGCCAGATTCATCCCGGAGCCGACGACAACGCCAGCGGCACGGCAGGGGTCCTCGAACTCGCGCGCATTCTCGCCACCCAACGCGGACAACTCATGCGCAGCATCCTTTTCATGAACTTCGCGGGAGAAGAACTCGGCCTACTCGGCTCCGCCGCATGGGTAAAAGAACCGACACGCCCGCTCGCAAAGGCTGTCGCGATGATCAATATGGACATGATCGGGCGCATCAAGGACGAGAAGGTCTATATAGGCGGCGTCGGCACTGGTTCTACCTTCAAACCGCTCCTCGAAGAGGCGCAGAAAGAAGAGCCCTTCAAGATCGAATACTCCGCAGGAGGTTACGCCTCCAGCGATCACACCTCATTCGTTGCGAAGAAAATTCCCGTGTTGTTCTTCTTTTCGGGACTTCACTCCGATTACCACAAGCCCTCGGATACCTGGGAGAAAATCAATGCACCCTCAGCCGCGCACCTGCTTGACTTGGTTGAGAACGTTGCTTTGCAGCTAGCAACTGCAGAGCAGCCGCCATCCTTCCAAGTCGTGGCGGAAGAAAAGCCGGCCGCGGGAGGCGGCGCTGGTTATGGGCCCTACTTTGGCTCGATCCCGGATTTCGGCCAGACGGAAAATGGAGTGAAGTTCTCCGATGTGAAGCCAAATTCACCCGCAGCCAAGGCAGGACTGAAAGCAGGAGACGTCCTCGTGCAGTTCGGCGACAAGCTAATCATGAACCTGTACGACTTCACCGACGCCCTCCGCCGCAGCAAAGTCGGCGACGTAGTTGAAGTAAAGGTTCTGCGCGACGGCCAACCCATGACCATGAGTGTGAAATTGGAGCAACGAAAGTAGTCGGTGGCTGCGCGAATTCAGGTTCATCCGCGTTGATCCGCAAACATCCTCGGCAAAGAAGTTTCCGCTTAATCCCGTATAATCGTCGGTCAACCAGAGAGGAAATCCCTTGTCCTTCGATGACCTACGCCAGTGGATCGCCGCGCTTGATCGCGCCGGCGAACTCAAGCGCATACAGACCGAAGCCGACCCCATTCTCGAAATCGCCGAAATTACCGACCGTGTCTCAAAGGACTCCGATGCCAAGGGAAATCCCGGAGGACCTGCTCTCCTGTTTCAAAGCTGCAAAGGTCATCCCGGCTCGCAGCTCCTGATCAACCAGTTTGGCTCCGATGCACGCATGAAGATGGCGATGGGCGTGAAGTCCTATGACGAGATCGGCGCGCGAATGCGAATGTTTATGGACATGAAGTCGCCGCAGGGGATTCTAGATAAGCTAAAGATGCTGCCGCTTCTGACTGAAGCCGGAAAGTTTTTCCCGCGTACCGTGAGCACCGGGCCATGCAAGGACGTCATCAAGCGCGACAATTTCTCACTTCTCGATTTTCCTATCCTGCAATGCTGGCCGAAGGATGGCGGACGCTTCATCACGCTTCCCTGCGTCACGACCCGCGATCCGAAATCAGCCAAGCGCAATGTGGGCATGTACCGCATGCAGGTTTATGACGAGCGCACCACGGGCATGCACTGGCAGCGCCAAAAGATCGCTGCCGAACACGCACGTCAGCGCATGCGGGACGCGGTCGCCAACCATGTGGAGACGCCCGCCTCGGCTGTCCCGCCAGGGCGAAGCCCGGCGGCCCCCGGCACGGAAGCATCCCGAGCAGCTGTCGATATCATGGCAAGATCATCCGGTGGATCGATTCTCGCCGAAGGCGATCGCCCTTCCGGCAAAATGGAAGTTGCGGTCGCGATCGGCACCGACCCCGTTGTAACATTCGCCTCAATCGTTCCCGCGCCGCCAGAAATCGAGGAGTATCTGATTGCCGGATTTCTGCGCGGCGCTCCAGTTGAACTCGTGAAATGTGAAACTGTCGACCTTGAAGTTCCGGCGACCAGCGAAATCGTCCTCGAAGGCTACATCAATCTGGACGAACTCCGCACTGAGGGGCCTTTCGGGGACCATACGGGCTTCTATTCCCTCGAAGACTCGTATCCGGTGTTCCACGTCACGTGCATCACGCACAGAAAAGACCCGATTTACGCAGCGACAATCGTGGGTAAGCCTCCGCAGGAGGACGCCTACATGGGCAAGGCCGTTGAGCGCATTTTCCTTCCCCTCATGAAGTTGAACATCCCCGAGTTGATCGACATCAACATGCCCCTCGAAGGCGTGTTTCACAACCTGATGATTGTCTCGATTCGCAAGTCCTACCCGGGACAAGCTCGCAAGGTGATGAATGCGATCTGGTCCCTTGGCCAGGCGATGTTCACGAAGTGCATTGTCGTAGTGGACGAAGATGTGGACGTGCAGGATCTCGGGGATGTCGTTCTGAAAGCCTTCAACAACATCGATCCTGAGCGTGACATCCAGTTCACGTTGGGCCCGGTCGATTCGCTCGATCATGCGAGTCGCTTGCCTGATTTCGGGTCGAAGATGGGCGTCGATGCGACGCGCAAGTGGGCCAGCGAAGGCTTCAGTCGCCCGTGGCCATCCGAAATTGTGATGGATTCAAAAACCAAAGCGCAGGTCGATGCCAAATGGAAGGCTCTGGCAAAAGAGCTGGGGCTAAGTTAGACCTCTGTCATTCCGACCCAGGCGGATTCCGCTGACGAATCTGCTGGCTTGGCGAGCGCTGCCGCTGCACGCAGACAAAGGATTCCTCGCTGCGCTCGTAATGACAATCTTCTCAGTTCTCGATCTTGATCTTCGCCAGCTTCTTCACAGTCTCCACATCCTCCGGCGTCCTGACCTCGATGCGCACTGCCGTTCCCTCGACATAGCGCTTTGACTCGTTGATATTCTGGATCACGGCCGCCGGCAGGTCGATCGTCTGTGCTGCAGCGACCGCACGATCGCCCAGGGCAAATGCAGCCATGAACCATCCGCGGCGCGGCCCCAGGTACACGATGTTGCGTTTCTTGAGTTGCAGCCGGTAAGACCACCCATACTTGACAGACCCTGTATGCCATTCTGCGGTGTCGATCTTCAGGTCGCGCTTCAGGTCCGCGACAGTGCGTTTCCATAACGCAAGCCTTGACCCGAGCACCGAGACGACTGCTTTGTCGGTCGGTTTTGTTTTCTGCCCGGCAAACGCATTCTGTTCGAGCGCAGCTTCTTGCTTAGGCATTTTTTTCGCAATGCTCATCTAAACATCCCAAATAGCGTTCTTGTACCCCAGGCTGCGGCGACCCCGAAAAGTGCAAGAAAGAGTATGCCAATCAAGCGATCCGATACGGCGTTCTTGCTCCAGCCCTGGAGCACGGCTACGAGTCAAACGACAAACAATGCAATGGCAAGTACGGCGAGGCCTTTCAGCAGCATGTTTCCTCCACGTCCCAGCAGGATAAGATGATTCTCCCGCCAAGTTCTCTAGACGCGCAGTGACGGACATCACCACCTCAGTGGCACTAGACATCTCCTGAGCCACAAAAATCTTCACCCTGATCTGGTACTTGGCGTTCGTAGCCTCTGCACCGGAGCACCGGCAGCCGCGGATATTTGAGGAAGCTGGCATCGCTCGCCGAGAGCTGGCACTGGTAGAAAACCGAACCCCGATCGGACGTAAGCTGCCGCATATGCTGGCAGGTGGCGCACAGGCCAACGTCCGTTTGCGACCCTTTAATGTTCTGCACCACCACAGAATAGCGTCGTTTCTCCATTCGCCGCATCCAAACGACGAGTTCGTATTCCATTCGGTATACTGGAGAAGAATGCCGGTCCTGAAAAACATCGCCGCTATCGCCAAGGGCATGAGCATCACCTTCAGGGAGATGTTCCAGCCGACGATTGTCGAGAACTATCCCGACGGCAAGGGTCCGCTTCGTGGAGCGCGCTTCGAGGCTCGTTTCCGCGGCGCCCATGTGCTTCAGCGCGACGAGAACGGCTTGGAAAAATGCGTTGCCTGCTTCTTGTGCGCCGCAGCCTGTCCGGCGAATTGCATTTACATCGAGGCTGCCGAAAATACCGCGGAAGACCGCATTTCCGGCGCCGAGCGCTACGCCAAGGTTTATAACATCGACTACAACCGCTGCATTTTCTGCGGATATTGCGTTGAGGCCTGTCCCACGGATGCCATTACGCACGGCCACGGTTTTGAACTGGCGACTTTCAACGCGACCAACCTGATCTACCGCAAGGAGATGATGCTGGCTGCCAAGCCAGCACACATGGGAGCAAATGTAGTATTCAATCAGGCCGACGTAAACGGTGGGGCGCCGCCGGAAATGGTACCGGGGAGTTAACCTTCGAGAAGGATTCCGAGTATGATCCCCCGCCGGTCCATTCGAGACCGGCGTTTGTGTATAAAACGGTTCTCGGTCGATCCTCGTTGCTTGTGGCCAGCCGAATTGCTAGTAGCTACGTAGCCAACGACTAACGACCAGCGACGATTACATATGGCAGACTTTTTACAAACCGTGCGCCAACGCGTCGTAATCTACGACGGCGCCATGGGCACGAATATCCAGAAGCGCAATCCCACTCTGGACGATTATTGGGGCAAGGAAAATTGCAGCGAAGTTCTGGTGCTGAGCCGTCCCGATATCATTCGCGACATTCACGCCGACTTCTTCCGCGTGGGCTGCGACATCGTCGAAACCAATACCTTCGGCGGATCCTCCATCGTGCTCGGCGAGTTCGACCTTCGCGACCGCGTTCACGAGATCAATGTCAAGGCCGCCCAGCTCGCCAAAGAGGTCGCACAGCAGTTCTCCACAAAAGAGAAGCCCCGTTTCGTTGCCGGGTCGATGGGTCCGACCACCAAGCTGCCATCTCTCGGACACATCAGCTTTGATGCGATGGTGGCGTCCTATGAAGAACAAGCATCCGCTTTGATCGAAGGCGGCGTGGATCTCCTACTGGTGGAGACCGCGCAGGACTTGCTGCAGGTGAAGATTGCTACCATCGGCGTTCTGGAAGCCATGCGCAAAGGTGGCAAGCACCTGCCGATAACAGTGCAAGTGACTCTGCAGGAATCCGGCACAATGCTGCTCGGCACTGAAATCGGCGCTGCCTTGACTGCGCTCGAACCCTACGAAGTCGACGCCATCGGTCTGAACTGTGCCACGGGACCGAAAGAGATGAACGACGCAGTCCGCTATCTTGCGCTGAATTCGACGAAGGAGGTTTCGGTTCTTCCGAATGCGGGTCTGCCGCTAAACGTAGGCGGGCATGCTGTGTACCAACTTTCTCCGCAGGAACTTGCCGACTATCACAAACACTTTGTCGAGGACTATGGCGTCCGCATCGTCGGCGGATGTTGCGGCACCACTCCCGAGCATCTCAAAGCTGTCGTTGACGCCGTCTCCGGCGTTGAACCCGCGAAGCGCGATGTCAAGCGCGTCGGGGCCGCTTCGAGCGCCTACACGACCGTGCCTCTCGACCTCGAGCCCAAGCCCCTTATCGTCGCCGAAGAAATGAACACCACCACGCGCGTCGAGCATTTCCGCAAGATGGTCCAGGGCAAGAAGTATGACGAGATCCTCGCTCTCGCCAAGCGTCTGGTCAACGATGGATCGCACATGCTCGACCTCTGCTGCGCGATTGTCGGCGAGGACGAAAAGGCATACATCACGTCGATTTTGGAAAAGATCGCGACCCGCGTGCCCGCGCCGATTCTTGTCGATTCCACCGAGGCGGACGTGGTCGAGGAGGCGCTCAAGCGCATTCCGGGCCGCGCCATCATCAACTCCATCAACCTCGAAGATGGCGAGAAGCGCACGTCCAAAGTTCTTCCGATGGCAAAGCGTTACGGCGCTGCCGTTATCGCCCTTACGATCGATGAAGACGGCATGGCGCTCACCGCGGACAAGAAGGTCGCGATCGCACACCGCATCTGCGATCTGGCGGTGACTAAATATGGACTCGACCCCACCGATCTCATCTTCGATGCGCTCACGCTTCCCATCTCAACCGGGCAGGAGGAGTACCGCACTGCAGGGATCGAAACGCTGAAGGCCGTCGAGCGGATTAAGAAAGAACTGCCGAACGTCAAAACGATTCTGGGCGTCAGCAATATTTCCTTCGGACTCGATGCTTATCCGCGCCGTGTGCTGAATTCCGTCTTCATGCATGAGGCCGTCGATCATGGCCTCGATATGGCGATTGTCAATTACACGAAGATCTATCCGCTCTACAAAATTCCGCAGGAGGAAGTCGAACTCGCGCGCAAGCTGATCTACCGCGATGCGTCCGCTGGAGACCCGCTGCAGGTCTATATGGGCCACTTTGCCGGCATGAAGGGCAAGCCGGCCGCATCAACCACTGCACACGTGGACACGCTCTCGGTCGAAGACAAGCTGAAGTTCGCCATCATCAACGGAGAGAAATCTGTGGGAAATGGCGCGAACAAGAAGTCGCTGGAGCAACTTTTGGATGACGCCCTTGCCACCTATTCTCCCCTCGAACTGATCAATACGGTGCTGCTCGACGGCATGAAGACGGTGGGCGACTTGTTTGGCGCGCGCAAGATGCAGCTTCCCTCGGTTCTCGACTCCGCCGGAGTCATGAAGGCAGCCGTCGCCTATCTCGAGCCCAAGATGGAGAAGAAGTCCGGTTCGCAGAAAGGCACGCTTGTGCTCGCGACCGTGAAGGGCGACGTGCACGATATCGGAAAGAACCTTGTGGACATCATCCTGTCGAACAACGGATTTCGCGTTATCAATCTGGGGATCAAGCAGCCCGGGGATTCGATCATCCGCGCCGCGCAGGAGAACCACGCCGATGCCATCGGATTGAGCGGCCTTCTCGTGAAATCCACCCTGGAGATGAAGTACGTGATTCAGGATCTCGAGCGGCAGAAGCTCGAATTCCCCGTGATTTGTGGTGGCGCTGCGCTTACCCGAAAGTATGTCGAAGATGATTTACGCCGCGAATACTCCAAAGGCGTCTTCTATGCCGACGACGCCTTCTCGGGGCTCCACATTATGGAAGACCTCTCGACCGAGAATGGCGCGCGTGAAAAGCGACTGCAGGAAGGACGCACCGTAAAGGAGTACGCCAAGGCTACCGCGGTCGACGAGGAAACAGGTCCGGTTTTTGCAGAGCGCAGTTCGGTCGTCACCGATGCTCCGAACACGCCTACGCCGCCATTCTGGGGCGTCCGCGTGCGTAAGGACTATGACTTGCGCGAACTGTTCCCCTACATCAACGAGACTGCGCTGTTCAAGAATCAGTGGCAGCTGAAAACGGCGTCTCAGTCGGACTACCTGCGCCTCGTGGAGGAGAAATTCCGCCCGATTCTTCACAAGCTCGAAGATGAAGTTGCGGACTCAGGTTTATTCCAACCGGCAGTCGTGTACGGGTACTTCCCTGCGCAGGGCGATGGCAATGATGTGGTCGTTTACGACCCACCTAAGGCGCAGGCTCGACCATGCGGCACCCGCTGGGAAGAAGGTTTGCCCGAGATCCTGCGCTTCACTTTCCCGCGACAGAAAGAGGGACGCCGCTTGGCGATCGCCGACTTCTTCGCGCCTAAATCGTCCGGCAAGATGGATGTAATCGGCCTCTCACTCGTGACCATCGGCCCAAAGGCTAGCGTTGAGACGCAGCGCCTGTTCGAGGCTGGAGAGTATACGAAGTATCTATACCTGCACGGCCTCAGCGTGGAAACAGCTGAAGCTCTCGCGGAATTCCACCACAAGAAAATGCGAGAGGAGCTAGGAATTTCATGCGAGGACTCCCCCGAAATCCGCGACCTGTTCCACCAGAAGTACCGCGGCTCGCGTTATTCGTTCGGATATCCCGCATGCCCGAACCTGGAAGATCAGACCAAGCTGTTCACGCTGCTGAAGCCGGAAGAAAACGTCGGAGTACGTTTGACCTCAGGCTTTCTGCTGGAACCTGAGCAGAGCACGTCCGCGATCGTGGTACATCACCCAGCAGCAAAGTACTTCGTAGTGTAAGTTCGCAAGTTGTCATTCCGAGCGTCCGCAGCCGCGCGCAGCGCGGAGAGGACGCGAGAAATCTGCTGTGCTCTCCGCTCAGAAGGTGGCTTGCAGCCGCAGAGCCCAACTACGCGGTGGCGCGATGGCGTTTCCGGAAAACAATCCTGCAAAGTCGATCACATTTAGTCGGTTGTTCAGATTCCGCACATCCCCTTGCAGTCGTACTGATCGCCGGTCGTGTACCCACAAGTCGGTTCCCACTGAAACATCGAGAGAAAACGAGGATTTCACTCGAAGGCGCTCGAAGTCCACGCGCTCGACGACGGCCGGCCCGTATTGCGCAATGGCTTGAGATATTGCGTCGGGATCGGTCGCATCGAACTCAATGGGCAGGCCGCTGCCGAACTGTGCTCCCCACGCAGTCCACAGCCGGTCTGTGATTTGGTAGCGGACTCGACCGTGACCCGTGTGACGCTGGTCCTGCGTGACCCAGAAGCGCCCATTCGTATTGTTCAATGCATCCGTTGCGTCGGAGCCGAGGAACAGGCCTCCCGTCACAGGCAAATACGCACTGCCGACCATGTACGAATAACTCAGGAAGCCGGAGAATTTTCCCCAGTGCGGCACTTCGAGCTTTCCTTCCGCCCCATAGATGGATGCTTTGAGAAACGAGATGGGAAAGCTCACCGCCGTATTGAGCAGCAGGTCGTCATCGGCGAAGTTGTCGACCGATCGTCGGAACGAACTGACGTCCAGCTTCAACTTGCCGAACAGAGCCTTGGTGAGGCCCAGCTCGTAGTAGTTTCCGTGCGAAGGTTCCACCGGCCGGCGCAGCACATTGGGATTCAGACTGGTTACTGCCGGAGAGCTTGCGAGCAGGATGTTCTCAAATGCCGGAGTTTGAAAAACCCGATCATACGATGCATGCACCACAACATTTGCGGATGAGAAATACCGGGCGACCGAGAGCCTTGGACTGATTGCGTTCTGGTTCACTGCCAGCTGGTAGTGATCCCAGCGAAGGCCTGCGTTTACGGTCCAGGCGCCCAGCCGGATTTGATCCTGCACAAATGCCGACTGCTCGAGATCGAGGCCGTGACCTGAAAAACTGAAGTTGGGCGCAGTGCCCGGATCGAACTGAGACCGGTCCGTGATGATGTCGGCAAAGTTCTCGCGCAGGTGGGCGAAGTCTGCTTCAACGCCAGCTTTGAATTCATGACGGTTGCGGTGATAAGAAACCGTCGCCTTTACATACTGCTCGTCGAAGCCCCTGCGCTGGAATGCAAGGATCGGCGTGGATTCGGGATTGGAATCCAGTTGATCGGTGTCGCTGCGCGCCATGAACCGGAGATCGGCCAGAAAGTCCTCCGAAAAGATGTGCTGGTAGGAGGCGATTCCCAACGTCTCAAATGCATTGCGGTGCTGGACCTGCCCCGCAGCGTGCTGAATTTGTTCGTTGGGTACCAGGAACTTCGAGCTTTCACGGCGCAAGGAAACTCCAAACTGATCGTGATCGCTGAAGTTATGATCGTAGCGTACGCTGAAATCCGATGTGGTCGCCGTATTCGTGTAGTTCTGTACTACTGGCGGGTTCAAGTAGCGGTCGGTCAGGGCGGCATCGGCGCTTGCGGCGATCGCATTGTTCCCGCCCGAATAGCCAGCGAGCAGAAAACCACTCGCCGTGCCGAAGCTTCCGCCCGAAAATACGCTGTTTCCGTGAAATCCAGGATGGGCGTTCTTCGCGGTGTCGACTTCGACTACTCCACCCATCTTGCGACCATATTCAGCGGGAATCCCGGCAGTGTAAACGGTCAGTGACTCCACGTCCTCGGCCTCGATCTGAGTCCCAGAACTGGGAGAGCGATTATCCGTCAGAGGCACGCCGTCCACGACAAACTGCGTCTGATATTCGGAGCCACGCGGATGCAGCGCGGCACTGCCTTCGTACACCCAACCAGGCTGCGACTGAACCAGATCGGTGATCGAGCGCCCTGGCTCCGACGTGGCCCTTCCAGTGATGTTCTCCAGATCGACGCGATGATTCGAGGTAGTGCGCGTCGGGTCAAGCAGCGTACCTTGGGCCGTCACGTCGATTCGGGTGCTCGGCGCCACAATGCTGAGCGTGACTGCATATTCCGTTGGCAGTTCGCTGTGGATCGCGACGCTTCCGGCGAACGTAGAGAAACCCGCGCTCTCCACTTCTACGTGGTAGGGCCCGAAAGGGAGATTGCGGATCGCCACAGTTCCACTGTCATCCGTGTCAAGAGTGCGCCGAATCTCGAGTGCGTCGCTTATGAGAGTGATGGACGCCTTCACTCCCAGGCCGCTCGGATCGGTCACTCGCACACGCAGTTCTCCCGCGTGGCTCTGAGCGAGAAGCGGCAGAGCCGACAAGAAAATGCATACATGGAGCAGAACTCGCATCCTGAATGTCTTTATGCTAGCAGTGTGGGGGAGGGATGTTGTATTACGTGGGTCATTTGTAATCCGGGGAGAACGCCGCGCGCGCCTTTACCTGAAGGTTCCAGATGCGAAGGAATGTGCCGCAGTTATCACCGGAACGTCCATCGCGTGGACCTGTTCTGAAAGTGCTTCTCCCATAGAGCGAAGACAACTCGCGGACGCACAGCGAAAACCGGCTCCTTCATTGAAAGAATCCCGTCCTTCATCGTCGACAGATCGAAGTCGTACTTGCGTTCGTACGGAGAGAGAAACTTCTTACGCGCTGCGAGATCGGCCAAGCCGGCAACCCCTTCGACGATCACTGCCTCAGCTGCATTTTCCGTAGAGACAATGCATTTTGGATTGTGCTCGAGATTGCGCGTCTTGACCGAGGTGCTGCCCGTACTGAATACGAACCGTCCATCCTGCCAGAGTCCCCAGACGACCATGGTGTGCGGCGTGCCGTCGGGCCTGACCGTCGTAATCCAGTAGTTGTGCGACTTCTTCAGCCGCTGTTCCGCCCACGTCCAGGACAGAAGACCTTTGCTGTTTTGCGGGAATCCATAACCTGGGGCGTGAATGCGGCTGGCTTTTGGAGTCTTCTTCATCTCAATCTCTCTTAGTTGCTTCAACACCGAGGTCACAGATGACCACAGAGGAGCCTTTCTCGGGTTTCAAAGAGTCTCTTTCGTCCACTGGTCGAGACGATTGAGAGCTTCTTGCAGGTTCTCGAGCGAATTCGCCACACTGAATCGGAGATATCCTTCGCCAAATGCGCCAAAAGATGTTCCGGAGAGGGCTGCGACTCCGGCTTGTTCGAGAAGTGCGTCAGCCAGTGGCTTTGATTTCCATCCAGTCTGCTTGATATTGGGGAAGACGTAAAACGCGCCTTTTGGCATTCTGCAGGAAAATCCTTTGATCTTGTTCAGTCCCGCGACAAACAGATCACGGCGTCGCTGGAACTCATCGCGCATGTGATCGACCGACGTCTGATCCCCGCGAATGGCCTCCACTCCCGCGATCTGGGTAAAGCTCGCTGTACACGAGTTTGAATTCGTCATGAGGCGCGTCATATGCGCGGCGAGATCTGGACGCATTACGCCGTAACCCATGCGCCATCCGGTCATCGCGTACGTCTTCGAGAAGCCGTCGAGCAGGATCGTGCGCTCCTGCATTCCCGGCACCGACATGATTGAGAAGTGCTTCGCGCCATCAAAAAGAAGTCGGCTGTAGATCTCGTCCGACAAGATCATGATGTTGCGGTCGCCGATGGCATTCGCGATTTGCTCAATGTCGCGACGCTCGAGAACTCCGCCCGTGGGATTCTGCGGTGAATTGAGGATCAAGAGCCGTGTCTTCGGCGTGATCTTGGCTTCGAGCTC